>JACCDQ010563851.1_pt1 | contig 13203 bp, 10 predicted proteins | sample 7446031 | NCBI WGS metagenome assembly JACCDQ01 (sample SAMN15323442, study PRJNA562643) | freshwater metagenome | isolation source: river surface water | place: USA:Blue River Watershed | collected 2017-08-17 | reverse complement strand
TTCAAGAATTTAATGACTACCGTTCTAAGATGAACGAGAAATTACTGGCAGACAACAATAAAATTGTGAAACGCATTTTTAATCTAGACACCAATGCGTATGCCGAAGGTGCGCTAGATGTTAAAACCAAAGAACTTTTAGGACTAGTAGCTTCTACCGTTTTGCGTTGCGATGACTGTATAAAATACCACCTAGAAACAAGTTACAAAGAAGGAGTTACTAAAGAAGAAATGATGGAAGCAATGGGAATCGCTACTTTAGTAGGTGGAACTATTGTAATACCTCATTTGCGTAGAGCATATGAATTTTGGGAAGCATTAGAAAATAATTAATAATGTAACAATACGTCAATGTAACAATAAACCAATTGCTACATTTAGGAAGTGATTAATTTACACATTTAGAAATGATATTAAGAGCAGACAATCTAATCAAAACCTACAAAGGCCGCAGTGTTGTAAAAGGGATTTCGGTAGAAGTAAACCAAGGAGAAATCGTAGGGCTTTTAGGTCCTAACGGAGCGGGTAAAACCACTTCTTTTTACATGATTGTGGGCTTGGTAAAACCCAATTCAGGCAGTATTCACTTGGACAATTTGGATATTACAGATTATCCAATGTACAAAAGAGCCCAAGCAGGAATTGGCTACCTCGCTCAAGAAGCATCTGTTTTTAGAAAACTGAGTATTGAAGACAATATATTAAGCGTACTGCAATTGACCAACTTATCAAAGGCTGAACAAGAAGCAAAAATGGAAAGTTTAATAGCTGAGTTCAGTCTGGAACACATCCGAACCAATCGAGGCGATTTACTTTCTGGAGGAGAAAGACGCCGTACCGAAATTGCACGCTGTTTAGCTACTGACCCCAAATTCATTTTATTAGACGAACCTTTTGCAGGGGTTGACCCCGTAGCAGTAGAAGACATCCAACGTATTGTTGCCCAACTAAAAAACAAAAATATCGGTATCTTAATTACCGACCATAACGTACAGGAAACACTAGCCATTACTGACAAAACCTACTTAATGTTTGAAGGAGGCATCCTTAAAGCAGGAGTTCCTGAAGAATTAGTGGAAGACGAAATGGTACGCCGAGTATACTTGGGACAAAACTTCGAATTGAGAAAGAAAAAATTAGAATTTTAAAATGAATAAACTTTCTCCAGAAGAATTAAATCAAAGTCATCAAGATCCGAATCATTGGATATGGGGGATTTTTTATTTCAACAAGCAAGATCATAGATTGCTTCCGCCTAAACGAAATCCTTGGATGGGCTGGACGGTTAACTTTGCCAATCCAAAATCAATTTTACTGTTATTAGCTATGATGTTATTTTGTAGTGTAATCGTCTATTTCGCCAAATCGAAATAAATAAATTTTGTATTACGCTAACTTGTTCATTTTTGAAAGTGCATTATTTGCAACAGAAAGCAATACATAAAACACAATCACTAAAGGAATCCCAGCATACTGAAAAAACACCAACAGTAAAAGTGAAGCTACTAAAAAGCCTATTTGCAGTGCATTTTTCTGTAAACTAAAGGTTTTTATTTTCAATGAAAACAAAGGGATTTCAGCATTTAATAGATATACACTCAAAATCGTAATTACTACTAATATCCACGGATTAGTCAATAATTCCAAAACCAACATCGAGTCAGAATAAAGCAATACTAGAGGCAAACTCAATATGAAAAGTGCATTCGCTGGTGTTGGCAACCCTATAAACGAATCCGTCTGACGGGTATCAATATTAAAATTAGCCAAACGATAACACGATCCCAAAGTAATCAAAAAGCCTAAAAAAGGCCAAGGTTCTACAGCACAACCCCATTGAGGAAACGAACTAGAACTACCCATTAATTGATACATCACAATACCGGGCACCACCCCACTCGTCACCATATCGGCTAAGGAGTCCAATTGCAAGCCAAGCGGACTTGAAACCTCAAACAATCGGGCAAAAAAACCATCAAAAAAATCAAGAAAAATTCCTAAACTAACAAAATAAAAAGCCATTTCATAGTCTTTGTTCAAAGCAAATACGGCCGCTATACAACCACAAAAAAGATTCAGTAGCGTAATGGTATTAGGAATATGTTTTTTAATAGTCATCATAATATAAATATGCCAATCATTGAGAACAAATGTAATACAATAAGTGGAAGAGAAAGAGATTTGAGTGCCATTTTTTATTCCACTCCCTCACTTTACTACAATTTAAACTCTAATTCTGAATTCACTTCATAAAAAAGTTTATTTTTGAAACCAATAAAAAACACCCCAAAATACGACCACAATGAAGTCTTCCTTATTACAAAAAATGTTGTTTTTCATCCTGTTTTGGTGGAGTATCCAATTCGGGTTTGCACAACCTATTACCCTATCTAAACAGGCAAAAGCGAGTGTACTTACTTGTGGTACTAGCAATGAAATCTACGCTTTATTCGGACACACTGCTATTCGAATCAATGACAAACCAAATGGAATTGATGTGGTATACAATTATGGAGCATTTGATTTTAGCACGACTAATTTTGCTTTGAAATTTGTTAAAGGCAATCTTCATTATTTTGCTGTAGCCAATTCATACATTGACTTTATTGCTAATTACACCTATGAAAAACGATCGGTTTACGAGCAAGAACTCAATCTGTCAGCAGGGCAAACGCAACAATTATTTGATAATCTGAACCAATCGCTGCAATTAGAAAACAGAGAATACATTTATAAATTCATTGATCAAAATTGTACCTCAATGGCGGTGGCAGTAATCAACAAATCGCTAAACCAACCACTCATTGTCAAAAAAGGCGATACTAATACAACCTACCGAACGATTTTATTCCCCTATTTCAACAACCACTTTTATGAGCAATTAGGTACCAGTATCATCTTTGGAACAAAAACAGACCAACTAGGCACAGCCATCTTCTTACCTTTTGAGCTCCAAAAGAGTCTAAACCAAATCAAACTAAATCAACACCCAATTGTAAAAGAAACTAAAACGTTACTAGAATTTGCACCAGAACCCAACTACTCTTGGTGGAACAATTGGTATACCTATCTTCTATTTTTAGCGCTTATAATTGGAGGCAACAAAAAGAGTAGCGACAAAATTTACCTAGCTATTATGGCAATTTTAGGAATAGTATTCTTTTTTTTAGGAATCTATTCAACCCACTCAGAATTAGCCAATAACTACAACATCTTACTGTTCAATCCAACGCTTTTAGTCTTACTTTATTTCGCCAAAGTAAACCACACAAAGTGGATGAAATACACCCTACTATTCAACTTAATTGCATTAGGAAGCTACACCCTACTACTGCTTAACAAAGCCCACCTTTGGATAGTAGCCCCTTTAATTATCACTAACGGAATTATACTGATTAGACGTTTTTGGAAATAAACAAGGTACGATATACGATATTGGATATACAATTTACGATATACGATATACGATTTACGATATACGAGAGATACTATAGCGATGAATTAATGTAATAATTAGTAACCCAAACATCTTAATGTACCTTAATTTCTTAATGGTTCAATAACTTACCTGTCTTCCATTGAACGAAGGGACTTTCTTATTTTGCCTTATGTGACTTATATATTTAGAAAAGTGATTAGTACAAAACATTGACATGAGGCATAGCCGAATAGACCAAAACTAACCTTAAACCTTAAACTTGGAAATGACTTGAGATTGCTTCACTGCGTTCGCAATGACATACAACCAACAACCAACAACAGATAACTAAAAGCTACTTCCCAAAGAAATCCTTCAAAATAATTGTAGTGAATTTTCGAGCGCCTTCGTCATTTAAATGCCCACAGGAAGAAAAGTACTGATCGCCTTCAACGGCATTTTCATAATTATAAATCTCTGGATATTTCTTTTTCACTTTGTCAAAGTAATCCATCCCCTTAACATTAGAACACATCGGAGTCATAAGAGAAATTAATCGAATATGATGTGCTTTACAAATGGCTTTTATCTCTTTATAATACTTATTATCTAAGGGATTCAAAGCGCGAATATCATTTTTCATATTTCCCTTTTTCTTACCACTCAGAGGGTGATACCCTAAATTATCCAAATAATTAGTAGGAACACCTCGCCAACTTCGATACAATTCTCTAAAACCAATCTTAGCATCAAAAGCAAGATAACGATAGAACGGAATAGAATACAACTTCCAAAAATCTTCCTCTTGAGCAAAATGATTTTTGATAATTTCTGAATCGTGCAAATAGGGTAAAAATTGAGCCGAAATTCCCGCGTCTCTTTTCTCATTAGCCAAATTCATATCAGTTTCCAAAATCAAATTCTTGATTTCAAAATGACGTTCCATCATTAATTTCAATAGCAAAGAAGCCTCAAACAAATGCGAAGCGCTCATCCCGTAATTGAACGTCTTAATTCCTTTGGCTTCAAATAGCGGGGCTACAAAATGATTATTCGCCCGAGAAGAACCCAAAAAAACCACATCATATTGTTGTGGAGGGGCATGATAAATAAACTCTATCTTACCTCGAGTAGACGATTGTTGAAAAATCTTGGTATACACCCAATCCAAAACTACTGCTAACAACAAAACAGTCAATACTATAAAGGCAAGTAACCGTATAAACTTTCTCATTAAAATTGGAAATAAATAAATTCTTTATAATCAGAGTAGGTCCCTAATGCTATAAGGGCAGCCAAACAAAGTACGAGTTTCAAACTACTATACCTACCTGAAATAGGTTCTACCTTAGTGCGCGAATTCCATTCGACAATCACAAATGCCAAAATTAAAAACAACAGCTCGTAATTATACCGTTCATTTTTTAAAAACTGCGAACTAAATCGTTGGTCTGTGAAAATTTGCTGAATATAACGCAAAGCCTGATGTATGGAATTGGCTCTAAAAAAAATCCAGGCTAAACAACTCAACAAAAAAGTACTCAGAATACTTCCCACAACACGCACCGAATGCCAATTACGAGTTAAAACTACCGTTTCGATATTAGTTCGGTTTCGTTTCAATAATAATAAAGGCAAAAAGTACACCGCATTAATAAATCCCCAAGCGATAAAAGTCCAATTGGCGCCATGCCAAAAACCACTCACCAAGAAAATAATAAAGGTATTGCGTATTTTCATACCCATACCGCCGCTACTTCCCCCTAAGGGTATATACAAATAATCCCGAAACCAAGACGAAAGCGAAATGTGCCAACGACGCCAAAACTCAGCAATATCTCTCGAAAAATAAGGATAATTAAAATTGCGCAACAAATCAATTCCAAACAATTTTGACATCCCTAAAGCCATATCCGAATAGCCCGAAAAATCGCCATAAATTTGAAACGCAAAATAAACCGCCCCTAAAATCAAGGAAAGCGAATTCATATTGGGGTAATAATCAAAAATAGCATTGGCATAAGTGGCACAGGTATCGGCTATTACTACTTTTTTTACCAATCCCCACAAAAATTGATACACCCCTTCCTTCGCCTTATCATAATCAAAATGACGTTTAATCTTAACTTGGGGTAATAAATGCGTGGCACGTTCGATAGGTCCTGCCACCAATAACGGAAAATAACTCACAAAAAGTGAATAATCTACAAAGTTCGTTTCGGCTTTAATACGCTTCAAATAAATATCAATCACATAGGACAAACCATGAAAGGTGTAAAACGAAATCCCAACAGGCAATACCACATTCAGCAATAGCGGACTAGTAGACAATCCTACAGAATTCAAGGCTTCGGAAAGCGAACTCGCAAAAAAATTATAGTATTTAAAAATGCCTAGAAACCCAAGATTCACACTAATACTCAACCAAAACCAAAACTTTCTTCCTCTTTCGGTGGTACCTTTTTCAATGCGGAGTCCTGTATAATAATCCAAGAAAGTAGAAAAAACCAACAGAAACAAAAAGCGCCAGTCCCAACACGAATAAAAATAATAACTCGCCACAATTAATACCGCATTTTGACTGCTTTTGGTTTTATTAAAAACAAACCAATACAGTACAAATACAATAGGCAAAAAAATCGCAAAAGATAACGAATTGAAAAACATAATTATGGGTGTCGAATTGTAAACCGCGAAATTAAGACATATTCTTTTGACAAACTAATTATATACGATTTACGAAGTACGATATACGAAAGATAATGTAGCAATGAATCAATATAACAATTAGTAACCCGAACATCTTAATGTCCCTTAATTTCTTAATGGTTTAAAAATGTACGATAGTAGATATATGATGTAAGAAGTAAAAGTTCAATCCCGACGCTTCGGGACAACATTCGTTATTGAATATTCAATAGAAGAATAAAGAACAACGAATTTTGAACCAACAACTGACAACCAACAACAGACAACCAACAACAGACAACCGATAACCAAAAAAAAATCCCCAAAGAAATTCTTTGAGGATTCGTACTATAGTATAATGCTTTGCTTTTTACTTATCCAATACGGCAAAAGTAGAATTCATACTTTTGAATTCAGGTACAATTTTTTTCATTTGAGATACGATAGCCTCATTATCAAAAACATCCGAACCAGTAATCAATTCAATGATATCTTGATGCAACTCTTCAAACTCTTCTTCTGTTTCTTGAGCAATCATTATTTTTTCATGATAAGTTGGAATTGTTTTGGCTGAATCATTTAAAAGCTCTTCGTATAACTTTTCACCTGGTCGAAGTCCTACTTCCTCAATAGCAATATCTACATCAGGAATAAATCCTGCCAACTTAATCATTTTTAGTGCTAAATCATAAATTCTAACAGGCTTGCCCATATCAAAAATATAAATTTCACCTCCGTTACCCATGGCACCGGCTTCCAAAACCAATTGACAGGCTTCGGGTATGGTCATAAAATAACGGATAATATCTTTATGGGTAATTGTTACTGGACCACCTTCAGCAATTTGTTTCGTAAACAATGGCACTACCGAACCGTTTGATCCTAGTACATTCCCAAAACGAGTAGTGATAAATTTAGTTACAACACCCGTATTTTCTTTTTTATGTTTCCATTGTAACGACTGCACATACTTTTCGGCAATACGTTTACTGGCTCCCATTACATTAGACGGATTCACCGCTTTATCAGTAGAAACCATCACAAACTTAGCCACACCATACTTGCAAGACAAATCAGCCACATTTTTTGTTCCTTTAACATTCGTCACAATGGCCTGAGCAGGATTCTCTTCCATCAATGGCACATGTTTATAAGCAGCCGCATGGTACACTACTTGAGGTCGGTAGGTAGCAAAAATAGAATCCATAGCCTTTTTACTTCGCACATCGGCAATCAAACTATGAACAACAGTATCTGTAGTTATACCTTGCATTTCAAGGGTGAGTTGGTGCAAAGGCGTTTCTGCCTGATCCAACATCAAGATTTCTTTGGGTTCAAAACTTAAAACCTGCCTAACTATTTCACTCCCTATAGAACCTGCTGCACCGGTAATTAAAACAATTTTATTTTTCAATTGCTTAGAAATAGCCGAATTATCTAATACAATAGGCTTACGTTCTAACAAATCCTCAATCTGAATGTTCTTGATTTTTTGAGAAATCTCTTTTTGATTTTCCCAATTGGTAATTAAAGGAACTGTAAATACTTTATAATTGTACTCCAAACATTGATCTACAATATAAATTTGTTCTTCTTTAGTTAAACTTTTATCGGCAATAATCACTCCTTCAGCACTCATAGAACGCATCAAGGCAGGTAATTTTTTCTTTTGTGCCAAAATAGGAAGATCCAACATTCGTTTAGACACATTTTGATTGTGATGATCTACAAAACCAACTACTTTAAAACGTGCTGGTATTTCAGAATTCAAAGCATTGGCCACTGACAAGGCATTCGCATCGGTACCGTATATAATTGTTTTGACTAACTTTTGTTTCGAATTGTCCGAGAAGTACAACTCAAATGTACGTTTTACAAGTACACGGTATAAAAACAAGCCGCAAAATGCAAATACTGTATTAATTAATAATGCGGTATTGAGGAAAATTTTTTCTTCAAATCTAAACTCATATACCAAGTTGAAAATCAAGAAAAAGACTAAAACAAAAACTTGTGAGAATAGTAATTTTACAGCATCAATATAAGAGGAGTGACGAATAATTCCAGAATAGGTTCTAAAAATCCAAAAAGAAAAAATATTGACTAATAAAAAGAACCCAACAAATACTTCCCAATGAGGAGTAATCACAAAGTCAACCCCTGTACCTCTAAATAACAAAAAGTTAAATACACAAGCCGCAACAAGTACTCCAAAATCAATAGAAAGTATAATCCAACGAGGTAAATAGTTGAGACTACTGATATTAAATCTTAAATTTTCTCTTGAAAAAAACGACATAAAATGGGTTTCTTTTTTAGACATACTGATATTCAAATAACTAGAAAATAATATTCTCTAATTGGTGTTTTTTTCGCTATACAAACTACTCAAAAATAAAAAAAATATACGACATAAAATTATTTTGTAGTGATCAATCTCTATTAAGTCTTACATTTTATTCTTTAACAAACCTAATAAATAATCGCCATACCCTGATTTTTGGAGAGGTGCTGCTAAATTTTTTAATTGTGCCGAACTAATAAATCCTTGACGCCATGCAATCTCCTCAATACAACCCACTTTTAATCCTTGACGTTCTTCTAACACTTGTACAAATTGTCCTGCTTGCATCAAACTAGCAAAGGTACCCGTATCCAACCAAGCCGTTCCTCTACTCAAAATACCCACTTTCAATTTGCCTTGTTTCAAATATTCTTTATTAACATCTGTAATTTCATATTCTCCTCGAGCCGAAGGTTGAATGTTCTTAGCAATCTCAACTACCGAATTATCATAAAAATACAAACCTGGTACTGCATAATTGGATTTAGGTTCTAGGGGTTTCTCTTCTATCGAAAGGGCTTTAAATTCTTCATCAAACTCCACCACTCCATAGCGTTCAGGGTCTGAAACATGATACGCAAAAACTACGCCTCCATCGGGTGTCGTATTCGAGCGTAATAACTCCTGCATATTAGCCCCAAAGAAAATATTATCCCCCAATACTAAAGCCACCGAATCATCTCCAATAAAATCGGCACCAATGACAAAAGCCTGAGCCAAACCATTAGGCACTGCTTGTTCAGCATAGCTGAACTGACAACCAATAGCTGCCCCATCACCTAATAATTTTTGAAAATTAGGCAAATCATGCGGGGTCGAAATAATTAAAATCTCATGAATTCCCGCCATCATCAAGGTAGATAATGGATAATAAATCATAGGCTTATCATACACAGGCATCATCTGCTTGCTCATTGCTAACGTTAAGGGATGTAATCGAGTACCGGACCCTCCGGCAAGTATAATTCCTTTCATTTGTTTATTTTTATTTTTTTCTTGCCACTAAGGCGCAAAGGCGCAAAGTTTTTTTATTAATAGTTATTCGTCTTTGTGAACACAGTGAAGCAATCTCAATTCTTCTAATTTTTCTAATCTGTGTGCTTTCTTCGCTACTAAGTCTCTAAGGCGTAAAGTTTTTTTATTAGTTATTTGTATTGCGAACGCAGTGAAGCAATCTCAATTTCTCTAATTTCCCAAATCTGTGTTTCTTTTATCTTTTACTTAACAACTACACCTCACACTTCGTAAATCGCATCTCGTATATCGTAAATCGTATATCTAAGAATACTGTTTCTCATAGTAAGACGCATACGCTCCAGAAGTCACATTATCCAACCACTTTTGATTGTTTAAATACCAATTGACAGTACGCTCTAATCCTTCTTCAAACGTAACTGAGGGTTTCCAACCCAATTGGGTATTAATTTTAGTGGCATCAATAGCATAACGCAAATCGTGTCCTGGACGGTCTTTTACATACGTAATCAACTGAGCCGAACTTCCTGCGGCACGTCCTAGTTTTTCATCCATAATTTGACACAACAATTTCACCAAATCAATATTCTGCCATTCGTTAAAACCTCCTATGTTGTACGTTTCATGATTCGCTCCCTTATGAAAAACTAAATCTATTGCAGCGGCATGATCTTCTACAAACAACCAATCGCGTGTGTATTTCCCATCCCCATAGACTGGTAACGGCTTGTTGTGAATAATATTATTAATAAACAGCGGAATCAATTTTTCAGGAAAATGAAATGGCCCGTAATTATTAGAACAATTGGTAATCACATACGGCAGTCCATAAGTCTCGCCATATGCACGTACAAAATGATCGGAACTCGCTTTCGATGCCGAATACGGAGAATTCGGGTCGTAAGCCGTAGTTTCGGTAAACAAGCCTTCGGCACCTAAACTTCCGTACACCTCATCGGTGCTAATGTGATAAAAACGTTTGTCTTCTTCTTTCCCTTTCCAAATCGTTTTAGCCGCATTCAATAAATTCATAGTACCTATCACATTTGTTTTAACAAACGCCAATGGATCCGTAATCGATCTATCCACATGCGACTCGGCCGCTAGATGCACGACTCCCTCAAATTGGTGCTCCGCAAACAACGCATCAATAAAAGATGCATCTACAATATCCCCTTTTACAAAAGTGTAATTAGGTGCTTTTTCAATATCGGCAATATTCTCTAAATTACCTGCATAAGTCAAGGCATCCAAATTAAATATGTGATAATTCGGATACTGATTCACAAATCGTCTCACTACATGAGATCCAATAAATCCGGCACCGCCGGTGATGAGTATTTTTTTCATTTTTTTATTTGCCGCTAAGACACTAAGTCACTAAGTTTTTTTTATCTTTTATCTGTCATTGCGAACGCAGTGATGCAATCTATTATTTCTCTAATTCTTCTAATCTGTGTCCTCTTTTTGCCACTAAGGCAGTAAGTCACTAATTCTTTTAATTTTCCCAATCGGTGTTCTTTTTTTGCCACTAACCTGCCTGCCGCAGGCAGGGGCAGTAAATCACTACATTTTTAAAACCATTAAGAAGTTAAGTTGCATTAAGATTAGTATTCATATATAACTAATTACTAATTACTAGTTACTAATCACTTTTGACTAAATCTCAATTGTTACATTTTCAAATTGATACATTGACACATCAAATCTCGTATATCAAATATCGTAAATTCCCATACATTTCTCCAAACTCTCCCGATACCCTGGAACCACTACCCCAAAGGTAGTTGCAATTTTAGATTTATCCAATAACGAATAATGTGGTCGTTGGGCTGGGGTAGGATAATCTGAGCTTGGAATTCCTGAAATAGCACAATCAAATCCACCAATTTCTTGAATGGCCAGCGCAAATTCATACCAACTAATGGCGCCTTCATTCGAATAATGATAGATACCCTCTTGCCAATGTGCATGAGTAACAATGGTGAGAATCGCTTGCGCTAAATCAGCGGCATAGGTGGGACTACCTATTTGGTCATTCACCACGCTCAAACTATCGCGTTCCTGCATCAAACGACACATGGTTTTTACAAAATTATTCCCAAATTGAGAGTACACCCAAGAGGTACGAATAATAATCGCGTTGGGATTTTCTTGTAAGCAGGCTTGTTCTCCAGCTAATTTGGTTCTGCCATACACATTGATGGGAGCCGTTGGAGCTTCTTCAGTTAAGGCAACACTAGAATTACCATCAAATACATAATCCGTCGAAACATGAAGTAGTTGTGCCTCATGTACTGCTGTCCATTGTGCCAACACAGCTACTGCCTGGTGGTTTACCACATCGGCAGTTACTGTATCGGTTTCTGCTTTATCTACCGCAGTATAAGCCGCACAATTAATGATAACTTGAGGCTGGAGCTTATCCAACGTATTGGGTAATGAATTCAAATCACTCAAATCTAACACGGTACGATCTACAAACACCCATTCGAATTGTGAATAGTGAACCGACAATTCCCTCAGTTCAGCACCTAATTGTCCATTAGCACCTGTTACTAGTATTTTTTTTTTCATTTTTTATTGCCACTAGGGCGCTAAGTCACTAAGTTTTTTAAACCATTAAGAAATTAAGTAAATTAAGATTTTCCTAATTGTTCCATTTCTAAATTACTACATTAACAAATCGTATATCGTAAATCATATATCCTAAATTAATATAACTTACTTAAAATAGTCGCTGCATCAATATGTAACTTTGAAAAAGCAAACCATCTCTTTCCTAAATCTTTAATAGAAGCACCTATATGATAGACTTGTGTTTCATCAATAATTAAAAATCGATCATGAGATTTCTTTTCTATTACAACACTAACTGGTTCATACTGTGCATTATATTTATTAATATCCTGTTGGAATTGAGGTGTTATTTTTTCTGTGTATACGGTAGATTTAACATTAGGTTTCCGTTTAGAGAGTAGTACCAAAACCGTTTCGTCTAAATAATTATCTATAAGCACAATTGTTTTTTGCGCTGATTTAACAAGATCTGAAACAAATACATAGGCATCAAACAACTGCCCATCAAAGAATATTCCCTGCTGTAAAGGAAGGTTGGTGTTAAGTAACTGTTCTATTTTATTTTGGTGTTCATACAATTTTTTCTCAATAGTTTCTACTCTATTTTGAAGCGCATATCCTTTTAACAAATAGGATCTCAAAACTGTATTAGACCACTTTCGAAATTCAACACCTCTTGATGATTTTACTCGATAACCAATAGACAATATCATATCCAGATTATAATGAGCTACTTGATAAATTTTGCCATCTTTTGCAGTTGTCGCAAAATTTGCGACAACTAAAACATCACTTAATTCTTCTTTCAGTGCGTTATTTATATGTTTTCCTATTGTTTTAACATCTCTATCAAACAAAATGGCAATTTGGTTTCTATTTAACCATACCATTTCATCTTCGATTATTACATCAATTTGATTGGAAATAGTATCCGATTGATACGTTATTATTTTATTTTCATCCATAATGGGGCTTTTTATGGTTTATTTTTGTTATCGTGAACACAGTGAAGCCTGCATACCGCAGGCAGGCAATCTCTATTTCTCTAATTTGTGTTTTCTATTTTTCCCTTCAGCCTGCCGCAGGCAGGACACTAAATCACTAAGTTTTTTAAACCATTAAGAAATTAAGTAACATTAAGAGTATCATTCACATATAACTAATTACTAATTACTAATTACTAGTTACTAGTTACTAGT
>JACCDQ010360113.1_pt1 | contig 13203 bp, 9 predicted proteins | sample 7446031 | NCBI WGS metagenome assembly JACCDQ01 (sample SAMN15323442, study PRJNA562643) | freshwater metagenome | isolation source: river surface water | place: USA:Blue River Watershed | collected 2017-08-17 | reverse complement strand
GAAAAACGTGTGGTAAAAATCGAGGGAGAAGTCAACCAAGCGGGAACTTATGAATATATCGACGGCATGACTCTGGGCGATTTGATTTTGCAAGCCAAGGGATTTACCGAAGGGGCCAGTGCTTCGAAAGTGGAATTGTCGAGAAGGGTCAAAACAGAGCAATATTCAGCAGATAACGACCACAGTGTTGAGATTTTATTTTTTGATTTAGATAAAAAACTAAGTCTTGAATCCAAAGAAGCCTCTATGGCTCTGATGCCTTTCGATAAAGTCTATATTCGAACTGCTCCTAATTATGAAGCCCAAAAATCGGTCTATATTGATGGAGAAGTGGCGTATCCCGGTTCGTACACTATCAAAGACAAGGCACAGCGAATTAGTGATTTAGTTCAATTGGCAGGTGGGCTCAAAAAAGGAGCATATCCACAAGGTGCCGTTTTTCAGCGAGATTCGTCGGTAGTGGCGATTGATTTATCCTTGATTTTGGCAAATCCACAGCAATCTGAAAATTTGTTATTGTTGGCAGGCGATAAAATTACGATTCCACGGTTGGTCGAAACAGTCAAATTAACTGGTGGTTTGCTCAATCCAGTTGCAGTGGCTTATCGTGAGGGACAAAGCTTACAGACCTATTTGTCACAAGCGGGCGGACTTAGTCCTTTGGCGCAACGAAATCGCATTTATGTGAAATATGCCAATGGGATGTCTGATAAAACCAATCATTTTTTGTTTTTCAGAAAATACCCTAAAGTATTGCCAGGCTCAGAAGTAGTGGTACCCGAACAAGACAAAGAAACCCAATCTAAACTCAGTGTAGGTGAGCGCATCGCTATCATGAGCGGAATTAGTTCTTTGGTGTATGTGATTATTAGTATCACAAATACCATTAAGTAGTAACTGATAGGATTTAGGCAATAAGCAGTAGGCTAAATGTTTATATTATTTCATTCAAAAAACACTTCTATATTTTTTGCTTACGGCTTATTGCCTAAAGCTTAATGCATAGAATTCATTCTTTTCTTCATTTGGACACGAATAAAAGACATATAACCATATCAATCAAAGACCTTATTTCGGGGTTGGTTCAGGGCAAGCGTTTTATCTTGCTCATGAGTCTTTCATTCGGAATTTTAGGGGCTTTATATGCGATTTCATTGCCCAATCTTTATACCTCCGAAGTCAAAATTTTACCAGAAATAGATACTAAAAATATCGAAAGTCTGGATAAGTTTAAGTCTTTGGCAGGCTTAGCAGGCATTGATTTGGATAATTTGAACAGTACCGAGGCTATCAGACCCGATTTGTATCCTCCTATTTTACAAAGCACTCCTTTTTTATTGAGTACATTCAAAACGCCTGTATTAGTGGCAAAAACACAAGAGAAAACGTCTTTGTTTGAGTACCTAAATAGTCTTCGTAAACAAAAATTATCCTATCGGATACTTCGAGAAAGCTCCTCAGACACTATGGGTGTTTTTCCTAAACAAGCACCCGAAAGTTCGCTATTATTGAACAGGCAGGAAGCGGCTATTTTGAAGGATTTAAAAGAAAATATTATTGCTTCTTTAGATAAAAAATCAGGCGTAATAAGCATCAGCGCCAAAATGCCAGACCCTTTGGTTGCAACGATTGTCGTTAAATATGCCCAAGATTATTTGAACGAATATGTAAAAAAGTATCGCCTTGAGAAAACGCAAAAAGAGGTGGTATTTCTAGAAAAAAGAGTTGAGGAAGCTCAAATACGATACCAACTTGCCCTACAGCGCTATTCCTCTTATCAGGATAGTCACCGAGGTTTGTTTTTGAATACGGCCAAACAGCAAGAACAGAAGCTTCAGCAGGAGTCAGAACTCACTTTTTCTTTATTTTCTGAATTGAGTAAAAAACTCGAAGAATCAAGGGTGAAAGTTCAACATGATACCCCTGTTTTTCAGGTACTCGAACCAGCACAAGTACCTCTCAAAAAAAGCGAACCCAAACGTACCGTTATGGTACTAGCCTTCATGATTTTGGGAGGAATGATTGCTTGTTTGATCCTGATTTTTAAACATTTTAAGGTATCAACTTTATTTTCTTAGGTATTGTCCATTTGACTTTTTCAGAATAAAGTCTTAATATTAAGATAATCAGTCAATAGTAGGTTAGTTATTAGAATATGCTCATGATCAGAATAGTATTACCAAAGGTTATGATTATGGTACTAATATAAGCTTCCTCAGAAACTTTTTACCGAATGCTCATGGCTGAAAGCCGAAAGCCCAATCATTAGATAACACACCTATAATATCTTATCAGACCTGCTCTACTGCGAAAACTCCATGACTATTTATTTGAAAATTGGAGAAACGCATGAATACTATACCTAATAATTTACCCCTTGTCTCAATCATTTGTACCTGTTACAATCAGGCTGCGTTTGTCGAACAAACGCTAAACTCTATATTGTCTCAAGACTATCCTAATCTCGAAGTTTTTGTGTCAGATAATGGAAGTTCCGATGATAGTGCTCGTCGCATACAAGACTTTTGTCAAAACAATACGCATCATTTTCAAGTCTCCTATCATCCTGAAAATCTAGGTATTTGTAAAGCTTTTAATCTAGCCTTTGCACAAGCCACAGGAAAATACATAATCGACCTTTCGGCTGATGATATTTTGTTGCCACACTGTGTAAGTCAACAAGTTCAGTTTTTCGAAAAACAAACAGAAGAAGTTGGCGTCATCTACTCAAACATCGAATGGATTAATGAACAAGGAAAAAGTAAGGGTAAAGCCTTTGGTAATTTGCCTCCCCCAAGCGGAAATATTTGGCTCCAACTTCTGTCAAAATCCTTTATTCCTGCCCCTTCGATGATGATACGAAGAAGTTTGCTCTTGCAAATAGGCGGATATAACGAACAACTAGCTTATGAAGATTTGGACTTCTGGCTAAGGTCATCCCGAATATGTCATTATGCATATTTGCCCCAAGTACTCATGCAAGTAAGGCGTGTGCCAACTTCCGCTACTTCTGGTTTTGACTATGCCGAAAAAGGCTTGTTAGAGTCGGCATATAGGGTTTGTTTGAGTACACAGCTAACACTTGATTACAGGAAAGAATATAAGGCTTTGGACAAACGCATTTTAAACTATTGTCTCAGAGCCTTTACTTCTCAGCAATTTGAGACGGCACTACGTTTTGCTCATCTATTATCAAGTCCAATTTTGGGAAAAATAATTACCTATTGGATTAAACGAAAAATAGGTCTCCGTAGCTTAATACGTTTATATCGCCTGTTCAAGTAATTTTTACAACATCTATTTATATCATAAAAATTGTTCTATGACTCTATCACAACCCCTTTCTGCACTGATTCAGCAAAGTAGCTTTTTAGTTACGGGTGGCGCTGGATTTATTGGTTCTCATTTGGTGGATTTTTTACTAAAACACCATGCCCAAAAAGTTGTCATTGTGGATAACTTTTCAACAGGCTCTTTTGAAAATATTCAAACAGCCTTGAGGTTTGCCAATTGTCAGTTAATTGAAGGTGATTTACAAAATCGGCTTATCTGCGAAAAAGCCTGTGAAGGCATTGATTTTGTTTTTCATCAGGCCGCCCTTGGCTCAGTGCCACGTTCTATTCACGATCCTATTAGTACGCATCAGGCCAATGTTAATAGTTTTGTAAATTTATTGGTAGCAATGCAAAATGCTCAGGTAAAGAAAATGGTTTTTGCCTCCTCTTCCTCCGTTTATGGGAGTTTGCTTGATGATGTCAAACAAGAAATTACAGTTGGTGAACCTCTCTCTCCGTATGCTGCAACCAAGCGTATCAATGAAATTTATGCAGACATTTTTGCCAATACCTACCAACAAGATTTGATTGGTTTGCGCTATTTCAATGTATTTGGTCCACGACAAAACCCTAATGGGCCTTATGCTGCGGTGATTCCTAGGTTTATTCAGGCGGTTTTGGAAGATAAAGCAGGGATTATTTTTGGCGATGGAGAGCAAAGCCGAGACTTTACTTATATCGACAATGTGGTATATGCCAATATCTTGGCGCTTTTGACTAACTCTCAAGACTATCGTTTTTTTAATATAGCCTGTGGACAGTCCATTTCTTTAAATCAAGTGTGGAATGCTGTCAATATTTGCTGTGATGCAACATTGCCAATTCAGTATGAAAACCCTCGTCAAGGAGATATTTTGCATAGCAAAGCCGATATAAGTCGAGCGAAGAAATACTTGAATTATCAACCCTTAGTGTATTTCAATGAAGGTATTCGTCGAACAGTTTCTTGGTATCAAGCACAGAAAATCCATGTTTAGCTTTTTCCCAAAACTACAAAGCTTGTACAAGCTACAACTAACAGGACTTTCGAGTCAGCTAGGTTGGTATGTGATACAATTGGGCGTGACTTTTATCAGTAGCCTTTGGCTCATACGGCATCTGGATGATTCTCATTGGGGAAGTATTAGTTTGTTGGTATCCTATCATGGGTTGTTTAGTGTTTTTTCAGGAATATGGTTAAAAGATTGGACCATCAAAGCCATCGTAGAAGGGCGAAAGGTAGAACCGATTTTGGGGAGCGTGGCATTTATGGCGGTGTTATTGTCTGTATTAGGGTTTGTTGTTTGTGGACTGAGCTTTAGGGGATTTTTTCCACAATATTCATTCTTGAAAAATCTCATATGGGTACAAGCGGGCAATTTGTTGACAACGCCCTTTCATGTGGTTTACTTTTATTTTGATGCTATCAAAAAGCCTCAACTAGTCAACCAAGTAAATGCGTATTATGCCATTTGTGCAGGAATTTGTAAGGTCATTTGTGTAGAGATACAGCCATTTTCATTTCCTGTTTTTCTGTGGCTTCAATTAGGTTGTAGCTTGGGGTTATCAATGGTCTATTATGGGCTTATTAAGAGCGAAGGGCTGGGATTTCGAAAATGGCAAATTCATTGGCAATTAGTACAAGAAATGTGCAAAGGAGCGTGGTCTGTATTTGTGAGTAAAATCATTGGGCTAGTCCAGTCAAAAATGGATGTATTATTACTAGCAAGCTTGTTGAACTTAGCTGATACAGGTAGATATAGTTCCGCTTTACGTCTGGTTGAAGCCAGCTATTTTGTGCCCGTGTTGTTATTTACCCACCAGTACCCGCGCATGATTGAAGCGAAACGAATGTCAGAAACGCTATTCTTAAAACAAATGCGCCAATACTTTCAAATAAGTTTGGGAACGAGTATTGTTTTGGTTGTAATGATGTGGATTGGTGCACCTATGTTGGAAAGAATTTTAGGGGTAAAACAGTTGACTTGGCTCATTGTGGGTATCTCTGGCAATCTGGTATTTTATATGTTAGACATGGCTCGTTCAAGCTTTTTGTTTACCAATAATTTGACCCATTTGATGATACCCATTCAGGTAATTTCGTGCCTATTGGGAGTCTGTTTTAGTTATCTTTTAGTACCTCATTGGGGAATATATGGTGCAATCTTGAGCGCTTGGATTACAGGAATATGGCAATGTTGGTTGAGTAATTATATTTTTCGAGAAACACGTTTTATACCTTCCCTGATATGTTCGAAACCTTATTTTATGGCTTAAGTTTTATCGGAACTTGTTACTACATTTTTACGAAACGCCTATTTGATTTTTTGAGTTTGTCCTTCTTTAGTTCCTTGGTTTATTTTATTCCAGGTTTTTCGGGTTTGATTATTAATCCATACAATACCGATGAAACTACCGCTATTTACCCCCCTTGTTATTGGGTTTATGATTTGGTCTTGGGGATTAACTTATTTACAGTGTTGATAAATGATAGTTTTTTACAAGATAAATCTATCATTCTCAAAGGAGATTTTAAGCCTAGTTTAGCTCTAGGAGCACTGATGATGGGCGTATTGGGTTTGGCGGGCTCATTGATTCAGTTTCCTGATTTGTATTTGAATCGTGCTGAGGTAAGTAAAGGCGAACTTCAAGAAATTCTTAGTCATCAAGCCGACCGCTGGAGCGTGCTCTGGGCTATGGGTGCAAGTTTACTGGCTATGATCGCTTTCAAAGCAGGTTATAGAATGTATCAAATACTGGCAGTGTTATTACTAGGTTTGGATTTGTTTTGGGGAGGCAATCGCTCTTCTTCAGCTTTTGTGGTGTTGGCATTATTAGTGTTATCAACTCAGCATGAGCCCAAACGATTAGTAAGCTATATTAGCCATTGGAGATATTTAGGCAAAACGCTGTTGCTCATTAGTTTGGTGGTTATTTTCTTTATTTCAAAACTGATATTACCTCTATTACAAGCCAATCGCATGGATTTATTTGAAGAAATTTATCCTTCTTGGCAAGACGTATTATTTCATGCTTTTGTAGTAAGCGAACCTGCCGCTATTCAGGCAAATTTGTCAGAAACCTTGCGTAAAGAAATAGAGGTAGATTGGTATCATCCTGTGGATATTGTAGGACAATTGATAATTGGTGGCGATTGGCTAGGAATGCAGTCTAATAGCCATTATTTGAGCCAAAAAGATTTGTTTCCACAACTTGAATATGGCTTAGCATACAATATTTGGGGAGATATATGGGCAAGTGGAGGTTGGATCACCTTAATCGTTTTTGTCTTTTTTTACCATATCGTTTTGGTACTTGGGAATCTTCTTATCAAGCGCTCAACGGGCTATTCTTTGGTCATTATCGCTTTATTTTTCTCGATATGGGCTTTTTATATTCATCGAAATAATCTTTTGTTTCAACTATACTTACAAAAACGAGTTTTGATTTTTGCCGTAGTGCCTTGGCTTTTTTCTCTGATTAAAATTCGATGGAATAGTTCTCATCCTAAATCAAACTAAAATATGTGCGGAATAACTGGACTTGTTGACTTTAGATACAAAAGTTCTCGTCAAATACTCCAACAAATGTATTCATCTTTGAGTCATCGTGGTCCTGATGCCGTTGGAGAATACTGGAAATCTATGCCTTTATATCAGATAGGTTTGGGACATACGCGTTTGTCGCTATTGGACGATAGTACTTTGGCTTCGCAACCCTACCGATGGAAGCATTGGGTATTGGTATTTAATGGAGAAATATACAATTTTAGAGAAATCAGACATACTCTTCAACAAAAAGGTTACTTTTTTGAAAGTGAATCTGATACAGAAGTCCTAGTCAAAGCTTTTGATTATTGGGGCGAAATGGCAGTTCAGCAATTGACTGGTATGTTTGCTTTTGGCTTATATAATCAGGAAAATCAACAATTGATGTTGGTAAGAGATAGGGCTGGCACAAAGCCATTATATGTGTATCAATCAAAAAATGTAATCTTATTTGGCTCCGAACTCAAAGCCTTAATGGCACATCCTGATTTTCCAAGAAAAATACAAAGTCAATCTGTGGGACTATATTTTCAGTATGGCTATGTTCCTAGCTCACATTGCATTTTTGAACAAACTCATAAAGTACGAGCAGGGCAGATTTTAGTGATTGACTTGCCACAAAATACCTCACGTTATCAAACGTATTGGTCGATTTTGGATTCTTTTAGTCAACCAACTGTAAAGCAATATCACCCCGAATCATGCTTACTTCATGAATTAGACCAAAGACTCGATACTGCTTGCCAAACCCGAATGACCGCCGACCATCCCATTGGGTTGTATTTGAGTGGGGGTTATGACAGTTCTTTAGTAGCGTATTATGCGCGTAAGCATAGCAATTTTCACAAAGCCTATTGTTTGGGTTTTGAAGAAAATGAATATAGTGAGGTTCCATTTGCTCAACAAATTGCTCAATATTTGAACATCCCATTTGAGGGATTTATCCTAGAAAACCGAGAATCTTTATATCTCACAACACAATTGCCCGAAGTATTCGATGAGCCCTTTGGTGATAGTTCTGCGGCTGCATGTTTGGCGCTAAGTGAGCGAGTGAGGTCATCGGTCAAAGCGGTGGTATCTGCTGAGGGTGGCGACGAGCTTTGGGCGGGATATCCCCGTTATATACAAAGTTTAAGGCTTTTTCAGGGATTAAAATATGCTCCAAGTTCAGTTGTTAGGGTACTGCTAAAATCGTTTGAACATCGCAAATGCGTCAAGCTGAGGCATATTTTATCACATCCTCAAAATCCTCTTTGGATACTCGATGCTGTGAGTCAGTCGCTCAGTAGCAATTTAGTCCCGTCATTGGTACAAGATTTTAGTCCAAATTCAGAAAATACTTTTAGGAAGGCTTTTCCCAATGACCCCATTCATGCGATGTTGTATTGGGATTATTCTCAGTATCTGGTAGATGATTTGATGGTCAAAGCTGACCGAACAGGTATGGCTGTTGGGCTCGAAATACGTGAACCCATGTTGCATCATCCTTGGGTAGAGTGGGTATCGGGTTTGCCGAGTCAGTACAAAATCAATGGTTCTGAACAAAAGTATTTATTGAAAAAATTAGCGCATCAAAAAATTCCTCAAGCGCTTTTGGACAGACCTAAAAAGGGTTTTGGTGTCCCATTAAGTAAATGGCTGAGAGGTTCTTTGAAAGAGCTGGTGTTGGATACATTGACAACCTCTGCACTGGAGCAACACAGATTACTCAATACAGCGACTGTGAATCGCTATATCAAGCATTTTTATGGAGGCTCAGACAGCTATACTACTACACTTTGGCACCTATTGCAATTTCAACTTTGGTACAATCGATGGCTATAAAACCTAAAATATTGTTTCTGATTCCCAGTCTGGCATGTGGGGGCACCGAAAAAGTTATCAGTACACTCATTAATCATTGGGATGGCGAGAAGTTTGATATACTGCTGGGTGTCAATTCAAAAGAAATCCCATTTTATCCTATTACCAATACTCCCGTCTCTATTACCATTTTTGGTAAAAGTAGAGTTAGATATACTTGGATAATGCTTCTGAAACTGATTTGGAAAGAGCGACCTGATTATATTTTTAGTGTGTTAGATTTTACAAGATTAATGATTTTGCTAAAACCATTTATCCCAACTTCCTGTAAGCTTATCGCTCGTGAGTCTAATTATTTGTTCGAATGGCTAAGTCCCTCTCAAAAATTATTATCGCAGTATTTGTACAGCAATATCGATTTGTTGGTCGTGCAATCGGCTTTGATGGAGCAGCACATTATCCAATATCTACCCGAAATTGCACCAAGAACTTTGGTTATTCCTAATCCCATTAATACCACTTTGGTTAGGAAGCTGGCTCAGAAGCCACTGGAATACCACCTTCCTAATGGTCCCATTTTTATAACTATTGCAAGACTAGATGCCATCAAAGGGCATCTGCGAATTTTGGAAGCATTGACTTTGCTCGATATACCATTTTGTTATTATATCGTAGGTGAAGGGCAAGAAAGAAATACTATCGAAACATATATCAGGCAGCATCAACTGGAAGCAAAAGTAATTTTGACAGGAGAACTGAAAAATCCTTTTCCCTTACTCAAAAGCGCTCATATATACCTACAAGGTTCATATTCGGAGGCATTTCCCAATGTCATTTTGGAAGCATTATGCTTGGAGATAACGCCTATTGCTTTTGCTATTTCTGGAGGAACTTCTGAGATTATTCATTCAGGGGAAAATGGTTTTCTGGTAAATGATATAACCAGTTTTGCAAAATCAATTTCAGAGTTTTTAGCAAATCCAATTTCAACCCAAAAACTCTTGCAAAATCTACCTCCATTTGAATTAAACACGGTTATGTCTATATATGAAAAGTTATTTACTGAAAATAATAACTGACACCTAAAACTGCTGAATCAACTTATGTCCATCAAAATCACCTATATTATTACGAGCTTAGGCATAGGCGGAGCCGAAAATATGCTACATAAATTACTGAAATATTCTAATCGTAAAGAGTTTACTCCATCGGTAATATGCTTGACTTCGGAGGCTGACTTGTTAGCCTCTATTCAATCTTTGGGGATAGAGGTCGTTGTTTTACCCTTTCAAAATCGTTGGTATAATCTTCCCTTTATCACATTTGAATGCCATCGTGTCCTCCGCCAACTTCGTCCTGACATTGTTCATACTTGGCTATATCATGCCAATCTGCTGGGCGGAATAGCAACCTTTTTTTTACCTTATCGCCCTGTCATTGTGTGGAATATTCGAAATACTTTGAGTGGGGTGACATCTTGGTCTCAAAAAACTTTCTTTCTACTCATCAAAATAGCATCTCGTTTTATCCCCGATTATTTGCTGAGTTGCTCTCAACGAGGAGCCGAAGAACATCATCAGGCTGGATTTTGCCAGGAAATCAAAGTTATCCACAATGGCTTTGTGGATAACCGCCTTGTCGCACTCCAAAATCATGTTGTCATGCGTGTTGGAATGATAGCACGATTTACGCCCGAAAAAGACCATTACACTTTTCTAAAAGCTGTAAACCTTTTTATTCAGAAAAATACCAATTGTCGATTTGTATTAGTGGGGAAAGGCTGTAATGCTGCAAATCTGAGACTACAGGAATGGATTGATCAGTTTGAAATAAACGAGTATATCGAACTGCATGAAGCTCAAAGCACCCTTGACGAAATTCTTGAAACCTTTGATATTTTCACACTGAGTTCCCATTCTGAGGGTTTTCCAAATGTAGTTGGAGAAGCCATGATGAAGGGTATTCCTTGTGTATGTACTGATGCAGGCGATGCACAAATACTTGTAGGAAAGTCTGAATTGATTGTGCCAATTCAAAGTCCTGAAGCACTAGCGGAGGCTTGGCTTTCGGTATTATCTATGCCTTTAGAAAAGCGTATTGAACTTGGATTAGACTTACGAGAACGAGTTTTGGCGCATTTCCATATTACCAAAATTGCCCAGCAATACGATGATTGGCATTTGTCATTACTTTATCCCGAATAAAATATGTGTGGAATTAATGGAATTATAGCGCTACAACCTATCGAGTCTATGCCTAGGTTAATAAAAAATATGAATCAGCAATTATCTCGACGAGGGCCTGATGATGACAGTATTTGGATAAATACAGAATCGACTATGGGTATGGGAATGCGTCGCTTAGCGATTGTAGATGCTGACTTTGCCAAACAACCTTGGCATGAGAAAGACTTTTGCTTATGCTTTAACGGAGAAATTTATAATTATCAAGCTCTCAGACAAACCTTAATGGACTTGGGGTATCAATTTAGTACCAAGTCAGATACCGAAGTGCTGGCGAAAGCTTATCTACATTGGGGGACATCATGTTTTGAGTATCTCGAAGGAATGTTTGCCATTGCGATTATAGATTTCAAGCTCAACAAGCTTTTTCTGGCGAGAGATATTAATGGCGAAAAGCCTTTGTATTATTTTATCAACCATCAATTTGTGATTTGGTCGAGCGAACTAAAAGGACTTTTGACGAGCTTGGAAGTACTTAACAAAGAGCGAGTATCCATTAGTCCAGAAGCACTTAATTGGTATTTCAGACTAGGCTTTATTCCTGCGCCATTAAGTATTTATCAATCTATCTTGAAAGTAATGCCAGCGCAATATTTGAGTATAGACTTATCAACACTTCAGGTTAGCACAGTCGATTTTTGGAAAATGCCAGAATATACTCCACACTGCAATCATCACGAAGCCCTACTCATTTTGGATAGATTGATTCAAGGAAGTGTACAACAACAGATATGTACCAATCATGCCTCAGGGCTATTACTCAGCGGAGGAATCGACTCGAGTATTTTGGCGTATTGGTCTAAGGAAATGAATCCCAGTATTAGTTGTTTTTCTTTACAAACACAGGCAAACAAACAAGATGAAAGTTTTGCAGCGCAAAAAATAGCGCGTCATGTAGGCTTAAAGCATGAAATTATTCCGCTTGATTTTAACCAAGTACAAAAACAGCTTAGTGAAACTTTAAGCTATTTTGACGAACCTTATGCCGACTCGTCTGCAATTGCGAGTAATGCCGTTCATCAATGGGTAAAAAACGATATAAAACTCATGTATGGAGGCGATGGCGCCGATGAAGTATTTGGGGGCTACCAACGATATTTGATGCCATTTTGGGCTGAAAAAATTAGAAGATATATACCTCTTTTGAAAAGTATTAGTCATCTGCCCTTGCATCAGTTACCAGATAGTACTCAAGTAAATACCTTCCTTAAGTTTTTCGAAAAAATAGGCTCAAATCCTTCCGAAGATATATGGAATATTAGTCAAATGGGTATGCAGAACTCTGTGCTAAATGAATTATTATTGCCCCATTGGCAATACCAGCCTAACACATTACAAAGACTATTTCAGACATTTCCACAAGATAATCCACTGACTTTGGCGAGACTTTGGGACAAACAAATCGCGTTGGAAGGAGATATGCTTGTTAAGACAGACCGCATGAGTATGCGTGCTTCTATCGAATACAGAACACCTTTTTTGTCAAAAAGCCTTTGGGAGTTTTCACAAAAACTTCCCAATTCATTACTCATCCAGAAGGGAACTACTAAATATGTATTGAAAGCCTATCATTCAACACTTTTTCCAGAAAGCTTTCAGCAAGGGAAAAAACAAGGTTTTGAAGTTCCAATAGCAAGATGGCTCAGTACAAGTCTTAAAAAGGAGCTTTTGATGCTGACCAGTGTTGACTTCCTAAAAAAACAAGGCATTTTCAACGCTTCAAAAATGTCGGAGCAAGTTCGTTTTTTCCTTCAAAAACCTCATAGATATAAGTTTCAACTATGGAGTATTTACTGTTTCCAAAAATGGTATGACTCAGTGAGGAATTAGTTGACTTTAAGGTTCTGGAATTTCAACATACCATCTAATTCGGTTTTTGTTGTTCAAAATCGAAACTTGAATAGAGGCTTTAAGTAGTTTCAAGGTTTGCACCACAAATTTTAAACCAACGCCTCTTTTAAGTTCCCATTCGGGATCGTTGATATTGGCAACAATATCAGTAACAACAGGTAGTTTATGCTCATGGAAATCATTCTCGATTAATAGCGTGAGTTTTTTATCCTTTTTGGTAATCTCTATTTTGATCGTACTTTTTTCAGGAGCATTTTTTACGGCATTGTCCAAAAGGTTTCTAATAATTAAAGCAGACAAATTGGCATCGGTATTAATGGTTACCTCTTTGTCGATATTCTTATCTAAAGTAATATCCTTACTACCTGCTACAGTTTTGTATACAGGCAACATTTCATGAATAATTGTCCCGATTGTAGTATGATGATAAATAGGCTTTAGGCT
>JACCDQ010896997.1_pt1 | contig 13207 bp, 14 predicted proteins | sample 7446031 | NCBI WGS metagenome assembly JACCDQ01 (sample SAMN15323442, study PRJNA562643) | freshwater metagenome | isolation source: river surface water | place: USA:Blue River Watershed | collected 2017-08-17 | reverse complement strand
CGAGAAATGAATTGAGATTTCCTCCAGCTATTCGCCTAGCATCTGTTGGCACCACTGCTGAGTTGATGCAGGAGGTGCTACCTGCAGTGTCAAAAATTGCTGGAGTAGAGATTTTGGGACCAATCTCGATAACAGACAAAGGCACAGAGGTTGAGTCACGTGTCCTTCTTAAGTTCGAATACTCAACCGGGTTGGCGCTTGCAGAAGCAATTAGGGCATTATCGCTAAAGATATCGGCAGGTCATCAGCGCTTCAGTGCCAAGTCGGGCAGGGCCATGCGCCCAATAAGAGTGAAGATGGATGACCAAGAAGTAATCTAGAACCATCAATCCCTAATTTTAGACAGGCATGCTTTGAAAATAATCTTTGCTGGTACTCCGCACAATGCGGCCCAGACGTTAGAGGCACTCATTGCAGGCGGGGTTGAAATCGCAGCCGTGCTTACCCGCACAGACGCTGAAGTTGGCCGCAGTAAAAAATTAACTCCCTCACCGGTTGCGCTTGTGGCACAGGAGCACGGAATAAAAACACTTAAGTACAACCAGGTAGATGCAACCGCATTGGACGCCATCAAATCTGTCTCCGCAGACTTAGGAGTGGTAGTTGCCTACGGCGCGCTCCTGAAATTAGATGTCCTAAAAGCATTACCAAAGGGGTGGATTAATCTGCACTACAGTCTGCTGCCTGGCCTTCGTGGTGCCGCCCCAGTACAACACGCGATTTTGAATGGCCTTGCAACAACAGGCGTGTCTATTTTCAAACTCGATGAAGGAATGGACACCGGTCCAATCATCTCGACCGTTGAGACAAAGATTGAAGTCGGTGAAAACTCAGCTCATCTTCTATCTAGACTTACGCAGCTTGGCATTTCTGCACTACTTGAGACGCTGCCAAGCATAGCCGCTGGATTTGCCCAGGAAATGCCTCAGGACCACACGGCCAAAACTTTTGCCCCAAAGATAAATAGAGATGCAGCTCGCATCAGTTGGCAAGACCCTGCCAAACAAATAGAAAATCTCGTAAACGCTATGAATCCTGAGCCAATGGCTTGGACTATCTACAACGGTGACCCAATAAGGGTTTTAGCTGCTCGTGCCCTCGTGGAAGCAGCAGTTGATTCACCGGCAGGATCTGTTTCTTTGCTCGACGGCAAGCCAGTGGTTGCAGCAGGCAAAAGCACCTGCTTGGAAATAATCCAGGTTCAACCTTCGGGCAAGCAAGCTATGCCCGCGCCTGACTGGTATCGGGGCCAAGCTTCAAAGGGGTCAGTTGTCTTCGAATAAGCCAATGCGCGAATCTTCCAGAACAATCGCCTTAGAGCTTTTGTTATCTGTTGAGATAAATGAGTCCTACGCAAATCTGTTGCTGCCCAAACTGCTAGCAAAATCAAAACTAGATGATCGCGACATCGCGCTCACCCAGGAACTTTCCTTTGGAACCATTCGCTGGCAGCTTTTCTATGACCGAGTGATTGAAGAATGCGCCAAACGATACAGCGATGAAATTGACATCAAAACGCTAGTAGTACTTCGACTGGGAGCTCATCAAATTCTTGGCATGAGAATTCCCGCTCACGCAGCACTCGATGAAACTGTTGAGCTTGCGAAACAATTCGTGAGCCGCGGTGCAGCTGGATTCGTTAACGGTGTCCTGCGCAGGGTAAGTGAGAAGTCACGTGATCAGTGGCTTGAGGTTGTACTAAACGGCATAGACAACCAATACGAACGGCTAGCCGTTGAGTACTCGCATCCAATCTGGGTTGTCAGGGCGTTAGAGCAATCCCTTAAGTTGGACGGTAGAGAAGCCGAACTCAAGGATCTTCTGCTTGCTGACAACATTGCCCCCTTAGTTAGTTTGGTTGCGCTACCAGGCCTGGCAAGCAAGTCTGACTTCGAGGATCTTCCGATTGGCCCGGCTAGTCCAATAGGCGCTCAGTTAGACGGCGGCGACCCAAATAATCTCAAGGCCTTCCGTGAAGGCAGGCTCAGAGTGCAAGACCAGGGTTCACAGCTAGCTGCTCTGGCTTTGGTTGATTCGTTCCCCGTCGGTAAAAACGAAGTCTGGCTTGATCTATGTGCAGGACCAGGTGGAAAAGCCGCTCTTCTTGCAGCCGAGGCGAAAGTGCTTGGGGCTACCTTGATCTGTAACGAAGTACTTCCACATCGCGCAAAGTTGGTCAGGCAGGCGCTAGCGGTTGTTGATTCAAACATTCTGGTAACTGAAGAAGACGGGCGAACATACTCAAGTCACAACAAAGAAAAGTTTGATCGAATTCTTCTTGACGCACCTTGCACCGGGCTTGGGGCGCTTAGGCGCCGACCTGAGGCGCGGTGGCGTAAACAGCAATCAGATGTCTCGCAATTGAGCGCACTGCAGGAAGAGCTTCTAACCAGTGCTTGGGATTGTCTGAAGCCTGGGGGAGTACTGGCATATGTGACTTGTTCTCCTCATCTTGCCGAGACAAATGCGATTGTTGACTGGGCCCTACGAAAGCTAGCTTCGGTAAGCCTGCTTGACACAAACCAGGTAATAAAGGGAATCAATCCAAACTTGGCACTAAATGCCAATCGCAAGACCGCGCAGCTCTGGCCACATCTGCATCAAACCGATGCCATGTTCATTGCCCTTTTGACTAAATCGGTAGGCTAATTACATGGCAGCCAGAATTAACCCCAGCATCCTTTCAGCCGACTTTGTAAATTTCGAATCCGAATTCTCAACGATCCGAAACGCGGATCTAATTCACGTTGATGTCATGGATAACAACTTCGTGCCAAACCTCACATTCGGGTTACCCATGGTCAGCAGAATGCAGCAAATCACGCCTAAACCCCTAGACGTTCACCTAATGATTAACGAAGTAGATACTTGGGCAGTTGGCTACGCGGAGGCTGGCTGTTTTTCAGTGACATTTCACGCAGAGTCATCAAAGAATCCGGTAGCCCTTGCCAGGCGCATTCGAGCAGCCGGAGCAAGAGCCGGTGTTGCGATCAAACCAAACACAAGCCTTGATGGCATTCTCGATGAATTGGCCGAATTTGATCAGTTGCTTGTAATGACAGTAGAGCCCGGATTCGGGGGTCAATCTCTAATTGAATCAACGCTTGAAAAAGTGTCAGCAGCCCGGCGTCGAATCGAATCTGAGCAGCTGGACGTGTGGTTGCAGGTAGATGGCGGCATCGACGAAAGCAACATACAACGCGTTGCAGAATTTGGGGCCGACACATTTGTTGCGGGCAGCGCAGTATTTAAGGCTGACGATCGTGCCAAACAAATCGAAAACCTCAGAAATCTTGCAAATCTAGGCCTTTCGCACCGCCATTAGTCTGGCTCAGCAAGCACTCAAAGGGTAACCTTAAGCGTATGAAGTCGTTCGAAGAGCTATTCGCTGAAATAAGCGAAAAGGCCGCAAACCGTCCAGCCGGATCTGAAACTGTTAAGTGGTTAGAGGCGGGCACCCACACAATTGGTAAAAAAGTTGTCGAAGAGGCCGCAGAAGTCTGGATGGCAGCAGAACATGAAGGCAAAGAACGCGCGGCAGAAGAGATCTCACAGCTGATTTACCATCTTCAGGTACTCATGGTGAATCTTGGTCTGACTATTGAAGACCTAGAAAAAAACTTTTAACTTTTCCTCATTTTCTGAAAGAGAACAATGCTTAGAGTTGCAGTACCAAACAAGGGAATCCTCTCGGATTCAGCCATTCTGATGCTCAAAGAAGCCGGTTACACGGTTCGTCGCGATCCAAAGGACTTGCACGTAGTCGACGCAACGCACGACATTGAGTTTTTCTACCTGAGGCCAAGAGATATTGCAACCTATGTTGGGGCTGGGTCTCTTGACGTTGGATTCACTGGGCTTGACTTACTGCTAGACAGTAGATCAAGGGCCAAGTCTGTTACTGACTTGGGTTTTGGTCAATCCACTTTTAGATTCGCTGGACCTTCGGGCAAGTTCAAGTCACTCACTGATCTATCTGGGCTTCGAGTGGCAACGGCTTATCCGCACCTAGTTGAGGACTTCCTGAAACGCGAGAAGATTTCTGTTGAACTGGTCCAGCTGGATGGTGCGGTTGAGGTTGCGGTTCAACTTGGCGTAGCCGACGCTGTGGCAGATGTTGTCTCTACTGGAAACACTCTCAGACAGGCTGGTCTAGAAATATTTGGGCCGGTCATATTGGAAAGCTCAGCGCAGTTGATTGTTTCACCAAATTCTTCTGATGCGCACGCGCAACTCTTGCAGAGAATGCAGGGTGTTCTGGTAGCCAGAGAATACGTAATTTTTGATTACGACTGCCCAACCTCACTTGTAGATCAGGCGTCTGCCGTAACTCCCGGTATAGAGTCTCCAACCATAAGCCCGCTGCGCGATGCTGATTGGGTTGCGGTTCGAGCCCTGGTTAAGGCTTCCGAAATCAACGCCAAAATGGATGAACTGTACGCAATTGGCGCCAGAGCAATTTTAGTGAGCGCAATACACGCGGCGAGAATCTAGTGTCTTTATCAGTTCGGGTCATTCCATGTCTAGATGTTGCTGACGGCCGTGTTGTAAAGGGTGTAAATTTTCAGAACCTGAAGGACGCAGGCAATCCAATTGAACTAGCTGAAAAGTACTACAAAGATGGGGCCGACGAGCTAACTTTTCTTGACGTAAATGCAACTGTTGACAATCGTTCAACCATGTATGACTTAGTTACCGCATGTGCGGAAAAAGTTTTTATTCCACTCACCGTTGGCGGCGGAATTCGAGAAGTAGATGATGTCTCAAGGCTTTTGAGCGCTGGTGCCGACAAGGTCAGTGTCGGCTCAGCTGGCATATCTGATCCAGATTTACTGAGCCGGATCTCAAATAGATTTGGAAACCAGGTTCTAGTTATTTCACTTGACATAAAGCGTTCTGAAAAAACTCAATCCGGATTCTTGGTAACCACTCACGGCGGCAGGAACGAAACAGATTTAGACGCTCTTCAATGGGTCACCAAGGTTATTGAGCTTGGTGCGGGGGAGCTTCTAGTAAACAGCATCGATGCAGATGGTACCCGTGAAGGCTTCGATGAAGAGATGCTTACCGCTATTCGCGACATCTCGACGGTACCCATTATTGCCTCTGGTGGAGCCGGGAAGGCCTCAGATTTTCCGGTTGCCGCCGCCGCAGGCGCCGACGCGATTTTAGCCGCCTCCATTTTTCACGAAGGCTCTGTTTCCATAGCTCAGGCCAAGGCTGAACTAAAATTAGCCGGATACGAAACGAGATAATCATGACTAGCACCCTGGTAGAGATAGAAGCCATAAAGTTCAACGAATCAGGCTTGATTCCGGCCATTGTGCAGAGCGCCGAGTCTAAGCGTGTTCTTATGCTCGCGTGGATGAACAAGGAGTCCCTCAGGCTGTCGATTGAGACCAAAGAAACGGTTTTTTACTCACGTTCGCGTCAGGAACTTTGGCACAAGGGTGCAACCTCTGGAAATACCCAAAGCATTCAAAGTATTCAAGTTGACTGTGATTCAGATGCCCTTCTTGTAACGGTCATTGAAAAAGGCCCTGCATGCCATACGGGATTGGAATCATGCTTTGATTCTGGCCGGCTTTTAGAGCCAGGTGCTAATCATGGCTAAGGTGCAGTTGAATCTTGCGCAGGTTTTGGAGCTTTCAAAGAGCCACCGGGTTTTGCCAATTGTTGAAACACTTTTTTCAGGCACCGAGACCCCGCTTTCTATTTTCGAGAAGTTAGCGGCAAGTAAGCCTGGCAGCTTTCTTTTGGAATCGGCTCAGCATGGAGTATGGGCTAGATACAGTTTCATAGGTGTCAATAACCGCGGCACCCTGGTGCAGAGCTCAGGTGAAAGCGCAAAGTGGTTAAGCCCGGCTGGGAACTCAGCGTTTGTCGACGGCACAAGCGAATTACCTTCTTCAACTCTTGACGCAGTTGCCGCGATACAAAAATCATGGATGACAAGCCCTGTCGGTGAGTTGCCACCTCTAACTAGCGGACTAGTAGGTGTCATGGGCTGGGATCTCATCCGCGAAATAGAGAACCTGGCAAAACCTGCAAAGAAGGATTTCGCTTCTCCGGTAATAGCTCTAGCAATGTTTCAAGATTTAGTTGTCTTAGATCACGAGACCAGTAGCCTACTTCTGGTTTCCAACATTTTTGTTGAGGATGGCGCCGATGTAGCATCTTGCTATAACTCAGCGCTTGATCGCATAGATACGATGCGTCGCGATTTGTTGAAACCTAGCGAGGCCGTAATTTCAGATGTTGATTTCACAAGCGTTCCAGAGTCAAGCAACAGAACCAAAGCGGAAGAATTTTTGGCGTCTATTGAGAACGCAAAAGAGTACGTTCGCGCTGGCGATGTTTTCCAAGTTGTCATCTCGCAACGATTCGATGTGCAAACCCAAGCAAGTCCACTGGACATTTACCGAGTGCTTAGAGCACTGAACCCAAGCCCGTATATGTATCTTTTGAATTTCGAAGATGAAACCGGGCCTTATGCAATCGTCGGCTCATCTCCGGAAGCGCTTGTTTCTGTTCTAAACGGTAAAGCAACAACTCACCCTATCGCCGGGTCTAGGCCTCGAGGGGCAGATGCTGATTTAGACCATGCTCTTGAAGTTTCCTTGCTTGAGGACAATAAAGAAAAGTCTGAGCACCTAATGCTGGTAGATCTTGCTAGAAATGACTTACTCAAGGTATGTGAACCTCAATCTGTAACCGTCACGGAATTCATGCAAGTGCACAAATTTAGTCACATCATGCACCTGGTATCTACCGTCGAAGGACTGGTGTCTAAAGATTGTTCACCGGTTGATGTTTTCAAAGCTACATTCCCTGCCGGAACTCTATCGGGAGCGCCTAAACCAAGGGCTCTAGAAATAATCGACGAACTCGAGGTCTCAAACCGTGGAATTTTTGGTGGGGTAGTCGGATACTTTGATTTTGCTGGCAACGCAGATTTAGCCATTGCAATCAGAACTGCATTCATACGAGACGGGATTGCTCATGTTCAGGCAGGCGCAGGCATTGTTCTAGATTCCGTTCCTGAATCAGAACGTCTCGAGACCATCTCTAAGGCCAGTGCTCCACTTCGGGCCATAGCAGCAGCGAATCGAATGGTTCGTAGGAGTAATTGATCTTGAAAAAGAACTATCTTTTGTTCGCAGTCTTTGCGCTTCTTGCAGCCGCCTACATCTTGGCTGCGCAACCTTGGTTCTTGGTGACGATTTCGCCAAACCAGGATGAGGTGGTGCTTAGAAGTTTTGATGGCTTTACTGTTTCGCCATCAACCTCTGCGCTGCTCTTGGTCTCTTTTGCAGGAATAGCCTCGGCACTTTTGACCAAGGGAATAGCCAGGTCTATTTCATTCTCCGTTTCAGCCGCTTCGCAATTTCTATCGGTTGCTTTAGGTGCAGCTCTCATTTCAAGCAAAGATTTATCTGCCGTGGCAAATGAGATTGAGGCAGCTACTGGAATAGCCGCAAACCATGGTCTGAAAGATCTGGCCATCGCCATCCAGCCGGTTGCAATCGCGTCCTTGGTGATTTTCCTTCTATTGGGAGCGGTTTTGGGCTTTACCGCAGTGCTCAGCCGGGGCTGGCAAAAATCACGGGTTCAGGTTTCAAAGCCCAAGGCCACAAGGCCAAAAGACCCGATTTCGCTTTGGGATCAGCAGCGCTAGCCAGGCAAGCGCTTGGTAAGATTTAGATAGACAAACGAAAGGCAAGCCATGTCAGAAAACCTAAATGACCCAGGTCACGGAGACTCAGTTGCTTCTTGGACCGCAGTGACAATCATCATGATCGGCACAGCGGCTGGAACTCTGGCCTTCTGGTTTGACAACGCGCCTTTGGTTTGGGCCTCAGCTGCCTTCACCCTGCTTGGTATTCCGGTTGGAATTCTTCTAAAGCGTCAGGGCTACGGCGTTGGTGGCGAGAAGTCCAAGAATAAGCACTAGTGCTTGAGGCTTTATACGCTGGCGCACTAGCAGATGCATCGCGCAGACTAGAAACTACGCCACTGAAAGTGGTGGAACGACTTGCCCTTGATGCTGCACCCGCGTTAGATGCGCTAGCTGCTCTAGCTCCTGCAGACAACATAAAGATTCTTGCTGAAGTAAAACGAGCCTCACCAAGCCGAGGTAGTTTGGCTGAAATCGCAGATCCGGCAGAGCTTGCCGAAACATACGCAAACAATGGGGCGAGTGCCATAAGCGTGCTTACCGAGGAACGAAAGTTTCTGGGGTCCCTAGAGGACCTGGCGGCAGTAAGAAAAAGAGTTTCAGTGCCGCTACTTCGAAAAGACTTCATAGCCACCGAACATCAAATCCTTGAGGCTCGAGCAGTAGGTGCAGATTTGATTCTGCTTATTGTTGCTGGAATCTCAGAGTCTGATCTGAACAGGCTCATGAAATTCACTCAAGAACTTGGCATGACTCCTTTTATTGAAACCCACAGCGCCGAAGAACTCAAGGTCGCGGCCGGCTTAGGTTCGAAACTTGTTGGCGTGAATGCTAGGGACCTGTCTACTTTTGAGACTGACCGAAATCTTTTCTCGAAGCTCGTTGATCTATTTCCAACAGATGCAATCAAGGTGGCCGAATCGGCCGTGCGAAATGCTTCAGACGTTAGTCACTATCGTCAAAGTGGGGCCGACGTAGTGCTGGTTGGCGAGGCACTGGTCACCAACAATCCAACAGAGATGCTCAAGTCTTTTCTAGCCGCCGGTAAGTCTTAGAATTAGGGCTATGACGAAACTACGCGAACAGGTTGGGCCGTACTTTGGCGAGTTCGGCGGAAGGTTCGTGCCCGAGTCATTGATAGCCGCTCTTGATGAGTTGGACTCAACCTATCAAGCTGCGAAGCTAGACCCAAGTTTCCAACACGAACTTGCCGAGCTACACCGCACCTATACCGGCCGGCCTTCAATCATTACGGAGGCAAAACGATTTGCCGAACATGCTGGACCGGTTCGTATTTTTCTAAAGCGCGAAGATTTGAATCACACTGGAAGCCACAAGATTAACAACGTTCTTGGCCAGGCTCTTCTTGCAAAACGCATGGGCAAGACTCGAATTATCGCCGAGACCGGTGCTGGGCAACACGGGGTAGCAAGCGCTACTGCCGCGGCGCTATTTGGCCTTGAATGCGTTGTTTACATGGGTGAGGTTGATACCCAGCGCCAGGCACTAAATGTTGCACGCATGGAACTACTTGGCGCAACAGTTGTGCCGGTAACTACTGGCAGCCGCACTCTTAAAGATGCAATCAACGAAGCGCTGCGCGATTGGGTCGCAAACGTTGAAAACACCCACTACCTATTAGGAACTGTTGCCGGACCGCACCCTTTTCCAACCATGGTTCGTGACTTCCACAGCGTGATCGGAACCGAGGCACGTAAGCTAATGCTCGAAGAATTTGGCTTTCTACCTACGGCTCTTGCTGCCTGCGTGGGTGGCGGCTCGAACGCCATTGGCTTGTTCCACGCTTTTCTAGACGATGCCGAAGTTGAGCTCTACGGATTCGAAGCCGCAGGCGATGGCATGGATACAAATAGGCATGCTGCCACATTGAACTTTGGCCGTATGGGAGTTTTGCACGGCGCAAAGAGCTACATGCTCCAAGATGAAGATGGCCAAACCATGGAGAGCCATTCAATCTCTGCAGGCCTTGATTACCCTGGGGTTGGTCCAGAACATGCCTGGCTAAAGGATCTAGGTCGTGCCAAGTACTGGGGTATCTCTGATGCCGAGGCCATGGACGCATTGCGCCTGCTTAGCAGAACCGAGGGGATTATTCCCGCGATTGAAACCGCGCACGCACTTGCCGGCGCAATCAAACTTGGAAAGACACTTGAGCCCGGATCTAGCATTCTTGTAAACCTTTCGGGTCGCGGCGACAAGGACATGGAAACTGCAGCTAATTACTTTGGGCTACTGGACAACAAATGATGAGTGCGACTTCAAAAGTTATAAAAGCAAATAAGATCTCTGGCAAGGGTTCTCTTATCGGTTATTTTCCTGCGGGGTTTCCTACCCTTGATGAATCAGTAGATGCAGCAATCGCCATGTGTAAAAACGGCGTTGATGTTTTGGAACTTGGTGTTCCATATTCCGACCCAGTAATGGATGGGCTTGTTATTCAGCAGGCAACTGAGAGCGCACTTGAGCACGGGTTTAAGCTGCCTCAGGTTTTCGAAGCGGTAAGCCGAATCTCGGCTGCAGTAGACACACCTATTTTGGTGATGACTTATTGGAACCCGGTTCTCAGCTATGGCGTAGAACGATTCGCGACAGATCTCAAAGAGGCAGGCGGCGCTGGTCTAATCACTCCGGATCTAATTCCCGATGAGGCCAAAGAGTGGCTTGAAGTTTCTGACAAGCTGCAACTTGACCGAGTTTTTCTAACGGCACCCACCTCTTCTAAAGAGAGAATTCAGAACGCTTGTGATCTTAGCCGCGGCTTTGTTTACGCAGTTTCAACTATGGGTATCACCGGAGCTCGTGACTCAGTTGATAACTTGGCCAGGCAGGTGGTTGCCGGTGTGCGCGGCGCTTCTTCAGAGCAGAACACAGCGGTAGGTATTGGAATCTCTACCGCTGAGCAGGTAAATGATGTGAACTCCTACGCAGACGGTGCCATTGTTGGATCGGCTTTTGTGAAGGCATACGCATCTGGTGGGGTAGAGGCTCTAACCGCCAAGGTCATCGAAGTCTCAGCCGGCCTTCAAAGATAAAAGTAAAGGTACTCATGCTCTCGACTGGATTAAACCAAGTTCTAAACAGCATTCCCAGCCCGGAGATTAGCTTCATCCAAGCCGGACCATTCAGAATCCACTTCTACGCCCTGTTCATCTTGACCGGAATTGTTCTGGCAATTTTGCTGTCCGACTACCGCCTAAAGGCCAGAGGCGCTGGAGGCGGCGAAGCGTTGGACATTGCGCTTTGGACTGTGCCGATTGCAATTATCGGTGCCCGCATTTTTCACGTTCTGACTCACACAGGAGACTATTTCTATCCGGGTGCTGATCTGCTTGCCGTTTTCCGAATTTGGGAAGGTGGCATAGCAATTTACGGTGGGCTAATTGGTGGTGCCCTGGGAGCCTGGATTGGCTCAAGAAAGTCAGGTATTAAGTTTTGGGCCTTTGCAGATGCGGTTGCCCCTGGCATCCTGCTTGCTCAGGCGATTGGCCGCTGGGGTAACTACTTCAACCAGGAACTCTTTGGTTTACCAACGACCCTGCCGTGGGGCCTAGAAATTGACCAGTTCAACCCGGCCTATCCAGATGGGCTACCAGCTGGCGTTCTATTTCACCCAACCTTCCTTTATGAGTCACTCTGGAGCCTGGTTGGAGTGGCCATTCTGCTGCTACTTGACCGAAGATTCAGCCTAAAAGGCGGAGCAATGTTCGGCGCCTACCTGATTTACTACTCAATTGGGCGAATCTGGACCGAAAATCTGAGAATTGACCCTAGCGAGATCATTCTTGGCCTAAGAACCAATGTGTGGTCCGCGCTTCTGGGTGTGGCTGTCGGCGCATTCGTTGTATACCGGAGCACGAGAACAGGCAAGGGCCCAGAGGCCAGTGTTTACCGAGCCGATGCATTAGACTCAAGGTCTAATTAATCAACTTTCCCGGTCTGATTTGGCCGGTTTTTTGGGCCAATGTTGTCCCTCCTAATTCATGATTGGAGTGTGGCATGTCCGAAATGTCGCCGTTCGAAAGATTTGGTACCGCGCCGGTAGCACAGGGTCTATACGACCCGTCTTTCGAAAAGGACGCCTGTGGTTTGGCAATGGTTGCCACACTTCGCGGAACTCCCGGACACGACATTGTTCAGACCGCCCTGACAGCACTAACCAATCTGGAGCACCGTGGAGCAGTTGGCTCAGATGCAGGTACAGGTGACGGCGCCGGAATTCTTTCTCAGATCCCAGATACCTTCTTTAGAGCGGTTGCAGGATTCGGCCTGCCGGCAAAGGGCGAATACGCGGTTGGTTTAGTTTTTATTGAAGCTGGCGAAGAGCAAAGAGTTGAAGCCGGTTTCGAGGACATCGCCAAGCAAGAGAATCTAAAGGTTTTAGGTTGGCGCGAAGTTCCTACAAACCCAGGCGTTCTAGGTGATCTAGCCCGGGACGCGATGCCGGTAATTCGTCAAGTATTCGTTTCTGCACCAGATGGTGCGACTGGAATGGATCTTGAGCGCCGAGCCTTTCGTTTGCGAAAGCGCTCTGAGCGTTCTCTTGGCGCATACCACCCATCTCTTTCTTCAAGAACAATTGTTTATAAGGGTATGGTCACGACTCTGCAGCTTGAACCGTTCTACCCAGACCTCAGCGACGAACGATTTGAATCAACTCTTGCACTGGTGCACTCTCGTTTCTCAACCAACACCTTTCCATCTTGGCCACTAGCGCACCCGTTCCGCATGATTGCCCACAACGGCGAGATCAACACCGTTAACGGAAACAGAAACTGGATGCGTTCGCGCGAAGCGCAGTTGTCTAGTGAACTACTGGGTGACATAAAACAGCTGACTCCAATCATCACTCCAGACGGATCTGACTCGGCCTCTTTCGACGAAGTAGTTGAACTGCTTTACATGTCTGGCCGCAGCCTTCCGCACGCGATGATGATGATGATTCCTGAAGCTTGGGAAAAGCAGAGCGACATCGATGAAAATCGCAAGAACTTCTACGAGTACCACTCCATGCTCATGGAACCTTGGGACGGTCCGGCCGCTGTAATTTTCACCGATGGATCACTTGTTGGCGCCACTCTCGACAGAAACGGTCTAAGGCCTGGTCGCTACGTGGTCACCGAAGACGGTTTGGTGGTACTGGCATCAGAAATTGGTGTTGCTCAGATCGATCCAAGCAAGATTGTTCGCAAGGGCAGACTGCAGCCAGGCAGAATGTTTTTGGCTGACACCGTCAACGGAAGACTGATTGACGATGACGAGATCAAGGCTGAGATTGCCGCAATTGAACCTTGGGGTGAGTGGCTAGAAGGCAACCGCATCAAGCTTAAAGATCTGCCAGATCGCGAGCACATCGCACACACCGCTTCTTCTGTAAACCGCCGCCAGCGCACCTTTGGCTACACCGATGAAGAACTGCGCATCTTGCTAGCACCGATGGCACGTCATGGCATCGAGCCGCTTGGGGCAATGGGCTCAGACACTCCTATCGCTGCCATTTCAGATCGTTCG
>JACCDQ011038849.1_pt1 | contig 13208 bp, 16 predicted proteins | sample 7446031 | NCBI WGS metagenome assembly JACCDQ01 (sample SAMN15323442, study PRJNA562643) | freshwater metagenome | isolation source: river surface water | place: USA:Blue River Watershed | collected 2017-08-17 | reverse complement strand
CATAATCTTCTTAACATTGTTTGGATTGATTCAATTTAAGATTGAATCAATAATCTTCTTAACATTGTTTGGATTGATTCAATTTAAGATTGAATCAATAATCTTCTTAACATTGTTTGTATTAAAATTAGCTCTTATCGCAGTCTTATCAATATATTCATGAGATTTCATGTATATTTCGTGCACAATTCTATACAGTTCAGTTAAGTCTGTTTTATTCTTAAAGTGGATCAGAGTGAAGACATTAGATATTTTATGCTTCGTCTCATTCAGATGTAAAGATTCTTGTTTCATGTAGTCGATGTAAAAAGTGTGTCCCTCATAGAAGATATAGTACTGGTTCCCAGCGTAGGCGCCTACATATCTGACAGCAATGCTGTAATTTGATGGCGCGTCTGTTTTTCCTCGTTTGACAACACACTTGTCAGTCTTAAGTTTGTAATGCTCATCCTTTAGTAAAAACTTTGGAGTTTTCTTATCATCATTCTCGTTGTTATCTTGTTCTCTTTCAAGAAGAAAGAATGTACAAGGCACATCTTTTGGCTTGTCGTTTAAAACAAAACAATCCTTTGGCAGTTGTTTTGCAATTATTGTTTTGTATCCTGGAAAGTTCCAATTCTTATTGTTCAACAAGATAAGGGCTAGATATTTAGGATTATATTTGTAAAGTTTCTTTATAAACTGTTTCGCAAGCGCGTTTCTCAAACCAAATGGAGGATTGAACCCCATTATAAATTCCTTGTTCGGCAGCTTTATGTTTTGTTGCAAAAAGTCCCCCTGGATCAAGTCAATGGTTTTGTTAGATCTATAACAATCCTTCGGCTCTATATCTATCGATATATGGGGTAGCCCCATCAAATGTGCGAAATAATTGTTTCCGCACGAACTGTCTAGCAACCAGAGGTTTTGTGTGTTTACGTGTTGTTTAATGTCCTGAACACATTGTTTCACAACGTGTTCTGATGTATAGAATTGATCTTTAAGCGTGTTTCTATTCTGAACTCGCGACATTTGTCTAATATCATAATCGTATTTCAGTTTTTACACAAAATCGCCGAGAGTGGTTTATGATCGGATGCTTTACTACTGTTAACAGTAATCTCTCGTGTCTTCATTTGTCGAGAAAAGATGTGATCTAGGCGAAAATAGTATGTGGGTAGGAGCCTACCTATTTTACTCTCGGATAGAGGACCACTAAAGGTGGTAAAGCCCATCGCCCATGGTAATACTTTCGTAGACCAGCTGTCTATTAAGTTCTCGTGGATAAGGTAATCAATCGCCACCGATCCCGGAACCGAATTGAAATCTCCACACACCACAATAGGATTGTCCAATTGTGATATAAAGTGTACCATCTTTTTAGAGGACAATACTTGAAGATTTCCAAGGGCGTCTGCTGACCAATGTGTTGTGATCACCCACTTCAATCCATTGTTTGTCATAAGTTGAACTGCTATAATTCCTCTATCCTGTGCAATATCAACAAAACCAGGAACTCTCACAATGTTTTGAATCTTGTACTTTGATAGTATGGCAAGTTCTGAATTACCCTCTGTCCCATTCACATAATATGGATACGCGCCTTTGAATAAATTTTTCAATTCCGCGAGACAAATAGGAGTGATCTCTTGCATACACACGACGTCTGCTGCCAGATCTTTAATTGTTTCATATGTTTTTTGAATATCGTAAATTCCTTCTAAATTATGCCCACGCTGAATATTATAAGTTAAAATATTAATATCAGATTCATTTGGTATTGTACACGTATTTATAAAATATCCAAAAAGAAATAGGTAAGGCAAAGAAATGAGTATTATTGAAAAAAATACGAAACCTGGTGCATCATTCCTGTCTACGATAACAGCAGTTATGATCGATGCCAATAGAGCAATGTCTAGGAAATAGAGTAAAACATTAAGTACTATATGTGTAATCGTAATATAAGGGGACACCAAATGAGACATAGTTGTTTTCCTGACACTGAACCACATCAAAAACCATTTTGTGCCAAACAATATAGCACGGACTAGTAGTGCTATTGCAACAACCATGTTAATAATTCCCGATGAATGTATTAATCCTACGATACCGCCAATTCCATATGCTAGGAATAATATTAAACATCTGAGGTCGTTCTCGTTAAACTGATAGTTATTAAGTACAATCATCTTAATAGCTACTATAATTTAGTTTTTATATATGTTTTTATAAGCGTCCATTGATTTTTTCCGCTGGTCGTCATAGTCTACACATGGCTTTGGATAGTCAACATCATAGTTCTGATGTACCTCCGCCCATCTATGGATATCCTTGGCAGGAACATCTTTTAACTCAGGGACCCATCGTTTAATATATTCAGCTTGAGGATCGTGTTTCTTACCTTGAACGTAAACGTTCATAATTCTAAAGTATGGCGTGGAGAAAGCGCCAAACGACATAGACCAACACCAATTGTGATAATTAATCGCAGGGTCGTAGTCCCTCAGATTCTGAGCATAGTGCTGCTCCGCTATGCGCCAGTCCATGAACATAAATTTTATGAAACCAGATGCTATTAATCTACCACGATTGTGGCAGTATTGCTCGTGCTTCAACTGTCGCATAGTAGCATCCACTATGGGGAACCCTGTCTTCCCCTCGCGCCATAGGTTAAACTTATCTTGATTTTGCCAGGCTATCTTTGATTTTGGTTGATAGACCGGATCGCTTGTATAATTTAAGTTGTTGTACCCTACGGTCATGTAAAAATCGTGCCAATATAATTGTCTGACAAGAGGTTCATTCTCTTTTATTTTATAGTAGACCTCCCTGATGGACACACAGCCAAATTTAATATATGCAGATAGATGAGTTGTGTTATATGTTAGTGTATCTCGTTTTATTTTATAATCTTGCTTAGAATCTGCAGCATTTAGATGTTTTAGGGCTTCTCTGCGTCCACCAATAATCATAGGATTCTCGTCTTTTTTGTAAAAAGTAGCTAATTTATCTAATGAAACTCCATCTAGCTTGTTGAAGTTGTGGTGCTTCACCTTTTGTGGTTGTGGTACTTTGAGTTTCTTGGCATTATTGTAGTATGGCGTGAAAACAGAATAGTACTTGCCAGAGCCAGTTTTTATGGTATTCACCGGATGCAACATATAGTCTTCGTGGGAGGAAAACAAAACATTTTTCTGTTCGCATATTTTTTGGATCTTCATGTCGCGTTTTACTGCATATTCAGTATAATCCTGATTTACAAATACTTCTTTAATAGAATTGTTTTGTTTTAATATTTTGTAAATAACTTGTTCCGGCTTTCCATAGTAAAACGTAATATTGATATTTTTACTAAGTTCTGCTAACGATTCGTACATGAATTGAACAGACGAGTCTGCCTTATACTTATTTGTCTTGAGTTGATCTGGTGTCATAATGAATATGGGGTAGACCATATCATACTTTTTGGTAGCCTCTATGAGAGCTATGTTATCATCCACGCGCAGGTCTCGCCTGAAGATGAAGAGTGCGCTCATTATTCTAAACACAGATATGATAATATCTTGTTTTTTAAGTTTAATTCGGCATACATTCATAAATATACATATCGCATTTATGCATCTCTATATTTACATCATTTTAGGATATAATAATCTGCCTAAGTTTTTCATCTTTTCCATTTAAGACTTCATTAAGAGCATTCAGGGTGGCTAGCTGTTTTTTCTCAAGATACACGATGAATAAGTGATAAGCCAGCTTAATCTCTGATTCTGACCAAATATCGTATATTTCATAATATTTTCCTCCCTGTTCCGTTAGTTCTTTATCAACTGCAGTCCCTTCTATTAATTTGATATAGTGCTGCAGAGAATGTTCAATAAGGTCATAGTCTTTATATGTTTTCTTTATTTTTTTCAAGCCATCAATTGCATACTTATTGAGTTGTTTAAAGATGTCTAGATTGCCATATTTCTTGATATATAAACAGATCGGTTTGTGTAAGTTTGACAATATGTCCTTTGTGTCTCCATTGTACCAGCGAGTTATACCTCTAATAACTGATTTTTCCTGATATTCTATTTTATTGTTGACTATACGTATTTTAAGTTGATCGTCCATTTGTCCGATAACGCAGAGACGTAGAATAGTGGTCATTGGATCCAGTAGGATCTTTTTGGACTTATCGTTTTTGAATAATTCTTTGATATTGACGGAAAATCCAAGAAAGGCTATAATTTTGTCCATTATTGTAATATTGTATATTTTTTCAAATATTTTTGCTATTAAACGTAGGAAAGTTATAACCTTCCATTTTTGTTTTGTTATATTAGGATTTATTCGATATCTTCTTCATCTTCTTCATATTCTTCATCGCTGTCGGCGATGACAAATATTGATCTACTGTTCTTTGAAGACAGAGTATCGCTAAAAGATATAGAATTGTGCCTATTCGTTGATAGGGATACTAGTTGAAGTGGTTCGACTTCTATAGGACTAGAACAATTGTATTCTTCCATCATCAATGTATTTGATTTCGGTCTTTGCAAAGAAATGATACAGCAGCATAATTTCCTGAAAAATCTACGAATCCCCATTTGTATGTCCTGCGATTTGTTTAGAAAACACAAGTCAGATTTGTTTTGTTTTAATTGTTTTGTTTTATTTTCAATTTTTTAAAATTCAAAAAATTGAAAATGTGATATTATCAAGTACAAAAATACAATGACGAACGTCAAAACAGAAAGAAAATCAAGCATCATGTTCAAGTATCAATACAGCTTCAAGAAGTTTGTGCGCTTTTTCACAAACTCGCCAAAAAACAATTGGAATAATAGTTCATGGGCTATGCATCCAGAGCATCTTTCCATCGCGGATCTTAAAACTCTTGAACAACAAAGACAAGACGCATACTACCAATAAAACAAAACAAAACAAAAAAGGATGATTATAATCATCCTACGTTTAAATTGCGTTTTAATAGTAATGGGAAACATATTTAGAAAAAAACGCAATTTAGAAGAAGAAATTAAACTCCTAGAAATTAAAAATAAAGAACTTGAAAAGCGTGTAGAGTATTTCGAAAAGCTTCAACTTACGGGACAGCAACAAAGGATAAAGTTGTCCAAAGAGAACATTCAGAAATACGTTAGTAAATTTCTAGACAATGAAGAAATTAACATAGATTATCTACCAGATTTTGTTGAACGCAAAATCTACGAAAACACATTTAACATCTTAATTAACCTGGTCGATCACGTATTTGAGAATACGACGCTTTCATTACTGAACCACAATATCCAATTCACAGTGATGCCGATAACTGAGTTATGAAACTACCGCCTTTCCTAACAATCCCCATATTGAAGTAACCTATATATTGGTAGTAATACTTGTCTTTATAGCACGAGTTGATGGAAATAAAATTTCCATATGGCGTGAACTTGTAGAAGTCATAATTAGTGGATAGTACTTTATTATCGGGATAAATTCGGAGAAGATTAGAATGTCCATTGGGTGGATCATTGACGGATATATTGGTAAGTCGGTATTTTGGTTCAAATGGTAGATTTTTTCCCGATAAAAAAATAATCTTATCTTTGAGTTCTGATATAGTACACTCTGATAATTGTTTTATTTTGTTTTGATATAGTTTATTCCCGAAATGTTCATTGATTAAATCCGTAAGTTGTTCGATTGCATTAGTGTGTAGTTCGAGTGAGATGAAAAGGGGCATATTTGTGTCTCTCCAGGCGCAGGCATTGATTGCTTCAAAACAGCTTTCAAGGGAAATGGTATTGGTGGCGATGCAGCTATTATCTCTTCCATGCGCCACTTTAAATTCATTATCTATGTAAAATACATCTAGTTCGATCATACGGAAATTGTAGTTGAGCGATTTGTAAATAGGATATAGTGATGCACGTGTGCAGATCTGCATCTGCCCGAGAACCGAGTTATGACTCGACGATACAGCACAGTTAATCAACTTTTCATCTTTGATGTCCATATTATCTACATTTTGATAATATCGTTTTTTCCACTTGTATAGCTTGAATTTTGGAATGCAGCAGCAGACAAAAATCTTAATAAATTCAGTGAAGTTCATTATTTTATATATTAATATATTATAATAATGAAAACGATTAATACAATATATGTATTAGTAATTCTAGTAGGAGTGCTTGGTATTGTTCTAACTTATAGTCGTAAAAAAGAGAACTTTAACGATGATGCCAATTTAATTTTAACAAATTTTCTAAATACGCAAAAAGCCCAAACCGATGAGATTTCTAAGATTTTTACTGTGAATGGTGATTTTGCAAAGACTAATAAGATTTTAGAGGCATCTACAATTCGAACAGATAATGACCCAATTACATTTAAAACACAGCGAAATAATGACGCTAACGTAAATATGATGATTACGAATGCTCAAGGTCTAGTAATTAGTGGACCGGGTAAATGGGTGAACAAGGAAGAATATAAGAATTATCCAGGACTGACGATACGAAACAAAGATCATCCTGATACGCATTTTGGTTGGTCAGATGGTAAAAATTATATTCGTGGCACAAGGACTAGATTTGATCATGATGTAGAGTTTAGTAATAGGATTTGGGTCAATCAGGGAGATGGCAAAGTAGAGGCCAAACAACTGTGCTTAGATGGATTATGTATAAATGCTGATCATTTACGCGTCTTAAGAGGAGAAAAGAATGTGCACTTGAAAAATAATGGCAAGGGCGCTTTAATCGATTGTGGTGGTAAATCAGGTGATGGTGCAAGTACCCAGGGAATGCGGGATGGCAAAACATGTTATATTAATGACAACAATACAGGTAATACAAATCAGCAGTTTCGATTGGTTTTTTAAACAATAATTTATTTTAAATTGTAAATAATTATCCCGATAGAACTAGGATAGATGATGAGAATAGAAATAAGCATAATAGAGTGGCACTCCCAACTAAAATCATATCATCAACTCCATCTATGAGATTTTCAGATACTGCTAATGTCGACGAGGTCGAGGTAGTTGTATCATCTGTTGAGATTCTTCCCCCAGAAAGACTGCCCATCAAAGTACTGAGCACGGAGGGCTTAGGATCAGGAACGGTCGCATTATTCGTGGGCGCTGAAGCAGAATTGGTCGCATTATTCGTGGACGCTGTACTTTTGGCCTTTGCAGCGATCGCTTCCAAATCTGAATCTCCACAGTTTAGAGTGATACTATTATTATTCAAGATTGCATTGACATTGCCTGTTCCAGAACTTGAATCAGACGCCAGCTTTGCTATGCAAATTTTATTTTGACACGGCGTCCTTTCACTTTGCGTCAAAAACGCATTATGATTTGATTTCTCATTTTGACATTCTTTAATAGAACATTCGCGATTCCCTGTTATTTCTCCGGTAAGTGTTGCATTTCTTAAAATTTGAGGTGGAATTAATGCATTGTTAACACATGCTCCAACAGTGGTTAATAATGGATTCAAAGGATCGTATTTATTTAAAAATGCAACCAATTGCTTAACTAGTTTTAAACAATTATCATTCATTGTCGTTCCATTATTATTTTCATCTTTATAATTGACGCCGTTGATTGTACACTGAGAACCAGAAGTATCGTAGGCTATCTGAAAATCTTGAGTATCGATATTAGTAATTTTACCACTGCTGTCCTTTGTGTAATTCTTTAAAATTGGCACAACTAGAGGTTTGTCAATAGTCTTGCCTAAACAACACGCTAATTTTTTATAAATTAAATTAAATGCATGTTCTATTTCTGTGTTATTTTCTGTGTTAGTATATTTACGCCATATGCCCCGCTGTCCAGTATCTGCGCTTGCCTTGGTCGTCCCTTTCGTTTTTAAAGCATCTTCTAGTTCCTTATCTATGCGAGTTGTTAGAGCAAAATCATCTTGATTATCAAACATCACGAAATCATCACTAGGTACCCAAGAAACTTGTTTAAGAACGTTTTTTATATAATCATCATTAAATGTTTGGGATTGAAATATAGATGCGGATTCAGACATTTATTACTATAATGAAACAAAACAATTTGTTTCATCATGATATTTATTAAATTGCAAATTGAAATTTAGCGGCATTTGTTTCATCTTCAGATAATATTAAACAGTTGTCTTTCAAGATTATGTATTTTCCATTGTGGCTCAATTTGCCATCTTTCACTAAAAATGTATGTTTTGGAACATCTCGGAAGTCATACTCTATTCGTACTAGATTACCTCCTTCCACTGCTAATGCTTTGGTATCGTTATATTGGATAACTACTTCATTTTCGGATATTTTGACGATATTGCTTTTCTGAACTTCATTCTGTTGATCAGCCGAATTTTTCAGGCATAAATTGTTATTGACGTATTTATCACCAACTTTCAGATATGCGTCTAGAACAGTTTCTGTGAAATGCTCCTTGTATATAATCGTTGGAATGAGATAAATGAATACCCCTATCATAATAGTGGCGATAATTGTGGATGCATCTAAACTCTTGATTTTCTTTATTATGGTTTTTACGATAGATATTGATTTAGCCCCTCCACTTTGAGATTGAATGAAGAACATACCAACTCCGGCGGCAAGAGATGAAGCCACAACGCTCACGATCATCATCACAATATTGCCTTTGAACATTTCTCCAATCCCCTGGAATGTGCCTGTTTGGCTGTTGGCACCCTCTTGTGCACTAGCAATCGTTTTTTCTATGTCTGTTTTGTCGATATTGATTAATTCCGCAATGATGGATGCAGCAGTACCACTTTCACTGATTGCCTTTGTAGCCATCTCTACCGTGATTTTTTGAGAAATATTAGAAAGAACAACAGAGACACCAGCTTTTGTTGTGAGGTCAGAAGCAACTTTCTGTTCTACATTCGTGGATGATGCTATGTTAGAAATCGTATCATTTACCATTTTTTGAGTAATACTATTCTTAACTTTATTGACCAATTCAGTACTATTTTCTACATTCAGCAGATTTTGAATTTTCTGTTCATTACTGATATTTTGACTACCACCAGTTGCTAACGCTGCTGCTCCAACTGCCGTGTTGGCCACTGCATCCACCAATTCCTTGACAATCTGCTCGTCTTTCTTATTTTGGGCACTTTGACTTAGATTCATCATCTCGCTCAGTTTCGTTTGCATGTCATTTAGCGTCTTTGTGGCGACTTCTTGTTGTATATCTGATTTTTGCAAGGCTGTCAAATCTCCTCTGGACGATACTTCCTGACTTACCCCATCCAACACTATGTTTATATCTTTTTCTGCTGTTATCCCAGAGGCTACAGACTGTGTTAGATTTATCGCCTGACTCACATTCTGCGTCTGTGTCTGCACCGTTTCCAGAAATGTCTCATTGATCGTGTCATTAAATTTTTTCAAAGAGTTTTTAACTCTAGTATCATTGAGAATCTCTAGTTTCTCTTCCTTAGATGAAGAACCTCCCATATTATTATATGTCATCAATAAATTCTTAAAGATACAATTTATAGGTAATATCACGTTCCATATATTGAATCTATAAATTCCTGAAGATATTTACCGTCAAATATATGCACACTGCCATCACTCAACTCTGGATTCAGGAATCCATCTTTATCCACATATTTATCATATATATTAAAAAATCTAATATTATCATCACACACCTCTTGTAATTTTTGATTGAAATATAGAACGTACTTTTGACGTTCTTGATCACTACCCAAATGAGGATACTTTTTGTGCTGCCTTATACTTTCCTTCCGAACTGGTGGTACCACATTGTATACATAAACATATTTCAATTTTGCTTTACAATTACGTATATTTTCTTTAATAGCAAGTATATAATTATGGATCACCTGATTTATGATTTCTTTGTAGTCTTGTTGTGGTGTGATATATTTATGTACATGGCACCGGCAATCAATCTCACCAAAACAAAACAAAACAATATCGTCATCCTTGATATCATACTTATTGATATCAAGCCTTTTCCGTTTTTCCTGTCCAAAGGAATAGCAAAGGATTGGCCCTAGATAATGCGACTCTATGTCGAGGCAGTCTTTCCAGCCGCTTATCTTGTCGGACGCGTGACTGTCCCCAAACACATGAATTGTCATTAATAAAACAAAACAAAACAAAACGTAAAATAATTTATTATCTTATACTTTTTGTTTTGTTTTTATTTATAGTAAAAGTAAGTTTCGTAGATTGCTTGCTGGTGTTCTTTACCAGTCTGAAAGCCATCCACTGGACCTACCCAGTGATATCTGTAGATTTTATTCTCTAAAGCGAATTGTACCTTTTTAGTCTTTTTCTCTTTTTTAGAAGATTCTTCTTTTGGAAGAGAAGAATCTTCTTTTTGTTTAGAAGATTCTTCTTTTTGTTTAGAAGAATCTTCTTTTTGTTTAGAAGATTCTTCTTTTTGTTTAGAAGATTCTTCTTTTTGTTTAGAAGATTCTTCTTTTTGTTTAGAAGATTCTTCTTTTGAAGGAAGTGAATCTTCCCATATAGTTTTGCTGATATCAGCCCATGATTCGCCTTTTGTTATATCCCAAAATAGTGGATTTTGCATTTTCTATATTGTTCTGTTGTTAATAGTATTGAGAGTTTTCATTTTCTTTCTAATATTAAATTTGTTTTACATGTGGCGTTTGCACTTACCGCCATATTTACCCGCATTTTTACACATCTTACCATTAAGTTGTTTCATACCACATGAGTTATATGATTTAACTCCTCCGGACAAATAGATTTTATCTTCAACTTCCTGTAAGGTGATTTTTAAATTTTTGACCTGAACCCGTTTATTCTTTTCTAATTGCTGGATTATGTTGAATTGTTTATCAGTATCGCGAATACCAGCACTGTTCAATTGATCTCTTACATATTTACTAACACCTGCTCGATTCAAGGTCATAAATTTACCCATGAGCATGTTTTGCCCTCCAATATTTTCACGAACCTCGATCTGATACATATATTATTTTAACGTAATGTATTAATATTTATTTCTTTTTCTATTTCGAATACATTTGTATAGTTCTTTAGATGTTTGAAATCCTCCCACTGGAGCTTGCCACTCATAAATTTTCACTTGCTTCACGTGCGAGAATGATACATGTTTTTCAGGATTATTAATACAATCGTCCATTATTTATCATATATTGATATATTATTAGATCAGTTTTTACTATAAAAGCGCATCACGATTCTGGTTATCTATCCTTTCGATAAATCTCTTATTTGTGTAATAAATAACAAGTAAGTTTCCTAAAATATCAACGAGCAGAAATGAAACCTGAGAAGATGCACCATTGACCGTGAACATAGAATTTATGGATAAATGTGCAGAATTCATTAAAACAATCATGAGCGCAATGTTTTTTGGATAAAATGTATTATTTGATTTTGGGTCTTGGATGCAATTCACTATCCAAGTATAGACTATTTCTGTAATTGTGGTATTAATCATTTTATTGATGAAAAACAATACTAATAAAATATAGAATTCAGAAGTAGACGAAATATGCTTTTTGAATATCACTAAAGGCGGTCCCCAAGTAAAATAGTCATTTTCGTGATACATGTTCATTTGAAACATGATTGTCATGAATATGGCAAGGAAGATATACGCGCCAATGATTACCTTCAATGGGGTCAAGCAGATATTATTGTAAATCTTCATTTCTCCATTATTTTTTCAATTTTTAAAAAATAATTGATAAATTTATAAATTACTAAAAAATGAAAATTATGTATGATAAAATCATTCTAAAACTAATGCTTTCAGTTTTACAACATTTCGACGCATTCATGCCAAGCGCACAAAAGTATGTGCCACCGCACATCCGAAATAAAGAAAAATCACAAATACTCAAACAAATGGAGTTTGTAATCAAAAACAAAGATATTACAGAAGAATTAGCAAGTAAATATCTCTACTCTCGCAAACGCGAGATTCTTACAAGCATCCCTGAAGATGTTCAAATTTTATAAATAAAACAAAACAAAAAAGTAAAACACAATAAATTGTTTTACGTAATTACGTAATTACGTAATTTATATTTGTATTATCTACTTGCGATAACAAAAATTGTAATGAGTAGATTAATTATAGTTGTGAAGACCAATACGATAAAAGCGGTCTTCTCGCGCGGCGACCTATTTGGCTGCATGCATCCCAGCAAATATATTATAATCGTGACGATGCCGATCAGTGGCATGAATAGGGACATACACGCGGAACAGTATAGACACGCCGAGTTGTCGTATTCGTATTGTTGTTGGTTCATATATACTACGTTTCCTTGATTGTATCCATTTTCGATATTACTTGCATGGTTTCGTGGTGATTCTTTATTCGTACTCATATTATATAATATTAACTATTCATTTTTTAACATGAACGTAGTTTTTATTTTGTTTTTCTATTGTTGATATACTATTCTTGATATTCAACACAAGAATAGTAAACTGTTTCTTCTTCTTCTTGTTCTTGTTCTTGTTCTTCCGGTTTTTTGATGGGAAGGTAGTAGATTATTCCTGCATAGGTGAGTTTAACACATTCTTCATCATTTTGATCTGGATATCTCCAGATAGGCATTTTATCCATCTTTGAACTTTTCTGTTTTTTGGACAAGATGTATTTGTTAGCAAGGGATAGGACAATTGAAGTCATTGTAATGTCGTACCTAAAATTCAGTTTTTATGCTTTTATAAGTATGAAGTTATTATTGCTTAGTATTGTTCTTTAGCTAAATATCGTTCAAAGACTTTGCGCATTTCTGCACGTTCTTCAATAGAATAGTCATCCATATCATCAAGATAATTGAGTGTTTCTCTAATTTTGCGTTTGTCAATCTGGTGTCCTTGTTGATTGCGTTGGTGGCACAGGTTTTTGAGGATAGGATTGGCGAACTTGTCTATTTTCAGATTCTGGACACACGATGCTAAATAAAATAGAACTGCATGTTCATATTTTTGAATATTTAGTTGTTTTTTGATGTCGATATTTTCTTGTAATATTCTATTATTTTCTTGTAATATTCTATTATTTTCTTGTTTGACATCTTTACTTAATTGAAATAGACTGTCGAGAGTCCATTCAAGTGGCTCTGTTTCGTAGAGCACATCTTCTTGCCCGTTGTATTTAACTTCTAACATCTTAGTATTAGCATCTATTATATTTCTGCGTTTAAGTCTTTGCGTTG
>JACCDQ010634760.1_pt1 | contig 13208 bp, 11 predicted proteins | sample 7446031 | NCBI WGS metagenome assembly JACCDQ01 (sample SAMN15323442, study PRJNA562643) | freshwater metagenome | isolation source: river surface water | place: USA:Blue River Watershed | collected 2017-08-17 | reverse complement strand
TCCGCGCCGTGGTTCACGGCTTCAATGCCGATTTCAAGGTTGCGGGCGGGGGCGAGGAGTTCGAGTTGGTGGGGCAGCATGGGGTGGGATTATCCCAGCTTGCTTGTTGTGTGTTGTGCAGCCCTGAAGAGGTGGGCACTGGCCGGGGCTCAGAGGCGCTTCGCTTTGCCACATTGCCCCAGCCAGCGTCAGCCGCTTCAGGCTGGTGATCCACAAAGCCCCGTCGAGGCTGAAGCCGCCGATCGACCAGCGGATGAATAAGCCAAAGACGTTTACACAAAAGAGATGGGCGCGGTCAGGGGCGATGTGGCAAAGCGAAGCGCCTCTGAGCCCCTGGCCGCGCCCATCTCTTTTGACCCCTGCACGCTTCCAATCCAAAAACGAAAAAACGCGACCGAAGTCGCGTTTTTGAGGGAGAGCACAACGCCCAAGATCACTGGATCTTGGCTTTGCTGCGCAGGCTGTCCTGGTAGCCACTGAGCTTTTGCTGTTGCAATTGCTGGGCGATCTGGGGTTTGACTTCTTCCAGTGCGGGCAGCTTGGCGTCGCGGATATCGTCCACGCGGATGATGTGGTAGCCGAATTGGCTCTTGACCGGGGTGTCAGTCAAAGCGCCTTTGTCGAGCTTGACCATGGCGGCCGAGAATTCAGGCACATAGCTGTTGGCTGCGGCCCAGTCCAGATCGCCACCGTTGGCTCCGGAGCCTGGGTCTTTGGAAGCTTTCTTGGCCAGGTCTTCAAACTTGGCTCCTTTTTTGATGTCAGCGATCAAGGCCAGGGCTTCGTCTTCTTTCTCCACCAGGATGTGGCGAGCACGGTATTCCTTGCCACCATTGGCCGCAACGAACTTGTCGTATTCAGCCTTGATGTCGGCATCGGTCACCGGATTTTTGGCCTGGTAGTCGGCAAACAGTTGGCGGATCAGGATGGTCTGACGGGCCAGTTCGATCTGGTTTTTGTAGTCGTCAGAGGCGTCCAGGCCGCGCTTTTTGGCTTCTTGCATGAAAATTTCGCGGGCGATCAGCTCTTCCTTGATCTGGGCCATGACATCGGGGGTCACGGGGCGGCCAGAGCTTTCCACTTGCTTTTTGAGTGCATCGGCACGCGATGTGGGCACGGCTTTGCCGTTCACGATGGCGATGTTCTGTGCAAAGGCGGGTGCAGCCATCAGGGCCACCAGGGCAGCGCTGAGCATGTGCTTTTTCATGGTCTCAATCCTCAAATCCGGGGAAGGGGGGTAAAGGGTGCAAAAAAGGCAACCACGAAAATCGGGGTTGCCCGGGTCAGATCAACTCAATGGCCAGGGCATGCAATCCCTGGTCGATGAAATCTTGCAGCGCATCATACACAAGGCGATGGCGCTGAACCCGGCTGATGCCGGTAAACAAAGGTGAAGCAATGCACACCCGGATGTGGCTGTCCTGGCCGCTGGCATTCGCTCCCGCATGCCCTGCGTGGGCAGCGCTTTCGTCGATCACGCGCAGCTCGGTGGCTTGCAGCCGCTCGGTCAGGCGGGCGTGGATGCGGTCGCTGATCGATGTGTTGTGGGGGCTGTTCATGGTTTGTCAGACTCTTTCGGCAGGTAGCGCGACACATACAGGCCCTGTCCGATGATGAAGACCAAGGGGAAGACATAGCCCCAGAGCTTGAAGTTGACCCAGTCTTCGGTGCTGAAATACGCAGCCACATAGGCGTTGGTTGCGGCCATGAACAGGCAATAAAGCATCCAGGAGATGTTCATGCGGTGCCAGACCGGCTTGGGCAGGGGCAGTTGCTGACCTAACAGCATGTGCAGGAAATTCTTTTTCAAAAAGAAGTGTGCCACCGCCAGCGCCGTGGCCAGACCGGTGTAGAGCAAGGTGGGTTTCCATTTGATGAAACGCTCATCATGCAAACCAAGGGTGAGGGCACCAAAGCCCAGCACCAACACCAGGGTGATCTTGTGCATGGCCTGCAGCTTGCCGTCCATTTTGTAGATCAAAGCCGTCTGCAGCACGGTCGCACCCATCAGCACGGCTGTTGCGGTGTAGATGTCCACCAGCTTGTACGCGCCGAAAAACAGCAGCATCGGGAAAAAATCGATCAGGAATTTCATGCAATCAATCAAAAAATCAGCGTGCAGCGGTGTGCTGGCCGATGGGTCACAAAGGCTCGAAGTCTAACGAGGCCGAGTTCATGCAGTAACGCAGACCTGTGGGCGCCGGGCCGTCTTCAAACACATGGCCTAAATGCGCACCACACTGCGCGCACACGGTTTCAACCCGGCGCATGCCGTGGCTGGTGTCTACCCGCTCTTCGATGGCACCGACTGCAATGGCCTGCGAAAAGCTGGGCCAACCGCATCCGGCGTCAAATTTGGTGTTCGACTGGAACAGTTCGGCATCGCAGCAAATGCAGCGGTAAATGCCGTTGGCCCAGTGCGACTCGTATTTGCCGGTGAAGGGGCGTTCGGTGGCGGCCTGGCGCGTCACGGCATAAGCCACAGGCTCGGCTCCTTTAGCGGCCAGCAGCTCGCGCCACTCTTGTGCGGTTTTTTCGATGGGGGTCATGATGAACAGCTGATTTCCAGTTGATTGGCCCAATCGGGCGGCAAGTCGGCATGGGACTCAAAGCCCGGGTGCTCGTCAAAGGGTGACTTTAGCAAGTGGTGCAGGGTATCGATTTCTGAAAAGTCACCACTTTGTGCTTTGCGGATCGCGATTTCGGCCAGATGGTTGCGCAGTACAAACTTGGGATTGGTGCGCAGCATGACCTGACCGACCTTGTGTAAATCGGCATGCCCCAGGCGCGCAGCATACTGGCTGAGCCAGGCTTGCCAGCATGAGCGGTCGCTGAAAAGGTCCTGAACGGCTTGTGTGTCTTGCAAGCCGGACGCCACCGCGTGCGACAAACGCCGCCAAAAGAGGGTGTAGTCCACCCGTTCAGAGGCCAGCAATTGCAACAGGTCTTCCACCAGGGCCCAGTCGTTGTCGCGATCGTCTTCGGCAGCCAGCTCGCCGGTCAGGCCGAGTTTGGTGCGCATGGCATCGCCCAAGGCACGGGGGAAGCCAGTTTTGTAGCCTTCCAGTACTTGCAGCGCCAGGTCCTGGTCTTCGATCAGGGGCAACAGGGCTTGTGCCAGGCAAAACAGGTTCCAGTAGGCGATGTTGGGCTGGCGGCTGTAGGCATAGCGGCCCTGTGCGTCCGAATGGTTGCAGATGTGACCGGGGTCAAAGCCGTCCATGAACTGAAAAGGCCCATAGTCGATGGTCAGGCCCAGCAAGCTCATGTTGTCGGTGTTCATCACGCCGTGACAAAAGCCCACGGCTTGCCATTGGGCCAGCAGTTGGGCTGTGCTCTCCTGCACGACTTGCAGCAGGGCGGCATACACATTGCCTTGCCAGTCGGCGGCAAGATCGCGGCATTCGGGCAAGTGCTCAGCGATGGCATGGTCGGCCAGTTGGCGCAGACTGGCCACATCGCCTTGCGCTGAAAAGTGTTCAAAGTGGCCAAACCTCAGGAAGCTGGGGGCCACACGCGCCACCACAGCGGCGGTTTCAAGGGTTTCACGTCGCACAGGTTCGGGCGATGCAATCAGGCACAAAGCGCGGGTGGTCGCAATGCCCAGACCTTCCATGGCTTCGCTGCACAGGTATTCGCGGACGCTGGAGCGCAGCACGGCACGTCCATCGCCACCACGCGAATACGGTGTGCGTCCGGCCCCCTTGAGCTGGATTTCCATCGGGCCTTGCGCCGATGCGGCTTCGCCCAGCCAAATGGCGCGGCCATCTCCCAGCTGTCCGGCCCACTGTCCAAATTGGTGACCGCTGTAAACCGTGGCCAGCGGGTCTGCGCCCGGCAGCACAGCATTGCCCGCCCAGGCTGACAGGTGTTCATTGCTCAGCAGCGTCTCTGGCCAGTCCAACTGGGTCAGCAGGCCTGTGTTGCGGGCCGCCCATTGCGGTGCGGCCAGTGGACTGGGTTGCAGACGGGTGAAAAACCGGGGACCCAGCTGTGCCAGGCGGTGTGTCCAGTTCAGCGGACAGGACAGTGAGGGAGTCAAGGGCATGGCAACGATTGTCACGGTCTTGACAAGAGCCCTGTGTTTGACGGGTTTTAGGGCTTTGAAGTGGATGAGGAGGGTGCACAATGGAACGAACGTTCTTTTTAACCATGTTCAGGAGATCCCGCAATGCTGGGTTTGATGCAACAACAATCGCTGCTGATTTCTTCCTTGATTGACTTCGCGGAGCGCCACCATGGCGACAGCGAAATCGTCTCTCGCCGGGTGGAGGGAGATATCCACCGCTACACCTGGGCCGATGCGGCCCGCCGCTCGCGCCAGGTGGCCAATGCGCTGGATGGCTTGCAACTGGCGCAGGGCCAACGGGTGGCTACCCTGGCCTGGAACGGCTATCGTCACCTGGAGCTGTACTTTGGCGTGAGCGGTTCTGGCCGCGTGCTGCACACCATCAACCCGCGTCTGCACCCTGAGCAGATCGCCTGGATCGCCAACCATGCCGAAGACCAGGTGCTATGTTTTGACATGACATTTTTGCCCTTGGTGCAGGCAGTGCATGCCCACTGTAAAACCGTCAAGCAGTGGGTGGCTTTGTGCGATGCCGACAAACTGCCTGCCGACACCGGCATACCGGGTTTGGTCAGTTATGAGGCCTGGATGGGCCAGCAAAAGGACACCTTCACTTGGCCGCAACTCGACGAGAACTCGGCTTGCACCCTGTGCTACACCAGTGGCACCACGGGCAACCCCAAAGGGGCTTTGTACAGCCACCGCTCGACCATCCTGCATGCCTACGCTGCGGCTTTGCCTGATGTGATGTGCATTTCGGCACGCGACTCGATCTTGCCGGTCGTACCCATGTTCCACGTCAATGCCTGGGGCATCCCCTACAGCGCCGCCATGGTGGGTGCGAAGCTTGTGTTTCCAGGACCTGCGCTGGACGGCAAATCGGTCTATGAATTGATTGAAGCCGAGGGGGTGACCTTCGCCGCTGGCGTGCCCACCGTCTGGCAAATGCTGCTGGGGCACATGAAGCCTGCGGGCCTGAAATTCAGCCAGCTCAACCGCACTGTCATTGGCGGCTCGGCTTGCCCGCCAGCCATGATCAATGCTTTCCGTGAAGACTACGGCGTGGATGTGTTGCATGCCTGGGGCATGACCGAGTTGAGCCCGTTGGGCACGCTGTGTACGCTCAAAAACAAACACAACCGCCTGCCCGCGCAAGAGCAAATGAAATTGCGTATGAAGCAAGGCCGCTGCATCTTTGGCATTGACATGAAGATCGTCGATGCCAGCGGACGAGAGTTGCCCCACGATGGCAAGGCCGCAGGCGATCTGCTGGTCAAAGGGCCTTGGGTGATCGCCAACTATTTCAAAGCCGATGGGGGTAACCCGCTGGTGGACGGCTGGTTCCCCACGGGTGATGTGGCCACCATTGACGCGGATGGGTTCATGCAGATCACCGATCGCAGCAAGGATGTGATCAAGTCCGGCGGCGAATGGATCAGCTCGATTGACATTGAAAACATTGCGATGGCCCACCCCGCCATTGCCATGGCCGCTTGTGTGGGCATCCGTCACCCCAAGTGGGACGAGCGTCCGATTGTCTGCGTGGTCAAAAAGCCAGGTGCTGAGGTCACACGCGACGAGTTGATTGCTTTCTACGACGGCAAAACCGCCAAGTGGCAGATCCCGGATGACGTGGTGTTTGTGGATGCCATCCCGATCGGGGCCACCGGCAAGATGCTCAAAACCAAATTGCGCGAGCAATTGGCGGGCTACGTGTTGCCGGGGCTTTGATGCGCGTCAAGTCCGCGCGGCACACAAGTCGCGCGGGTGATACCTCACAAGGGCAAACCCCGAGCAAACGGACAAGTTGTACAGGTTACGCTGACACTGTTCTGACTCACTTTGTAGGAGACTTTGAATGAAGAACGCATTTCGCATGATTGCTGTGGCGGCTTTGGCCACTTGTTCCATGAGCGCTTTTGCCCAAAAAGGCGAGACGGTCAAAATCGCCTGGATTGACCCGCTGTCGGGTTTGATGGCCCCTGTGGGCAACAACCAGCTCAAGAGCTTTCAGTACTTTGCTGAAATCTTCAGCAAAACCAATCCTGCGGGCGTCAAGTTCGAAGTCATCGGCATCGACAACAAACTCAGCCCGGCCGAAAGTCTGAATGCACTCAAGGCCGCCATGGACCAGGGCGTGCGCTACATCACCCAGGGCAACGGCTCGTCGGTGGCCGGTGCCCTGATCGAAGCGATCAACAAGCACAACGAGCGCAACCCCGGCAAGGAAATCATTTTCCTGAACCACTCGGCAGTGGATCCGGATTTCACCAACAGCAAGTGCAGCTACTGGCACTTCCGCTTTGACGCCGACACCTCGATGAAGATCGAGGCGATGACCACCTTCATGAAGGAAGACAAGGACATCAAGAAGGTGTACTTGCTCAACCAGAACTATTCGCACGGCCATCAGGTCGCCAAGTTCGCGAAAGAAAACTTGGCCCGTAAGCGCACCGATGTGCAAATCGTGGGTGAAGACCTGCACCCGCTGGCACAGGTGCGTGATTTCTCGCCCTACATCGCCAAGATCAAGGCTTCGGGTGCCGACACGGTGATCACCGGCAACTGGGGCTCTGACCTGGCCTTGTTGGTCAAGGCCGCCAACGAAGGCGGCTACACCGGCAAGTTTTACACCTACTACACCGGCGTGTCGGGTACCCCCACAGCGCTGGGCACCGGCGGCGCAGGCCGTGTTTACCAGATTGCCTACAACCACTACAACATGGGTGGGCAGATGGACAAATGGGCTGCCGATTTCAAGAAGCGCTTCAACGACGACTTCTATACAGGCTCTGTGATCTCGATCTACAACGCCTTGGGTGAAGCCATGGCCAAAGCCAAATCGACCGACCCTGTCAAAGTGGCGGCTGCGCTGGAAGGCCTGAAGTTCAACAGCTACCACGGTGAAGTCGAAATGCGCAAAACCGACCACCAATTGCAGCAACCGCTGTTCATGACCGTGTGGCAAAAGGCGGACAAGAAATACCCCTACAGCCCTGAAAACACCGGCATGACGCTTGCACCGGTCAAGGAATTCCCTTCTTACGTGTCGAGCACGCCCACCAGCTGCCAGATGAAGCGTCCTGGCTGATGCTGACAGGTCTGGCCGTGCCAGACCTGTGCATGGACCTTTGGCGGTTCACAGGCCCGATGGCCATCCAGCTGATCGGGCCTTTTTCTTGGGCGTTCGTGCCCACCTTTCGTACACGGGTTGATTGACAACCCACTTTCGGTAACGAAGTTAGGCTTTCAAGGGCCTGGAAAGTGGCAGTACTTATGGAGTTTTTCATCATCTCCATGCTCAACGGTCTCAGTTACGGACTGTTGCTCTTCATGCTCAGCTCCGGGCTGACACTGATTTTCAGCATGATGGGCGTGCTCAACTTTGCGCACGCCAGCTTCTACATGATCGGGGCCTATTTCGGCTACACCCTGTCGGGTTGGATCGGCTTTTGGCCTGCCTTGGTGCTGGCCCCGCTGCTGGTGGGGGCCTGCGGCGCATTGTTTGAGCGCGTCACCTTGCGCAAGGTGCACCCCTTTGGCCATGTGCCTGAATTGCTGGTCACCTTTGGCCTGTCTTATGTGGTGCTCGAACTGGTGCAACTGGTATGGGGTCGCACGGCTGTGGAATTCGCGCCCCCCGACATCCTGCGCAGTGCCGCTTTCACCCTGGTCAACCACTCTGCCAACGGCCTGAGCCTGGTCTGGGGCGCAGCACCTGCAGAGATGTGCAGCGCAGCCGATGCCGCCATCCGGGTGATTTGCTCACCTTTTCCGGCCACGCGTGCCTTCATGATGCTCGTCGCGCTGTTGATGCTGGTTTCCTTGTGGCTGTTGCTCACCCGCACCCGCATTGGCCTGGTCATTCAGGCTGCTTTGACCCACCCCGAAATGGTCGAATCACTGGGGCACAACGTGCCGCGTGTTTTCATGCTCGTGTTTGGTGCGGGCACGGGACTGGCTGGCTTGGCCGGTGTCATCGGGGGCAGCACCTTTGTGACCGAACCGGCCATGGCTGCCACTGTGGGCTCGGTCATTTTTGTGGTGGTCGTGGTGGGCGGCATGGGTTCGCTGTCGGGGGCATTTCTGGCCTCGGTGCTGATCGGCGTCATCCAGACTTTTGCCGTTGCCATTGACTATTCATTTCTGGTGCTGGCCAAGGACATGGGTTGGGCCTTGTCGGCTGCTGCGCAAGACAACACCTTTGCCAAATTGACCGTATCGCAGATCGCCCCGATCCTGCCGTACCTGTTCCTGGTGCTGATTCTGATCTTCCGGCCCAAGGGTCTTTTGGGCACACGCGAGGGTTAAGCCATGGCATCTGTTTACAAATTCAAACCCTACAACGTCGGCCGCTGGGTCATCTGGAGCCTGTTTGCCTTGGTGTTGGTCTGCGCACCACTGGTGTTCACCAGCAATCTGTCTGTCACCATGCTGGCGCAAATGGGCATCGCGGTCATTGCCTGCCTGTCTTACAACATGTTGCTGGGTCAGGGCGGCATGCTCAGTTTTGGCCATGCGGTCTACACCGGGCTGGGCTCCTACATGGCCATTCACGCACTCAATGCGGTGAGCGCGGGCAAGCTCAACATTCCTGTCAGTGCCTTGCCCCTCGTGGGCGGTCTGGCGGGCATGGGCTTTGCCGTGTTGCTGGGCTGGGTGACCACCCGCAAGGCAGGTACGCCGTTTGCCATGATCACCATGGGGGTGGCCGAGCTGGTGTTTGCCATGTCGCTGATGTTCTCCGAGTTTTTCGGGGGCGAGGCCGGTGTATCGGGCAACCGTGTGGCCGGGCAAGCCTTCATGGGCATCAACTATGGCCCGCAAATTCAGGTCTATTACCTGATCGCGGCCTACACCTTTGTGTGTGTGGCCCTGATGTACGCCTTCACCCAAACGCCTTTGGGTCGCATGCTCAATGCGGTGCGTGACAACCCTGAACGGGTGGAGTTCATCGGCTACAACACCCAGCGCGTGCGCTACACAGCGTTCATCATCGCGGGCTTTTTTGCAGGCATCGCAGGCGGTCTGGGCGCGCTCAATTTTGAGATCGTCACGGCCGAAGTGGTCGGGGCAGGGCGCTCGGGGGCCTATTTGCTGTTCACCTTCCTGGGCGGCGCGACCTTCTTTTTTGGCCCCATCATTGGTGCCATCCTGATGGTGATCGCCTTTGTGCTGCTGTCCGAGCTGACCAAGGCCTGGCTGCTGTACCTGGGCCTGGTGTTCCTGTTCATGGTGATGTACGCACCGGGCGGTGTGGCCAGCCTGATCATGATGAATCTGCGGGTGGCCAAGTTCGACAAATTGCGCCAAATCTGGACCAGTTACCTGGCGCTGGGCCTGACGGCGCTCGTCATGCTGGCGGGTGCCGGGGCCATGATCGAGATGGTGTACCACCTGCAACTGAACGCGGCTTTGGGCGACCAGGTGCGCTATATGGGCGTCATGCTGAATGCCAAGGGCATTGACAGCTGGTTTGGCTGTGCGTTTGTGATGCTGACCGGGCTGGGCTTGTTTGAGCTTTGCCGTCGCCAGTACCTGACTGAATGGGGCGACATCCAGACCGAGATTGAAAAAGAAATCAAGCGCCGGGAGACCGCAGTATGAGCACCTACGCACTTGAGCTCAAAGACGTCCGCAAGAATTTCGGCAAAACCGAAATCATCCGGGGCGTCAACCTGGCCGTGCAGGCCGGTGAAAGGGTGGCTGTGATCGGCCCCAACGGCGCGGGCAAGTCCACGCTGTTTAACCTGATCAGTGGCCGTTTTGGCCCCAGCAGCGGAGAAATCCTGCTCGGGGGAGAGCGCATTGACCACAAAAAGCCTTATGAAATCAACCGCATGGGCTTGTCACGCAGCTTTCAGATCACCAACATCTTTCCCAAACTCAGCGTGTTCGAAAACCTGCGCTGTGCGGTGCTCTGGAGTCTGGGCTACAAATACTCCTTCTTCAAATTCCTGTCGGGACTGAAAGACGCCAACGACCGCGCCGACCAGCTTCTGGAAATGATCCATCTGGACAAAAAACGCGACGTGCTGGCCATGAACCTGACTTATGCCGAACAGCGTGCCCTGGAAATCGGTGTGACGATTGCTGGGGGGGCCGACGTGATCTTGCTCGACGAACCGACGGCGGGCATGAGCAAAAGTGAAACCTCGCGTTTCATCCACCTCATCAAGGAAGTCACCGAAGGCAAGACCTTGCTCACGGTGGAACACGACATGGGGGTGGTGTTCGGGCTGGCCGACAAAATTGCGGTGGTGGTCTATGGTGAGGTGATCGCTTTTGATACCCCTGAGGCCGTTCGGGCCAATGCCAAAGTGCAGGAAGCCTATCTGGGCTCCAGCGTTGCCGACAGCCAGGCGGGAGGCCACTGATGCTGCAAGTCGAAAATCTTCATGCCTATTACGGCAAAAGCCATGTCCTGCATGGTGTCAGTTTTGGCGTCAAACAGGGCGAGATTGTTGCTTTGCTCGGGCGCAACGGCTCGGGTCGTTCCACCACCGCCAAGGCCATCATGGGCCTGGTGGATGCGCAAGGGCAGATGAACTGGAAAGGCCAGAACATTCAGGGCAAGAAAGCCTATGAAGTGGCACACCTGGGCATTGGCTATGTGCCGGAAAACCGCGACATCTTCCCCAAGTTGACGGTTTACCAAAATCTGCTGTTGGGTCAAAAGGGCTCGGGCAAGGGCGCACGCTGGTCGTTTGACGACATGTACGCCATGTTCCCGCGTCTGAAAGAGCGCGAACACACTGAAGCCGGTGTGCTTTCAGGGGGTGAGCAGCAAATGCTGACACTGTGCCGCACTCTGATGGGCGACCCGGATCTGATCATCATCGACGAGCCCACCGAAGGCTTGGCACCCAAAATCGTCGAGCTGGTGGGGCAGTATTTGCAGGAACTCAAAAGCCGGGGCATCTCGGTGCTGCTGATTGAACAAAAGCTGACCATTGCGATGAACATTTCGGACCGGGCGCTGGTCATGGGCCATGGCAGCATCGTTTTTGAGGGGACACCCGATGAGCTGCGCGCCAACACCTACATCCGCAAGGAATGGCTGGAAGTTTGAGACCGTCCCAGCGGTGACAGCATTCTGCCCTCCCGGGGGCTGTTTTGACTAGAATGCCTCAAAACGAACGACCGTTCTTTTTTATTTTTTCACTCTAAGGAAATCCAGCATGACAGCTGAATACAAAGTCCACGGTGATGTCGCGGTCATCACCATGATGAACCCGCCGGTCAACGGTTTGGGTCTGGCCACGCGCGTCGGGATCACAGACGGCCTGGAAAAGGCCAATCAAGATGCCAGCGTCAAAGCCATCGTCATCACGGGTGGGGGCAAAGCCTTTTCGGGCGGTGCGGATATCCGTGAGTTTGGTTCGCCCAAAGCCCTGCAAGAGCCCAATTTGCTCAGCGTGATCCGCGCTTGCGAAAACTCGGCCAAGCCTGTTGTGGCCGCCATCCACTCGGTCGCCATGGGCGGTGGTCTGGAACTGGCCCTCGGCTGCCACTACCGCATTGCAGCCCCGGGCACCAGCATCGCCTTGCCCGAGGTCAAACTGGGTCTGATCCCCGGCGCCGGCGGCACGCAGCGCCTGCCGCGTGTGATCGGTGTCGAAGCGGCGCTCAACATGATCGTCAGCGGCGAAGCCATCAAGAGCGACATGCTGGCCATGTTGCCCGGTCAAAAGCTGTTTGATGCGATGGCCCAATCGGCCGAAAGCCTGCCTGAGGAAACCTTGGCGCTGGCCCGCAAAGTGGCGGCGGCCCACGCTGATGGCTCGCCCCTGCCACTGGTGCGCAACCTGCCTTGCAAGCACCCACAAGGCGATGCGTACTTCCAGTTCGCACGCAACATGGTCAAAGGCATGGCCAAAAACTTGCCCGCACCCGGCAAATGTGTCGACGCTGTCGAAGCCGCCACCAAGAAAAAGTTTGAAGACGGCATGGTCTTCGAGCGCGAGATCTTCATCAACCTGATGTGGACCCCAGAGTGCCGCGCTCTGCGCCACATCTTCATGGCAGACCGCGCTGCCAGCAAAATTCCGGACGTGCCTGAAGACACGCCCAAGCGCGAGATCAAGTCGGTGGCTGTGATTGGCGCAGGCACCATGGGCGGCGGCATCTCGATGAACTTCCTCAACGCCGGCATCCCCGTCAAGATGCTCGAGATGAAGCAAGACGCGCTGGACCGTGGCGTGGCTACCATCCGCAAAAACTACGAAGCCCAGGTCAAAAAGGGCAAGCTCAAGCCAGAAAAGTACGACGAGCGCATGGCGCTGTTGTCGACCACGCTGAGTTATGACGACATCGGTCAGGCCGATCTGGTGATTGAGGCCGTGTTTGAAGAAATGGGCGTCAAGGAAGCCGTGTTCAAGCAACTGGACAAGGTCATGAAGCCCGGCGCGATTCTGGCGTCCAACACCTCCACGCTTGATGTGAACAAGATCGCCTCGTTCACGGCCCGTCCACAAGATGTGGTGGGCATGCACTTTTTCAGCCCGGCCAACGTGATGAAGCTGCTCGAAGTGGTGCGCGGCGAGAAAACCGCCAAGGATGTGCTGGCCACCGTGATGGCCATTGGCAAAAAAATCAAGAAAACGGCGGTGGTCTCGGGCGTGTGCGATGGCTTCATTGGCAACCGCATGATCGAGCAGTACAGCCGCCAGGCCGGCTTCCTGATCGAAGAGGGCTGCACCCCCGCCCAGGTGGACAAGGCGGTCGAGAAATTCGGCTTTGCCATGGGTCCGTTCCGCATGGGCGATCTGGCCGGCAACGACATCGGCTGGGCGATCCGCAAGCGCCGCTACCAGGAAAAGCCCAACATGAAGTACAGCAAGACTGCCGACTTGCTGTGCGAAATGGGCCGCTACGGCCAAAAAACGGGCGCAGGCTGGTACGACTACCAGGCTGGCAAGCGCGATGCCATCCCGAGCCCAGTGGTGGTCGAGATGATCGAAATGCACCGCGCCGCGCAGGGCATCACGCCTCGCAAAATTTCGGACGAAGAAATCGTCCAGCGTCTGGTGTATTCCCTGGTCAATGAGGCCGGGCACATTCTGGAAGAGGGCATTGCCAGCAAGGCCAGCGACATCGACATGGTGTACCTGACCGGCTATGGCTTCCCGATCTGGCG
>JACCDQ010237744.1_pt1 | contig 13209 bp, 12 predicted proteins | sample 7446031 | NCBI WGS metagenome assembly JACCDQ01 (sample SAMN15323442, study PRJNA562643) | freshwater metagenome | isolation source: river surface water | place: USA:Blue River Watershed | collected 2017-08-17 | reverse complement strand
AGCCCTCGATAATCAGGCGCTGATTGCCGTGGCTTGTATCGCCACGGGCATTGGTTCCGGCTGGGTTGGCAGCATCTTGTGGAATGTCGCCAGCCAGCGCCTGAGTGTGAGTTTGTGTGGTCAGTTGATTGTGAGTGAAACCTTGTTTGCCCTGTTTTATTCTTTTGCCTGGGACGGTGTTTGGCCTGATGCGGCGCAAGCCTGGGCCGCGGGCCTGTTCACACTCGGTATTCTGGCCTCGGTCAGGGTGCATCGCTGATGGGCTGGCAATCATTTACCCCGGCTCGGGGCGGTTTGCGGCGCTGGTTGCAGGCTTCCGGCTCATTGAGTGCGCGTCTGGCAGCCACGGGCCAAACGTTCAGCGTACAGGTGTTGTCGCAAGGTCGGCAGGCTCTGACAACCGATGAGGCGCGTGCCTTGGGCCTTTGCAGACAGCGGGTGGGTTACGTGCGCGAGGTGATGCTGCGGGTGGATGGCCAGCCGCTGGTGTTTGCCCGCAGCGTCACTGCGCATACGGATTCTTTGGCTATCTGGCGATCGGTACGCGGTTTGGGAAGCCGCCCCTTGGCTGACCTGCTGTTCAAGCGTTCAGGAATTATGCGCGCCCCACTGGCCTACAGCCAACTCGCCCGTCAAAGCCTGCTGCAACGCCAGGTGGCTCGTTCCTGGCGGGCAGCGACGGGTGTGACCTTGGATCATCCCTCTTTGCCAGCGCGACGCTCGGTGTTTTCCCGTCGTGGCGCAGCGCTGCTCGTGATGGAGGTGTTTGCGGCCTCCACCAAGTGTTGGCGCTGGCCAGATGCTGGGTCCCGCAAATCCGTCAGATATACCGCTTAATCCAAGCTGTTCCGGTTAAGGGTTGACATGTCCCGACGCGATCAGGCCATGCTCTTCACGTTCAGCCGTGGCCCAGTCATCAAACGGCTTGCCGGGCGGAAAGCCGCGCCGTTGTGCCAGGTAAAAGCAGCCACTTCGATGTGATGGCGACGTAGCTCGGCAGTGACGGCAACCCGTGTTGCCCGCGGGGGGTGTGCTGCTTGTTTTCTTGGCGATGACCATGATTTTTCCCCGAATTTCAGAAGACGGAATCGATTCTGCAGTTGGGCGGATGGTTTTTATTGTTGCCGATCAAGTCATTCGCATGATTGACCTGACATCAATTTGTGCACCAGGTCGCCGGTGTTGGATGCCTGGTATTTTTGCATCAGCCGGGCTCGGTGGATTTCCACCGTGCGGTGGCTGATGGTGAGAGCCTTGCCTATCTCTTTGCTGGTCAGGCCGATCATCAGGTAGGCCGCGACTTCGCGTTCGCGCGGGGTAAGTTCGGCTTTAACCGGATGACTGGCACTCAAGTCCTCAAAGGTCCAGATGCCAGCCTCGTGGGGGGCCTCCCGGTTCAAGGCGCGACCGGTCACGTGGCACCAGAAGGTTTCACCCTTGAAACGTCCGTCCAGGCGCTTCATGATGCGGTCATCGGCATAGGTGCCGTTGCGGTTGAGCAGCGGCGCCATGCGTTGACCCGTGCGCTCGAATTCAAGGTCGCTGGGATAGAGCACCTTGAAGGACTGGCCAACGAGTTGATCGGGTGCGGCGCCAAACATGTCACACAGGTGCCGGTTGCAGTCCACCATGATGCGGTTGCGTGACAGGGCCAGTCCGACAGGGGCCATCTCGAAAGCCAGGCGGTAATCAATGTCCATTTTTGAGTCCTTGCGGGTCGGTCCACTCGCACCGCGATGTGCCCTGACCCCAACTGATTAGGGTTTGTCCGTTACGAAAAACTACGTATCCCAATAAGTAGTATCGTACGTCTTTCGCTCAGTCAGTCAAGGACAGCCTGGCTACGTCCGGCGTGGCTGCATTGTGTTCTGCAAAATTTTTATTCTTGCCTTTCAATGGAGATTTAAAAGTGAACAAGATTTACCCCTCCGCAGTCGCAGCGCTGCAAGGCCTTGTCAAGGACGGGCAATTGCTAGCGGTGGGCGGTTTTGGCCTGTGTGGTATCCCCGAGGCTTTGATTGATGCCTTGCGTGACAGCGGCGTCCGCGACCTCACGGTGATTTCCAACAATGCCGGTGTCGATGGTTTTGGCCTGGGCAAACTTCTGGAGACACGGCAGATCAGCAAGATGATTTCCAGTTACGTCGGTGAAAACAAAGAATTCGAGCGTCAATACCTGTCTGGTGAACTGCACCTGGAATTCACGCCCCAGGGCACACTGGCCGAAAAGCTGCGCGCCGGTGGTGCTGGCATCCCGGCGTTTTATGTGCGCACCGGGGTTGGCACGCTGGTGGCCGAAGGCAAGGAAAACCGTGTTTTTGACGGCCATCTGTACATCCTCGAGCACGCCCTGATGCCCGATGTGTCGCTGGTCAAAGCCTGGAAGGCTGACAAGAGTGGCAACTTGTTGTTCCGTCGTACGGCGCGCAATTTCAATCCAGCCGTGGCCATGGCTGGCAAGATCACCGTGGTGGAAGTGGAGGAAATTGTGGAAACCGGGACCTTTGATCCTGACAGCGTCCATTTGCCCGGCATTTACGTGAACCGCATCGTGCTCAATGCGACCCCAGAGAAGCGCATCGAGAAAAGAACCATTACCCAGAAAGCAGGAGTTTGATCATGGCTTGGACACACGACGAAATGGCCGCTTTGGCCGCTCAGGAATTACAGGATGGTTTTTATGTGAACCTGGGCATTGGCTTGCCCACGCTGGTGGCTAATTTTGTTTCGCCCGACATTGAAGTCTGGTTGCAAAGTGAAAACGGCATGCTGGGCATTGGCCCGTTTCCCAACGAAGACGAGGTGGATGCCGACCTGATCAACGCGGGTAAACAAACCGTAACCACCATCCCCGGTTCCAGCATTTTCGGCAGCCATGAGAGCTTCGGCATGATTCGTGGCGGCAAGATCAACCTGAGCATCCTGGGCGCAATGCAGGTCAGTGAAACCGGCGACCTGGCCAACTGGATGATTCCGGGCAAGATGGTCAAGGGCATGGGCGGCGCCATGGACCTGGTGGGCGGTGTGAAAAGTGTGGTGGTGCTGATGGAACACGTGGCCAAAAAGAAGGATGGCACGATTGACTTGAAAATTCTGCCCAGTTGCACTTTGCCGTTGACCGGTGTGGGTGTGGTGGACCGCATCATCACCGACTTGGCCGTGTTGGACATCACGCCGCACGGGCTCAAGGTGGTGCAGCGTGCCCCGGGCGTGACAATGGAGGAGCTCGCCTCCAAAACGGGTGTGGCCTTGCACTGAAATGAATGGGGTTGGATCCCAGTTAATTTGACGTCAGTCTGCTGCGCACCACCCGGTGCAGCAGGGCGGTGAGCCCGAGTGCGGCAATCGTCAGGCCGAGCACCAGCGCAATCCAGAAGCCCTGGGCGGCCATGGCTTGCGTCGGCGCCCAAGGTGCCCAGGCCGGCGCGAGCCCCAGCACGTAGCCCAGCGGCAGCGAAAAAACCCAGAACGCGGTCAGGTGTATCACCATGGGTGTTCGGGTGACCTTGTAGCCGCGAATGGCGCAACTGGCGACCACCTGGGTGGCGTCCGAGAGCTGGAAAATGGCGGCAAGCAGCAGCAAATGCGCTGTGAGTGCGATCACGGCTGCATCGCTGGTGTAGGCGCGGGCGATTTGCTGACTGAACAGCGCCATCAATGTGGCCGACACAACCGCGAAACCAAGACCCAGGGCCACGCCCAACCAGGCCCGGTAACTTGCCAGCGTCGGCTCCCCGGCACCGAGCGACTGGCCGACGCGGGTCAGTAGCGCCAGCCCCAGGCTTAGCGGTACCATGAACACCAGCGAGGTGAAATTGAGGGCAATCTGGTGCGCCGCCATTTGCGTGCTGCCAAATTCCGCGATCAGCAGCGCAATCAGACTGAAGGCGCTGGTTTCGGCAAAGTAGGTGACGCCGATGGGCAGGCCCAGTTTGAGCAGGCTTTTGATTTGTGGCCAGTGTGGCGCCTCAAAACGGTCGAGCGGCCAGGTGGCTCGATAGGGGCTGGCGCGCTTCATCCACCAAAGCAAAGCCAATAAATTGAAAGTGACGGTGATCGCTGTCGCCCAGGCACAGCCCATGCCGCCCAGTCGCGCAAACCCCAGGGTGCCAAAGACCAATAGGCTGTTGACCACCAGGTTGAGTCCGAGCGATAGTAAGGCGATCACCATGAGGGGCCGGGTCTGATTGATGCTGGTGCTGTAGCCGTAGAGCACGCGGTAGCAGGCAAAAAGAGGCATGGACAGGCTGGTAACCCAGACAAAGTCGGTTGCCAGGTTGCGTACATAGGGGTCCAGCGTCATGTGCTGGAATAGTCGAGCCGCCAGGTTGGCAGCGGCCGCCGAGAACAAGCCCACAGCCAGCGCTTTCCACAGGGCCTGGCGCACCAGGTGCGGCACTTGGGACAGGTCACCCGAACCCACTTCATGGGCGACTACCGGGTTGATGGCCATCGTCACGCCCATCAAGGTGATGGTGAGCATGTTCCAGATCGACACGCCCAGCGACACGCCCGCCAGGTCCTGCGCTGAGGCATGACCCGCCATGGCCACATCGACCACCGCCATGCCCACGTAGGCGAGTTGACCGACCAGAATCGGCCAAGCCAGGTGCCAGAGACTGCGCAGTTCGACGCCAAGGCGGCTGCGCTGCTCCGGGTGACGCATCAGCTGTTTAAAGGGCTTGAAAAAAATGGCAATCGCTCGTGAACGGGGACGGTCATGCTGACGGATTCAGCGTCCGCGCAGGAACAAGGCATCGAGTTCGCGCAGGCTGATGGTACGCCAGGTGGGGCGGCCGTGGTTGCACTGGTCGCTGCGCTCGGTGGCCTCCATCTGGCGCAGCAGGGAGTTCATTTCTTCCAGCGTCAGATGCCGGTTGGCGCGCACGGCGCCGTGACAGGCCATCGTGCCGAGCAACTCGTTGTGGGCGCGCTGTACCACGCTGCTGGCTTCATGCTGGCTCAGTTCGGCGAGCACGCTGCGCGCCAGTTCCACGACGTCACCGTGCGCCAGCGTGGTCGGGACTGAACGCACCACCAGGGTCTTGTCAGAAAGCGGCGTGATGTCGAGTCCCAGCAGGTGCAGTGTGGGGCTGTGGGATTCTGCCGTCGCCACTTCCTCGGGCGTGGCGGCAAAGGTCGCGGGAATCAGCAAGGGCTGGCTGGGCAGGCAGGTACCCCGGGTTTCGGACCACTGGGTCTTGAGTCGTTCGTACACGATGCGTTCGTGTGCCGCATGCATGTCGACAATCACCAGGCCCTGGGCGTTTTGTGCCAGGATGTAGATGCCCTTGAGTTGCGCCAGGGCACGTCCCAGTGGCCAGTCGCCATCGGGCAGGGCGGTTGGCGCTGTGGAGGGCACAGGGGAGGGTGGAGGCGCCCAGAGCGCACCCAGGTCGTTGACCCGATGGCCTGGTGGCGCCTCAAAATGCATGGCCGCCTGGGCATAGGAGTATGGCAGCGGCGTGCGTTCACCGCTGAGGGCCACCGACACAGTCAGTTGATTTCCATGGTTGCCCTCAACGGGCCATGCCAACGGGCTGGCTTCGCCTGCTGTGGCAATGGGCGCCCCCTGACCGGCGCGGGGTGCGGCAAGCGCACTTTCCACGGCATGGCGCACCGCTTGATGCACTTCGCGGCTGTCGCGAAAACGCACCTCGATTTTGGTTGGGTGCACATTGACATCAATCCGGGTCGGATCCAGTTCGATGTACAGGGCATAGACCGGCTGGCGCTGGCCGTGCAACACGTCTTCATAAGCGCTGCGGGCCGCGTGGGTGATGACCTTGTCGCGCACAAAGCGGTTGTTCACATAACAATACTGCTGGTCGCTGCGCGCGCGCGCTGCATCGGGGATGCCGACGCGGCCCCAGACCCTGATGACCGGGGCGTAGTCCGGCCTGCCGGGGGCAACACGGGTGGAAAAATCGACCCAGACCGAACGCTCGACAAAATCGCTGCCCAGCACATCGGCCAGGCGCTGCTCGAGGGCGGGCAGGCTGTTGGCCGCACCGCACCGTCGCCATTGCTCGACCAGCTTTCCTTCATGCCAGATTGCAAAACCGACATCGGGACGCGCCAGTGCGTGCCGTCGCACCGCCTCGACACAATGCGCCAGCTCGGTCGCGTCGGTTTTGAGAAACTTGCGCCGCGCTGGCGTTGAAAAAAACAGTTCCTTGACCTCCACCGAGGTGCCAACGCTGCGTGCCACGGGCGTGATCTCGCCAGTCTGGCCTTGCAGAAGGTAGGCATGTGGCTGCCCGCTGACGCGCGACAGCAGGGCGCAATCCGCAATCGCATTGATGGCGGCCAGCGCTTCACCACGAAACCCCATGGTGCCAACCGACTCGAGGTCAGCCAGGCTGCCAATCTTGCTGGTGGCGTGGCGCTTGAGCGCAATCGGCAACTCCTCGGGCAGGATGCCCGAGCCGTCATCTTCCACGCTGATCAGGCGCACACCACCGGCGAGCAGACGCACGGTGATCTGGCTGGCACCGGCGTCAAGCGCGTTATCGACCAGTTCGCGCACCACCGAGGCGGGTCGCTCCACCACCTCGCCAGCGGCAATTTGGCTGATCAGGGTGTCCGGGAGTTCGCGGATGGCGCGGCGTGAGTTGTCAGGAGCGGGGGGTGTATCGATGTTCACCCTGCCATTTTAGGTGGCAGGGGGAGGGAGCGATGGCGCAGGATCCCACGGTCTGATCTTTAAATCAAGCCATTCGCCGAAGCCAACAGGTAGCCCACCGCACAGGAGGTGGCCACACCGATCAGGCCCGGAACGATGAAGCTGTGGTTGATCACGTACTTGCCGATGTGGGTGGTGCCCGAGCGGTCGAACTGGATGGCGGCCAAGTCGCTGGGGTAGGTGGGCAAAATGTAATACCCATAAGAGGCGGCGGCAAAAGCCACGATGTAGCCGGGCGGCACACCGATGGCCAGACCGACCGGCACCATGGCGGTGATGGCCGCGGCTTGGGAGTTGACCAGTTTGGACACGAGTAACAAGGCTATCGCATAGGTCCAGGGTTGGGTCTTGACCAGATCGGTCAGGGCCGATTTGAGCGCAGGCAGATTCGATTCAAATACGGTGTCTGCCATCCAGGCAATTCCGAACACCGCTACGACTGCGATCATGCCGGCACGAAAGACTTCGGTCTTGCCAATGCTGGAGGGATCCGTCTGGGTGAACAGGATGATCAGTGCACCAGCCAGCAGCATGAACATCTGGATGGCCAGCACCATCGACAGGGGTTTGCCGCCAACCAACGGACGCAAATCCGGGTAGGCACCCAAAAATGCCACTAGCACAATGGCACCCATAAAAATCCACATGGCCGCCCATTGGCTGCGGCTGAGGGCTTTACCCATCAGCGTGGCGCTTTCACCGTAGACGATCTGTCGCTGCACCGGGTCCGTAATACGTTCCTGAAATGCCTTGTCATCGTCCAGGTCCTTGCCGCGGAACCAGCTGAAAATGCCGATCAACAACACGCCGGCCAGGGTCGAGGGTATGGTGATGGACAGGACCTGAATGAAATCGATGATGTGACCCTCTACCGGGACTTTGGCCAGGAATGCCACCAGCGACACCACGGCCACCGAGACCGGGCTGGCCAGGATGCCCATCTGGCTGGAAATCGAAGCCGCTGCCATCGGGCGTTCCGGACGGATGTTGTTTTTGATTGCAATGTCGTAGATGATCGGTAGCATGGTGTAAACCACATGGCCGGTCCCGCACAGGATCGTCAACAGGCAGGTCACCAATGGCGCCAGGATCGAGACGTATTTGGGGTTGCAGCGCAGCATTTTTTCCGCGCCCAGCAGCAGCACTTCGAGGCCGCCCGAGGCTTGCAAGGTGGCCGACGCCGCGACCACCGCGATGATGGTCAACATCACGTCGACCGGTGGTTTGCCTGGCGCCAGTCCAAAGACAAAAATCATGATGACAATACCGATACCACCCAGCAGTCCCAAGGCGACACCGCCTTTTCTGGCTCCGTAAAACAGGCAGATCAGAATCACGATCAGTTGCAGAAATATGTCCACGTGTTTCTCCTTCTAAGAAGCCTCCACTGTAATGAGGATGTGGGTAAACCCGCGGTTTTGACGTGTGAGTTGCTTGATTTAAATCAATCTATGTGATTTAAAATGTACCAAACGGTTCATATTATGTGGTCCGAGCTTTGTGTCAACCCCGTCGAAGGTACCCGCTTGCCGGGGATAATGCCCTCCCATGGAAATCATCTCTTTTCTTGTCGACTTCATCCTCCACGTGGACAAACACCTGGAAACCTTCGTGCAAAGTTACGGCGTGTGGGTGTATGCGCTGCTGTTCCTGATCATTTTTGTCGAGACCGGCCTGGTTGTGATGCCGTTTTTACCCGGTGATTCGCTGCTTTTTGTGGTGGGTGCACTTTGCGGCGCCGGGCTCATGAGTTATCCGGTCGCGGTTTCGGTGCTTTTGGTGGCTGCCATTCTGGGCGACCAGTGCAACTATGCCATCGGACATTATTTCGGACCCAAGGTTTTCCAGTGGGAAAACTCCCGCTTTTTCAACAAGGCCGCCTTCGAACGCTCCCACAATTTTTATGAACGTTATGGCGGTATCACGATCATCGTGGCCCGGTTCATGCCATTTTTGCGAACCTTTGCGCCTTTTGTGGCAGGCGTGGCTGCCATGAGCCGGGGCAAGTTCAGTCTTTACAACGTTGTCGGGGCGCTGATCTGGGTCGTGGGCATCTGTACCGCGGGCTACTTTCTCGGTAGTATTCCATGGGTCAAGGTGAATTTGGACAAGATCATTTGGGCAATGATCCTGATTCCCGGTATGTTGGTGATTTTCGGTGCCTGGAAAGGGCACAAACAAGCCATATGACAGGCACTCAGCCGCCTGTTTTCAAAAACAGGTCCTGATCGGGTGCAAAGTTGGCGTGCAGCGGCATCAGGGCGCCGCCCAAAGCCCGTGCGTCGGGGCCGACCTCCCCTGCGATCACGTTGGCCTGCCACAGACCTTCCCAGTTGTAGTGCTGTAGCGCGCGCCGTGTTTCTTCAATCAGCAGCGTCAGCAGGGGGCGGCAGAACGAGCCATCAATCACGACCGCATCAATGTCAAGAAAGGCGGTACCACTCACCACCGCGTGCGCCAGCGCATTGGCTGCCTGTTTAGTCCAGGCACGGGTTTCAGGCTCGAACGGAGCTGTCAACGTGCGTTCGTCGTAGGCGCCGTGTGGATCCAGCCCGCGCGCCGCCAGCCGTTGCTCCAACTCCCACAGGGAAGCATGGTGAATCAATTGTGCCGGCGGCGTGTTGCCTTGCGCCAGGCTCGAGGCCAGGGAAGCCACGGCACCCGCATTGCCGTGCACGCCACCATGCAAGTGCGAATTGATCACCAAGCCACCGCCGACAAAGGTGTCGACAAACAGGTATAAAAAATTCTTCAGGTCACGCCCGCGCCCTGCCACCAGTTCAGCAACACAGGCGGCGGAGGTGTCTTTGGCATAACTGACCGGCACCTCGATCATGGCCTGCACCTGGGTGCGCAGGTCAAGCTGGTTCCAGCTTTCGGATTGTGATTCCGACAGGCCCAGCATCCTGTGCCAGCCACCCAACTGAAACGGCGCGGCCACACCAACACCGACCAGGCGATCTTTCATCTCGCCCAGTTGATCACGCATGGCGTTGAGCCGCTGATGGATGTCGGGCAAGAGGGTGACGACATCAGGTGATACATAGTCTTGGCTCTGGCGCCGGAGAACCTGTGCAGCAAAATCGACCAGCAACCAATCGGCGCTGCGCCGACCGATCTTGATGCCAATGGCAAATGCGCCGTCCGGATTGAGCGACAGCGGCACCGAAGGTTGGCCGATGCGCCCGCGCACCCGGTCCTGTTTGATGATCAGACCGTCCTCTTCGAGCCGGGTCGTGATCAAGCCGATGGTTTGCGCGGTCAGGCCGGTCAGGCGTGCCAGCTCGGCCTTGGGCAGGCTGCCGTTGAGGCGAATGGCTTGCAGCACCACCCGCTCGTTGAACTGGCGCATGCCCACGTGGTTGGAGCCGCGCGGACGCAGCAATGGCGGCGAGGCAGTCGCTGGGACAGAGCGGGGTGGGTTCATGGGCGCAGATTTTCGCCGATCACACCCTTGCGCAGAATGAAGTTGCCAAACGGCTGCTTTTCGCCGGTGAGCACGATGGCATAAGCGGCGCGGGCACGCTCGTAGAACGCAAAACGCTCGACCGCCTCGATACTTTGACCTGGCAACAATTCGGGTGTGATGAACGCAATCACCTCACGCTGCAAGGCTGAGCGGTAACTGTCAGGCTCGCCGCTGACCGCCATGAAAGCCAGCGGGTGCGCCACGTCGGCCGCCAGCGGCAGCAGGGCGCTGACCGCTTGCACCGCGTCGAGCATGGAAACTCCGGGCAGTCGGATCACGGGTTTGCCTGCCGCGATGCTCTGCGCGGTGAAGTTGGCATCGGCCAGCACCAGCGCGTTGTCATGCCCCATTTCCATCATGATCTTGAGCAGCTCGGGTGTGAGCAGGGGGCTGATTCCTTTAAGCATGGGCGTTGGCGGGCAGTTCGTCCACTGTTTTGGCGCCGGTCATCACGGCCACGGTGTCGCTCATGCTGATGGTTCTTGGGTTGACCACGGCAGCGCGTTTGCCCAGGCGCTGGATGTGGATGCGGTCGGCCACCTCAAACACATGGGGCATGTTGTGACTGATCAGAATGACGGGCAAACCCTTGTCGCGCACGCGCCGGATCAACGCCAGCACCATATCGCCTTCCTTCACACCCAGTGCCGCAGTGGGCTCGTCCATGATCACGACGTGCTGGGCAAAAGCGGCGGCGCGGGCCACGGCCACACATTGGCGCTGGCCGCCTGAGAGCGTTTCCACCGCCTGGGTCATGGAGCGAATACCCACCTTGAGCTCCTGCATGCGGGCAATCGCCTGGGCCAGCATTTCCTTCTTGTCCAGCAAGCGCAGCAGCTGACCAACAAAGCCGGGCTTGAGCAACTCGCGTCCCAGGAACAGGTTTTCGGCAATACTCATGGCCGGGGCCACGGCCAAGTCCTGGTACACGGTTTCAATGCCGGCGCGGCGCGCGTCGATTGGTGACTTGAAGTGGACTGGCTGGCCGTCGAGCAACAGTTCGCCCTCGTCGGGCACTGTGGCGCCCGACAGGGCCTTGATCAGTGAGGACTTGCCGGCGCCGTTGTCACCAATGATGGCCATGATTTCACCGGCCCGCAGTTCAAAGTCGGTGCCATCAAGCGCGGTGACCTGACCATAACGCTTGACGATGCCTTTGGCCTGCATGACGAGGTTTGGATTGGATACGGTGTTCATCAACGTGCTCCCTTGCGAGACATCTGGTCGGCGGCGACTGCAAGAATCACCAGAATGCCGGTAATCAGTGTCTGGTAAACCGAGGCCACACCCATCAGGGTCAGGCCGTTGCGAAACACGCCCACAATCACTGCCCCCACCAACGAGCCCAAAATCACGCCGCGACCACCAAACAGGCTGGTGCCCCCTAACACAACGGCGGTGATGGCATCGAGGTTTTCAGTCTGCCCGGCGTTCGGGTCGCCGACACCGGTGCGAGAAGCAGAGAGCAGGGCGGCAATACCATAAAACAATCCTGCCAGCGCGTAAACAAACAACAGCACGCGGTCCACGTTGATGCCGGTCAGGCGCGCGGCTTCAGGGTTGTTGCCGACTGCGTACAAATGGCGTCCGGGTGCGGTTTCGCGCAGCACGACCCAGGCCAGTGCATACAGCAACAGCATGGTGACCGTGCCCAGGCTGACCTCGGTGCTGCCGAGGTTGAATGTTTCACCCAGTGCCGTCATGGCTGCGGGCAAATTGGTGATGGTTTGCGACTCGGAATAAATCTGGGTGATGGCAAAAGCGATGTTCAGGGTGCCGAGCGTCACAATGAACGGTGGCAATTTGAAGCGGGTCACCAGCAGGCCGTTGAGCAGGCCAAAGCCGGTGGTGACCGCCAACCCGCAAAGGATGGCGGCATAAGGATCCATGCCGTAATTGACCGCGAACTTGGTCATGACCACGCCACCGAGCGCCATCACCATGCCGCATGACAAGTCAATGCCGGCGGTCAGAATGATCAGCGATTGTCCAATCGCCAGCACACCCACCACCATGACCTGTTGCAGCACCAGCGACAGATTTTCGCCGCTCAAAAAACGATCGGATTGGGTGGCAAAAAACAGGCAGGTCAGACCGAGGGCGATCCAGGGCCCCAGGGCACCCCAGGGGATCGTGTGCTTTGGCGATGTGGACATCACGGACTCCGGTTGATTGTCAATTCAAGGCCCGGCCTGTCACAGACTTTGGCCGGGCAGTTTTGGGCTTGCAAAACTTACTTGGTACCCCAGCACAAATTCATGCCGACCTTGGTGTCCTTGCTGTCGACACCCGCCACGGCCTTGGCCGCGATCAGTGTCACGCCGGTGTCCACATAACCCGTGGCTTTCTTGCCGGATTTGGCGTATTCCACACCAGCTGCAACACCCATCGAGGCCATCTTCAGCGGGTATTGCTGTGAGGTGGCGGTGATGATGCCAGCCGCTGTGTCCTTGATGCCCTGGCAACCGCCGTCCACCGACACGATGATCACGCCTTTTTCCTTGCCAGCCTTCTTCAGGGCGTTGTAGGCACCTGCGGCAGCCGGCTCGTTGATGGTGTAGACCACATTGATGTCAGGATTTTTCTGCAGGCAGTTTTCCATGGCGGTCTGGCCCTTGGCCTGGTTGCCATCGGTGTCGCCGGCGCAGACGGTTTCAGGTGTGCTGGAGAGTTCATTGGATTTGGCATCAAAAGCCTTCAACCCGAAACCGGTCATGAAACCGTTGTGGCGTTGCGCGCCCACCGGGTGACCCGGAAACAAATCGAGCATGGCGATCTTGGCGGGTTTGTTGCCAAGGGCGGCTTTGGCGTATTGGCCAATCAGCACACCGGCCTTGTAGTTGTCGGTGGCGAACAGGGCATCGGCGCCTTCAAACGGGCTGTCCAGCGCAATCACCTGGACGCCCTTGGACTGGACTTTTTTCACGGTCGGAATGATGGCGTCACCGGTGGAGGTGATCAGAATGGTTTTGGCGCCGGCAGCAGCCATGTTCTCCAGCGCGGTGATCTGGCTGGCAGTATCACCATCCTTTTTGCCGGCTGCGGTCAGGAGCTT
>JACCDQ011085411.1_pt1 | contig 13217 bp, 14 predicted proteins | sample 7446031 | NCBI WGS metagenome assembly JACCDQ01 (sample SAMN15323442, study PRJNA562643) | freshwater metagenome | isolation source: river surface water | place: USA:Blue River Watershed | collected 2017-08-17 | reverse complement strand
AGCGAAAGCCCGAAGCCCTCGGTATATAGCGTGTCGGCGGCCGTCTCAAATGACGGCAGGTTCAGGTCGACATGCGTATATCCAAGGCCCCAATCGCTATTGGTCAGGCATTCGACGATGATGTGCGCAGGGTTTGCGTCGCGCGTACCGATGGCGGCCTTTTCCTCGTACCAGCCTTTTGGGAATCGCGTTACCTCGGGCTTCCAAGGCTTGATGTATGGCGTCATCGCAGACACCTGGCAATGCCGCAGGACGATGCCAAACAGGCCGCGATAAGCGGGCGCTGAAGCATCGGTCTTTGCCATCAGGTAGTCGTTTCGATCTTGGTCAGCATCGCCGAACATGAGATCGATTTCGCCGTCGATGCCGCCCTCACCTTTCCGTCCGCCGAACAGCTTCGGCTTGTTAATCAGGATCCTGGTCGTCTCCGTCGCGGATCCCTCCCAGGCGATTTTTTCACCGACGATGATTTTTCGTACACGATCGACAGGGCCGTGGCAAACCAGCATGTGTATGCCGACGTAATACCGATACCCGATGACTGCCATTATTCAATTCTCCGCTGGTGATTGGGCGGCAGCTTCCGCCATGCGCGCGTGTGCGAGCAGCTTCGATGCCATCGCATCATCCTGGGCGATAAGCCATTCTTCGCTCACGCCATGCAGGACAAACTCTCGGAACGATATGTCTCGCCCCTGAAACCATTGACGCAGGCCGTCGTTGCAATAGCCGATGGCCTTCGTATGCTTGATGGTCACAATCATTATTTGCCGCTGTTGTCTTTGATTTTTTGCGTCTTAACATCACCCCACCAGACCACATTGGGCTGCGCGATGATGCGCGTACCAAAAAGCACCGGGATTTCTTTCCCGGCCTCCGCCGTCGGCAGCTGGCTGCTGATGTCGCCAGGCACTGGATCCTTCGGCTTTGGCGCGAGAACGCGGGCCGCGACGATTGAAAGCACCAGAACGACAAGGTATTGCCACATGCGAAATCCCCTTTAAATGATGCCGTCGCCCGTGAACGGGTTTTTTTGTGGCAGCCACGGTTGCCCGCCGAAATTGATACCGTTGTCGAACTTGCCCTTGCAAGTCAGGAAGGTGTGATCGCAGCCTGGATAAAGCGTGATTTCTCTCCCTCCCGTCAGGCCAGCAATCGGAGTTATAAGCGTTAACGAATGCCCTATGTGCTGCATGATGACGCGCGACCCTTCATCCGTTTTCAGCATGCCACCAGTGAAGTATCCGCTCGGGAATCCAGCCGCTGCCGTGACAAACACCTGATTCAGCACGGCGGTATCAACGGTCGTTTCAAGCGCGTGCAGCGCCTTGTCGACGCCGCAGCCCGACGAGTAAACCGCATGCCTGCATGGACGCTGATACAGCGCCCGCAGGCCTGCACGCTGCAGCCCGGTGAACACCGGTTCGCAGGTCAGCGTGCATTCATGATTGCGCCACGATGACGAAACCACGCGCCCGCGCCAGTGAGTGATGAATTCCGTGTCGCCCGCGTGCGTCCTGAATAGCGTCACGCCGATGAAGTTGTTCGGGACTTGCGATGCCATGAATTTCGCCAGCGCGAGATCCGCAGGAATCCTGACCTGCATCTGCGACTTTCCGAATTCCTGGGAGGCCTCCGTCGCGCCGCGCACGATGGTCGCCGGCAAGTAGGTATTTCCAAGATAAACGGTCGACTCGTCGCCCGTGCAGTAGCGCCAGAATTGATTGCCGTCAGTGAATTGGAAAAGCTCGACCGGGCGACCGTTCTGCCGGCTCGTCTCTTTCTCGAAATAGGTCATTGCGTCACCTGGTCATGACTGATTACGATGTCGGCCGTCTCGCGGTCCCACCAGCGAATTTCGATAACGTCCGAGGAAAGGTGGGCCGGCTCGCATAGGTAGGCTTCCTGCCATGTCGACGGGTCGCCTGCTCGGCTGATACTGGCGTTCAGGTTCAGTTTTTCCTCAGCGCCTTCGGCATCAACGGTCGTGATGCGGCGGACGATCCATCCAGTTGAATCCCGAATAGCCAGGTATCGACGCGGCTCAAGGTCGAGCAGCAGGGATGCATAGTCACGGCTTTTCACATAAATGTGCGTATCGTCGTCGCCATTCGCCCGGGTGATGACGACCGCCGCATCGCGGACGGGCGCGAGATACTGCACCGCGCGACCACGGATGAATGCCGCCCACTGCAGCATCCGATTGATTTCGACGCGGCTCGTCATCGTGTGCAGTTCCTGCCGCGTGATCCAGCCTCGACCGGACGGATCTTGCCGCCACGGCAGCACCGTCTCATCGCCCAGGGTTTCAAAGCGCCGCCGGTAGGTAATGCGCGGCGCTTGCGACCAGTTCGGCTGATGGGAGAAAAGCACCATCTCATCGACGTCCGCCGCGCCGCCGTCGAGGGAATTCCACTCAAGTGGCACGAATTTCACCGGATCGCGTGCGGTGAATACCAGCCGCGCCTGAAACGTGGCCCCGGTGAATCTTGATGCGCTTGCCTCGGGTTGAAGCCAGGCGCGCCGAACAGGCGCAATCCATGCCGACGAGAGCCAGCCGCGATCAATTGGCGAGGCAAAGTTCAGCTCGCCGGCTTCCTCGTCGACCTCGAGGATCTGAAGAATCTGAAAATCAGTCGCCGTCGACCAAATCCCCACCAGGCCGCCGTCCTGGTACTGAAAATCAGCGAGATCGACGGGGATCGATGTTTCGGTCCCGCTCAGGGTCACGCCCAGGCGACGGCGATCCTGCCAGATTGGCAGGTAATACGACCTGCCCTGCCACCCGGTAATGAGCGCATCTATCAGCGCCATTTCTGCGTCATCGCTCGTCAGAACGTCGAATTCGACCTGCACCCTGGGATGACTGCGCAGCGACGCCCGGATCTGCTCACCAGAGCGCGCGGTCTGAATGTCGGTCGCCCATTCGTAGCGCTCGATGATCTCCCCATTGGGAGCAAGCGCCCAAAATCCGAACGACCGGTCGAATATCGAATCGATGCTTGTAGAAAGCACTTCGACCACAGATGCCGCTACGCGCGCAGGCGGGTTTAGCGTGCTGAGAACGTCAAGTTCCTGCGTTGATACGCGCGCAGGCGATGCTTGAGTGCTTTGCACCTCCATCGCCTGCGCTGTAACGCGCGCAGGCGTCCCGCCACTCGTCAGGTCGCCGGTTGTCGCAACCTCAAGCGGGATGCCGCTAACGCGAGCGGTCATACCAGCTGCACCCCGAACTGAGCCGCGTCAATTTCAGCGCGAGTCCAGGCTGAATCTGTCGCCGGGTTGACGTCCCAAATCGTCGGCCTGTAAAGCGTCGAATCGTAAATCGAGAGGTTCGGGCCGGTGTAGTTCGTACTGCCAATGCGCGCCACGCCATTGAATTCGCGCTCGCCCGCGTCCGTCTTTCGAATCGCTGTGTTCAGCTGGACGCCGAAAACGGCCAGAGGCACGTTTACCAGGTCGGTGTAGCCGAACAAATCGATATGGCCGGCAGTCGCCGTTTCGATGTAATCGGCCTCGTTGATCGGATTGTCATCGACCGTCGTGTAATGCACGCCATCAGGGACAGGCGTCCATTGAAGGGTCGCACCCTCCGATGTCGGCATGTAGGCGTCTACCCGGCAATCGCCGAGGAAATCATTATTCACCGTGCCGGCGGTATTGATGACATAAAGATCGTCGACCCGCAGTCCTTGCGGGAAAAGCTCACCCAACCCGATAGAGACATACGGATTTTCTGAAGTCCTGACATTGGTCAGAGAAAGCTCTACCTTGCCGTTGACGCGAACCTCGACTGCGCCGGCCGTTGTCCCCGCGATGGTCTTAAATTCGACGTAGGCGAAGGCCCCAGATGTAATGACGTTTGGCCTCGTCCGGCCAATCACCACATCGAGATCATTCATCACAATAATTTCTCCGGCAGGGCTGCACAAAAGGCGCGTATATCTTGTATGCCCCATGCCGAAATGCATGATCGCTTGATTGTTGATGCCATGCAAACCGGCAAATGCAACTGCCATCCCCGCAATCACGACAGACAGTGATGCATCGAAATTCTTATAGCAATACGGCGTGAAAGCAGCCCCACCACCGCGCCGGCCCACCGTGGGTTGCAGATCAGCACTTCCGGCCGACCATTTTTTCAAGAAGTCGGCATTGCCGTAATGGTCAAAACTGTCCATGAATATGATTGACATGCCTGTCCTTTAAGTGAGTACGTTGCGCAGCGTCGCCGCATTGCGCGAGATGAGATTCACGAAAACCCGCTCACCCTGGGGAGAATTGAAATATTCGCCGGCCATCTCTGGATCGATCGTGTTGATGATGCGGACACCGCCAGCACCACCGCCACCGTTCGATTGGTTTCGCGGATCTGTGCGGGACAGCACTTCCTCGCCCGTCTGAAGGATCGCCGGCACTTCGCCTGGCTTAAGGCCGACCATGCCGCCCGAGTGATAGCGCGGCGCGCCTGCGAAAAGCAGCGGGTTGACGTTCCGGGTCGGGCCTGTGCCGGCCATGCCGCCGGCATGATTGACCTTCGCGCCGACCGACATCGTTCCGGCGACGGCCTGACCTAGCCCCGGATAGACCGCATCCAGCATCTGCAGGACGAGGAACGTCGCCAGCGCGCGCGCCGCGATTTGCAGCATGCTCGCGGCGAAATTGCGAACGAAATCCTTCAGCGCATCGCCCGCCGACTTTGTGCCGTTCACGATGTCGGTAAAGAACCCGGTCAGGGCATCGACGCCAGCGTTCACAGTGCTTTCAGCAAATGCTTGCTTCATCTGCGCGAGGCTTGCGCGCAGCGTGATGATGGCCTTTTCGACGCCGATCGCGCCGTCAATGCCAAGCTGGCGCAGTGCGTTTGCAGCGGCTTGTGCGCCCTGCACGATGACTGGATCATTCGAATTTGCAGCCAGCTCCTGCAGCTTCCCATTAAGCACGGTCAGCTGATCGATCGCCTCCTGTCGCGCTGTCCTGGTCTGCTCGGTCGCCGTGTCGCCAGAAATCGCACCGGTATCGCGCTGCGCATTGATGGCGATTTGGCGCTGCTGCATCTGATCGACGACGCGATCGAATTGCGTTCTGATCTCATCAAATGCTGCCCGAGCCGCGCCAGCATTGATAAGGCCCTCGATGAGTGTTACTCCTGCAGCATTCCCCTCGACTTTCAGTCGATTCGTAAGATCTCGGAATTGCAGCTCAAGGCGCAGGCGCTCTGCATCCTGGAATTTCCCCTCGATCTGAAGCTGCTGAATTCGCACGTTCGTCAGTTCGATGAGAAGCTGCTTTTCTGCCGCTAGGCGATCAGCGGCCGAGCGCTCGACAATCTGCCTTTTCTGTTCCTCCAAAGCAGCGATCTGCGCTAATGCCGAGCGGGATTCCTTTACGCTCCCCTGGGTGCGCAGGCGCTCGATCTCGATGGCCTGATCCAGCGCGCCGAGTTCTATTGCGTCGCGTTGCTGGTAATACGCCTCGATCGAGATTTTCTGCTGCGCGTTCAAGCGGTCCAGAGCAGACAGCTTCCCCTGATTGGATGCCTGGTCAATCCTCTGCTGGTTCTGCGCCGACTCGATGGCAAGATCACGCACAGCTTTTGCACGGTCAATTTCAGATTTGCGCAGTACTTCCGTTTTTTGCGCTTCAAGAATTTGAATCTCGGCGAGCGCCTTCGTCCGGTCAGCCGCATTTCCTCGCGTGCGCTGCCGTTCGATCTCGATCTGCGCATTGATCGCATTGACCTCTATCTGCGTGCGCGATTCGAAATACTGCTGCGCATCGATCAAGCCCTTGTCGTAAAACTCGCCCAAGATATCTAGCTGGCGATTGGTCGAGTCTTTCAGGAGCTTTTCCTGCGCGTCCTGGCCCGCCTTGGTGACATTCTGGCCTTGGGTAGCAAAGCGCTCACGGATCCGACGCTCTATGTCAGGGGTGAAGGCTGCGCCAAGCTCCTTTTTTGCCTTCGCCAGCGCCTCGGCGAGTTTCTCTCCGTTTGTCGCGTATTCCTTCAGATATTCGGCGCGCTTTTTGTCCTGGGCGATCGCATCCGACTCATTCGTCGCCGACTGGAGCCGCTGCACGCGCTGACGCAGGGCAGCGAAAACGCGCGCCTCGTTCTGCGCCAAGATCGAAAACTGCTCGCGCTGCGCATCGTCGGTCGCCGTCTTTATGCGCTCGACGGCATCGATGTATCGCTTCTGCTGCTCGTTTAGGTTATTGATCGCAGCATCAGCGACAGTCGGCTCAATGGCCGCTCCTTGGCGAGCGACCCGGTTGCGTTCCTCGAGCTTTGCAATTTGCTTGTCCAGGGCGGCGATAATTTCCGTTGTCGACTGCATCGTCGATTTGGAAGTCTTATCGTTAGCATCCTGGCTTTTTGTACCGAATGCCGTATAGGCGGCTGCGGCGATACCAAGAAGCGACAGCACGACCCCGATAGGCCCGCCCAGCAAGCCTACCGCGCGTGTGAGCAAAGTCATCGCACCGGCAGCGATACCGGCCCCTTTGGAAAGCGCAACAATGCCAACAACAGCCGCGCCGATAGCTGACGCGACTCTGCCGATCGCGATCGCAAGCGGGATACTCACGACGGCCGTGATTGCGCCGGCCAGAATGTTGAAATTGTCGGCCAGCAGCTTGATCGTCGATGCAAACGAGATGCTTACTCCGTTTGCCTCATCCAGCACTCCGACGAATTGCAGAGCTGCGTTATTAAGCAGCGTAAACGACTGCCCGATCGTCGTCGGCAGCTGCGCAAATTCTCGGTCGATCGTTTTCGCCTGATTTTCGAAAGCCTGCTTTACCGCCTCAGCGGTCACTTTCCCCTCGGCTGCGAATGCACGAAGGCCGCCACGCGCAAGCCCTAGACCTTCCTCGAGCGCCCGTGCCAGACGTGGGGTCTGTTCAAGAACCGAATTCAGTTCTTCGCCACGTAGCTGTCCGGCGGCGAGGCCCTGCCCGAGCTGAATAATTGCAGCCTGAGCCGATTCCGCTGACGAGCCGGAAAGGGCGACAGCCTTACTGATCGTCTGTGTCAGAGAAAGCAAACGCCGAGGCGGATCGTCAAGATTCTGCGCTAGGCGCGTATAGAGATCGCCGACGTCACGCAGCGGCTGTCGAGTTGCATTCGCGATCTCGACGACGCCTTCCATTGCCTGCGCAAACTCACCAGCGCTGTTCGTTACAAGGCGAAGCCGCGCGGCCAGGTTCTGCGCTTGGTCGGCAAGCTCGATAAAGCGCCCGCCGACCTGGATCGCCGCGAATGCAGCGACCAGCCCTTGCACTGCGGTCGATACCGTTTGAATTCCAGAAGTTAGGCCGCCAAGCGCCTCGCGGCCAGTGCTTCGAGCTGTATCGTCAAGGCCCTTCAGGTCGCGCTGCAATCCTGCCAGCGCCCCCTTGATTTCGGTCAGCTCGGCCCCGATGCGAATTTCAATATCAGATGCCATCGCTTCCCCTTTGCAGTGCCTTTACGTACTCTTTAAACACTTTCCCTTCGGCCTGAGCCATCCTGGCGGCGATCGCCTCGCCGACTCGACGCGCGCTGTTCATTCGCTCGATGGCAGCCAAGAATGCCCGCACCTGGGCGAGCGTATATCCATGAATCGCGTTGAGCGAATGCCCATGCGCGATTAACACGGTCAGCGTGTCGGGCCATCCCCATTCGCTGCCGCCGGCTGGTGCGCCTTCACGGCCGCCAGGATTGCCGGCGTCAGACGGCCCTTGAAAAAATCCCCGTTCACCTTGAGCACGGCAGATGCCAGGCCTACCATGTCATCGAGCGTCGAGTCGTTCAGCTCGGCCGCTGGCACACCGGTCGCGATAGAGATCGCTTCGACCAAGCTCTCGCCATCAGCGAGGATTTCCAAAGTCAGCGACGCATTCAGCGCCCCACCAGCGAGCGCCCCCTGCAGTGCTCCTGCGATCGGCTTGATCGCCCGAGTAAAAGCCGGTAGCTGCCCGACTTTCAGCGGCGAGATTTCGACGTCGCGGCCGCGAAAGATCACCTTCGCGGCCTCGGGAGCAATAACACTCAAGTCAACCATCGATTACGCCTCGATCTCGACCTTGAAATACTGACTGATGCCTGCGCCGACGATGGCCGTGTCTTTCAGCAGCTTGCCGGTCGCCTCGATCGCAGCGTATTCCTCGCCGATCAGGCCAAGGTTAGCCAGTGCGCCGATCTTGATGCGATGCGCGGTCACGCGCGTGCGCTTGCCGCTGCGAGCTTCGTTCAGGCCGTCGAATACCAGCTCGTATTCCTTGCCCGAGTTGGTCAGCGCCTGGACAACATCAGCGGCCGCCTTCGTGTAGGTGATCGTGATGTCATCGCCGGCCACAATGTCACCGCCTGGGATGATATAGATGCCGCCTGCGCGCGCCTCGTAATCCTCGTCAGCGACAAAGGTCGTCGCGCCTTTCTTGACTGTGGTGATCGCCGAAGGCAGGTAAGCGGTTGCGACGAATTCGCCAGGGTTAACGTCTGCATGCGCCTCGTCGGTCACCGTGCCGGTCGCAGTCGTCGACGTCGAGCCGTACAGCGCGCGCGCCAAGTTCGCCGCGCTCATGTCGTGCATGGTGATCGACGCCTCGACTGCGCTGATGCGCTTGACCTCGTTGTAAGTGCCGCCGCCCGGCTGCGTGTAGTCCTTCAGTTCCTTCGTTTCCTCGGTGACGGCAAACGAAAGCGCAGAGCAGTTGCCGACCTCGATCAATCCGGTCGCGAGCGAGCGATCGCGCAGGTAGACTTTGCCGCTGCCCAGGTAAGAATAATCAGCCATTGCAATCCCCTTTATGGTTGGCCTTTGAACGATGCCGCGCTCGTAAATGCGAGCGGAACATGACAATACCCAGCATCGTATTCAGGGCCTGGCGCATCGGCTAACCGTAAATATCTACCGCCGCCGAGATGGAATCCGAGCAGTGATCCGAGAACCTGGTCGCAAAGCTCTGCGGCCTGGTCGCGCGCGGCGCTGACGTTGCCGTTTCCTTTCGCCGATTTTGTCGCGATAACGACATACCACTCCTGCGTGATGTTCTGAATTACGCCGTTGGCGATTGCCTCTCCCACCGTGTAGCCGTCATAAATGACGAAAACGGCAGGCGCTTTCTGGCGCAGCTCAGGTACGCGCTCCAGCTCGCGCAGCGGCTCGATGGTGATGCCTGGCAGCTTTGCTTTCAGGCGATCGATGATGACCTGCTCGACAGTTGCAAACATCAGTCCCCCGCTTTCTTCGCTTCATTCGTGAAATATGTCCGCAGCGCACGCGTGACCGATGGCGACCAGGCCGGCGGAATTTCAACCGCCCCTGACTTTCTAAGCGGCAGGTATGGGCGCGCTGGCACAGAAAACTTCCTACCGTTCTTCGCCAGGATGGTCGCGCCAAACTGGTGAGTGCCGGCGATCTTGCCTATCGCCGCCGTGCCGATCGTGACGCCGGTCGAGTCTGGATTGACGATGATCCTCGACAACCCTGTCCGGTTTTTATCCTTCAGCGGTTGCCCACCTTTGCGCACCTTCAGCGCCGCCCAGGGACTGCCCCAGGGATCAATTCCGAGCCTGAAGCAAAGATCAATGCGGGTCTTAATCGCGCGGCCGACTGTCGCAAAGACTGGCTGCATGTCACCAGCCGCATCCTGCAGCGCCTTGATCTTTGCGACTGCGCCGGCTGCGTTGACCTTGATTCTGAGATTGCTCGCCATGCTCAGAAATCGCGCAGCGTGTCGGCCGTGAATACCCGCTCTGCGCTGAATCCGCCGAACGACAGCGAGCCGGCGACCGGTGTGCCAAGCGCATCCGGCGGCAGCTTGATGATGCCGCGCGCAAGCTGGCCCAATTGGCTGATCGCGTCGTCGTACCGCTTGCGCACTTCCTCTGGCGCATGGTCGTCCCAAAGCAGAAAGCGCGTGATGTCAGCGGCCCACGCAGTAACCAGCGACGGCACTGAGGACAGCGGCAGCGTGTAGCTCGATGCCAGGTAACCATCGATCAGGCTTTGCGCCTGGCCGGCGGCCGCATTGAAATCGTTCTGCTCGGTCAATTCTTCCAGCTCGGTCGCGCCGAACCGCTTTTCGAATTGCGCCCTGGTCAAATAGGTCATGATGCCCTCCGTTATTCGAGATTTCTGCTGTCGATCGCCGCCTTTGCGCGCTCGATGTCGCGCTCGTATGCGAGCCGGCAGTGATGGGTTTCCCAGGGACTGAATATCCAGTCGATGACGGCCTCGACCCTGGTCCATCCGCACCGATGCGTCCGCCCGCTGATCGACTCATTGGCGCTCGTCTGGTGATGCATCGGGAGGAATGCGACGTTCACCAGCTGCGAAAGCGCGTCGCCGATTTTTAGTAGGCGGCTGGTCATACCGGCCACTCCAACGGCGGCAGCAGTGGCTCGATGTCAGCAAAGCCCGACGGCACCGGGCGCTGATTGGCCTTAATCTCGTCCAGTGTCAGGTAGAGCTTTGCCCATGTGCTTGCAATAGCCAGCGTCAAATAGCGCGACTCAGCTCGAAACTTTGTGACGATCGGCCGAAGTGATTCAGGAAGTGATGCAATTTCATCCTCCGTGAAATCCTTGTACTTCGACATGCTGTCAGGGCTATCGTAGCCTCGCGTTTTTGCAAAGGCATCAAGCCGATCCTGCGTTTGATTGACGATGCTTTGCTGAAGTGCGAGCTGGTCGGCTTCAATTTCATCCGGCGTTTTATCGACGGCCAGCCACGATCGCTCGACAGTCGTACCGTTCACCATGTAAATCGGATCGCTATATTTCTGCATAGGCGTGAGCGCCGGACGCTGCATGTCAACGATCAGGTAAACACCGAAATCTGCGCGCTGCTCGTCGCTCAGGCTTTCCGCTGTCTGGTAGACATTGGCAGAGAAAACGATGTTTCCGCGAAGCTCAGCCCAGATGCCATTGATTTGTTGTGCGTACATTGATTTTCCTTATGCCGGGCGAAGAGCCATAGTCACAGAGCAGGTAGCGCGCAACGACGAGCCGCCGCCGCCAAATGCCGCAGGATCAACAGCACCGCTAGACCAGTTGTAAATAACACCCATCGCGTAGGCGGCGAAACTCGTATTCTCAGACACGGTATCGGATAGGCCGGATGTAGTAAGCGCAGTCAGGCTGCCCGAGCCTGAGGCGAAGCCAATAGCCAAAACTGCTGCCCGCGCAGTCACAGGTGTTATAGCTGGCGGATTCGGCGCAACACTGTTAGTTACGGTCGTAGCTGTAGTGGCAGCTACGTCGCTTGGGGTAGTCTTGTCCACGCCACGTAGCACGTACACTTCAGCCATCAAAAAGCCTGCTGTACTGGATGTTATGGTTACAGTGGTGTCAGGGGTAGCACCCATAACTTTCAAAAACACCGCAGCGTTACAGTCAGCAGTCGTGCCAGTGTTATTGGCGTACAGATCAGCAATTTTTGTGTAGCCGCTCGTTGACGCGCTGAACGTGTAGTCGGAGGATGCGTTAGCTGCGACGACCACAATAACTACGTCGCCCGCGCGAGGCGTGGTGTCCAGCCCGCCGACTAGGTTGCCGCCATAATTGGCGGTAATTGACGACGCACTCGACGCGCTTCCGTCTTGGAAAAACGCCCCGACAAACTTAATGCCTTGGTTGTAACTAGCCAGCAGCGCCTGAGTGATGCCGCTCATGTCAAGTTAGTCCCAGAGATAATCCACTCCGTCGCCGTTAATTTCAGCGCCGTCGCCATGCCATTTGCCGCCAGCGTGCGCGTACCTGTCGTTCCAGGGCCAGCCATCCGCATAGTGTCGGTTGTAATTGCGATGCTGATATTCCCGCCCCCGTTTTGGTTGACGAAGGTGATCGCCGTGTTGATCGGAAATGCAACTGAACTGTTTGCCGGGATCGTGAAAGTGCGTGCCGTAGTGTCAGCGCTCGGGTGCAGAATATGCTTTCCCGCATCTGACAGCACCAGTGTGTAGTTTGCGGATTTCGAATTTTGCGGGATGCCGAGAAAGCCGACTTTGTTCGTTCCATCGACCGTACACTGTCCAACAGTTTTATTCGTCAGTTCCTGTGTGTCAGTTGTGCCGACAACATCCCCGCTAGGAAGCGTTTTCCCGCTGTCCTTGATTACCTTCCCGGTCGTGCCATCAAATAATGCGATCGCGCTATTCGTAGCCGATGCCGGGCCAGAAACGTCGCCACTACCAGGGCCAGGATCGCCCTGGGGGCCGACGAGCGATGCAAGCCACGCGGCCTCGCTGCCAATGAATCCATTTGCCAGTGCGATTTGATATGCGCTGTCGCCATCTGCGCCATCCGCCCCATCCGCGCCAGGCGAACCAGTTGCACCGACATCGCCTTGATCGCCTTGATCGCCTTTGTCGCCTTTGTCGCCCTTGTCACCTTTGTCGCCTTTGATTGAGGCGAGCCATTGGGCCTCGGTCCCGATGTAGCCATTTGCGACGGCGACCTGGTAGGCGCTTGCGCCATCTGCGCCATCAGCACCATCAGCCCCAGGATTCCCAGGTATGCCCTGGATACCTTGTTCCCCTTGCGGCCCTTGAATGCCTTGCGGGCCAGGATCGCCGATCAGGGATTCGAGCCAGTCAGCCTCAGTGCCGATAAAACCATTGGACAGTGCCACTTGATAAGCGCTCGGTCCATCAGCTCCGTCTGCGCCTGGTGCGCCATCTGCCCCGTCTGTACCGGCGATGCCCTGCTCACCTTGAGGGCCGATAAGCGACGCAAGCCAGGCCGCCTCATCACCGATGAAACCATTGGCAAGCGCGATCTGGTAGGCGCTTGCACCGTCGATCCCATCAGCACCAGGCGCACCGGGTTCCCCCTGGGGTCCCTGGATGCCTTGTTCGCCCTGCTCGCCTTGCGCGCCAGTAGGTCCGACCAAAGACGCAAGCCATTGCGCCTCTGTGCCGGCGTAGCCATTGGCTACGGCAATCTCATACGCGCTCGCTCCCGGCGCACCGTCCGCGCCATCCGATCCGGCGGCCCCAGGCTCGCCGGCTGGTCCCTGTTCACCAGGAGTTCCCGGCTCACCAGGTGGACCGGACGGGCCAGGATCGCCCTGCGGCCCAATAAGCGAAGCGAGCCACTGCGCCTCAGTTCCAGTGAAGCCATTTGCAACAGCGATTTCGAAAGCGCTTGCGCCAGGATCGCCAGGCGGCCCCGGAATGTAGCCAATAGGGACGACGACATCGCGCGCCTCTCCCTCAGAAATGACGGT
>JACCDQ011615676.1_pt1 | contig 13218 bp, 12 predicted proteins | sample 7446031 | NCBI WGS metagenome assembly JACCDQ01 (sample SAMN15323442, study PRJNA562643) | freshwater metagenome | isolation source: river surface water | place: USA:Blue River Watershed | collected 2017-08-17 | reverse complement strand
CTTTAAAACTAGAAAATGCGCGCTCGTCTCCGCCTCCATTGACTCCGACCTGTACGTTGGCACTAAATATACGCTCAAGATCAGGTGTCGTATTATCTAACACACGAATCGGTGTACCACCAGTAGCATCTGAGCTGGCCACAAATTGAGTTCTTTCGACATTACAGATCGAGCAGCCTTCGCTAATAAAAAGATCACCGTAGTATGCGTCAGTCGTTGTTACTGCTATTTTGAAATCGTAGCCTTTGTCTTTAAAGTAAGTGATGAATGAAGGAAAGTTTTGAGCCAAATTTGTTTGTGATGTCTTCATCGAGCCCGAGTTGTCGACAACAAACAATACATCCAATTTGCGAGGCACGAATATCGCTGACTGCTGGAACTGATTAGAATCCGCAGATAACGAAAAGTTGCTACCGCCCTTTTCGCAACTGCTAAGAGCGATGAGGCTGGCAACATATAATGCTATTCGAAGTACGTCCCGCTTTATCATATATCCTCCTGGATCATCTCGACTTTCTTATCGTCGAGAACAGGACTAAATCTTTAGTCCTGGAGACAGCTTATCTTTGATTTTTTTTTCAAACGAGTTGCTCCGTAAATGCTTGATTGGACTCAGAATTTTTTATCGATGTTTCAAAGTAAGCCGAGATAAGGCTGCAAAATCACAAGAATTTTTTTTTTGAAGAGTGTAAAAAAAAGTTGTGTCTGAAAAAAAGTTCGACAATTTATGCCGCAATTGCATTCTCAATCGAGAATTTTTGTTGCGAGAGTTGTCAAAATGAGAACGACACAATTAGAGAATATAAATGAAGTCTTGCTGCCTTAGGTCATCAAGATATCGTTAAGAAGAATGGTGAGTTCTTGCTCAATACTTAAAGAGGGAGCTCTTAAAAAATTACAACGCAGATATAAAAAAGCGCCTTGTTTTTCAATCTGAATATCCTTAATCGGAGCATTTGAAACTTGCAGAGTTTGTAATTTGTTAAATAGAATTTTTTTAGCTTCAGACTTGGTTGTAACTGAATCAATTGCTTTCACAAGAGCATTCGATATAGATACGATGTTTTGCTTCTCGAAGTCAGATTGACCCACTTCATCCCAGTTAAAATAGACATACGGCAGGAGTGTATTTTTTGTTGCGACCTCTTTCCATTTTAACTCAAAAGCATTTCGAATCGCGGCTAAAGTGACAAGCTTAAGATTTTGATAGGCATTTTGTTCTCGCTTCATTAGAATTCCCAAAATAGTTTCTGATTGCGAGATCTGCACACTTTGAATTTTTGAAAAAGGTACGATGATCGTTGTGATGGGTCGCTCGATAGGGTCTGAACTGATCAGTGAAATAAATTTTGAAGCCTCTTTTCCGGTGATTCTTAATGGTACTCCTGTAAATTGATTTCCATTTTCCATGTGTAGGGTGAATATCGGTAGTGGTGGCAAAGATGGCGTTCGAATTTCTTCTTGTACGAATTTGCATACTTGTTCTAGAAGTTCTGTGAAGTTTGAAATTTCGTACTGAGCGGCAAGCGTAATTGATAATTCCATGCCTGTATCATAAGTTGAATTACGCCAAATATTAAATCGAATGTTATTTTTAAGACTAAAATCGAGATTTTGGCGAATAAGCGGCTAAAGCTTTCTTTGCCTTTGACCAAAGCTCTTCTTTTGTTGCCGCGGGAAGTTCTTTAAATTGTTCAGCAGAGATATTTCCAATTTCTAACATTTTTTCGAAACGCCCTAGAAATCTTCTATTTGTATTTCTCAATGCAGTCTCTGGTTCAACATCGATATGTCTTGCCAGTTGGGCGGCAGAAAACAAAATGTCTCCCATTTCATGCTCGATTTTATCTTGAGCTTGAGAAAATAGAACTTCTTCAAGCTCGACAATTTCTGCCTTCAATTGATCTAGAACTTGCGAAGCTTCGTTCCAATCAAAGCCGAGCTTATTTGTTTTCTCTCCGATTTTATGGGCTCTTTGCAATGCCGGCATTCCAGCTGGGACCTCGATCGCGTATTTCGGTTTATTTGATTTATTTAACGCCTTTTCCTTCTTTTTAATTTCATTCCAATTTTCGATCACTTGCTCGGGGCCCGAAACTTTGACGTCTGAAAAAACATGAGGATGCCTGCGAACTAACTTTTCGCTGATTCCTTGAATCACATCAGATATATCAAATGCTCCGCGCTCTTTCGCCATCGCGGCATGAAGCACAACTTGAAAAAGCACGTCACCCAGCTCTTCACAAATGTGAGCATCGTTTCCAGATTCGATCGCCTCTGCCAGTTCACTAGCTTCTTCAACCGCATACGGGGCTAGGCTTTTATGAGTTTGCTCTTTGTCCCAAGGGCAACCCTCGGGGCCGCGAAGATCTAAAATCAGTTGATTGATGGCTTCAAATGTATTGAGTGTTTTTGGCGCTTGAGGCATATAATGACAGTGAATGATGAAATTGATTCTTGTCAACCAAAGCAAAGATTTGAAAAAAAAATTAAGTCAAAAAAGACTCGAGGCGTTTTTTAAAGTAATTCTGCGCCATTTTGCAAAGGTTAAATTGCGTAACAAAAAATTATTGAGCCAGAAAAAAGAACTGACTTTGGTTTTTTTATCGTCGGCAGAAATGAAAAAAATAAACTTTCAATTTCGCCGTAAAAACAAACCAACGGATGTGCTTAGTTTTCAGTCGACAGATCCATTAGCGTTGGGTGAGCTCTTATTTTGCACTGATGTGCTGAAAATCCAAGCGAAAGAGCAGAAGCATTCACTCGAGCAAGAGTTCTTGTACATGCTCATCCACGGATTGTTGCATCTTTTGGGTTATGACCACGAGCTGTCAAAAAACGAAGAAAAACTGATGTTTCGCTTGCAAGATCAATGCTTTAAGCAGTTAAATGATCACTAATTATGTCATTAGTTGCAGAACTTTCAGAAGTTAAAAAAGATATCACCCAGCTTGAAAAATTTTCGGCTGAGCTTCGGGGGTATCTTTGACCTCGATAAAAAGAAAAAACGTCTCGACGAATTAGCTATGGCGGCCGAAAACCCAGCGATTTGGGGTAAGCCTGCTGAGATGCAAAAATTAAATAAAGAAAAATCAATTCTGGAAAAAGCGGTCGGTGAATGGACTCAGTTTAATGGTCGTTTGGAAGACGCCAAAGTCTTGCTTGAGATGGCCGTTGAAGCTAGCGATGAAGAATCGTTCAAAGAAGTCAAATCTGAGGTCAAGGCCATTCGAAAAATCGGTGATGATTTAGAATTAAAACGTGTCCTGAGTGGTGAACTTGATTCTAACAGCACTTATCTTTCAATCAATTCAGGCGCCGGTGGAACAGAAAGCTGTGACTGGGCAGCGATGCTTTTAAGAATGTACACTCGCTATGCCGACAAGCACGGATACCGCTGTGAAGTTCTTGATATGTCCGAAGGTGATGAAGCTGGAATAAAATCTTGTACGCTTTTGATTTCGGGGGAATACGCTTATGGCTATTTAAAATCAGAGGCCGGAGTGCACCGTTTGGTGCGTATTTCACCCTTTGATTCGAACGCTAGAAGACATACGTCGTTTGCTTCAGTGTCGGTTTGGGCTGAGGTCGATGACGATATTAATATTGAAGTTCGCCCAGAAGATATTGAAGTTGAAACATATCGTTCAAGCGGGGCCGGTGGGCAGCACGTGAATAAAACTGATTCTGCAGTTCGTATGCGGCATAAACCTTCAGGTATTGTGGTCTCTTGCCAAACGCAAAGATCGCAAATTCAAAATCGTGAAAAAGCGATGAAGATGTTAAAAGCGGCTCTTTATGAAAAAGAAATCGAAAAACGCAATCAAGAGCGTGATGCAATGAACGCACAAAAAAAGGCGAACGAATGGGGATCGCAAATTCGTTCGTATGTGATGCATCCTTATCAAATGGTGAAAGATCATCGAACGACTCATCAGACCAACCAAGTGAATGACATTATGGATGGTGATCTTGATGAATTTATTATGTCATACCTGAAGGCTCAGCTGGCAGGAACACTTGGTTCCCAGTCTGAATCGGGAGACGACATCTAATGCGCTTTTATTTTTGGCTTGCTTACAGATTATTGTTTTCAAGGCAAATTTTATTCGGTGGCTCTGCGCCATTTTCGTTTTTGGGTCTTATTTTAGGTGTGGCTGCCTTAGTCGCCTCTATGGCGGTGATGAGCGGTTACGAAGAAACTTTAAAAAATGCGATGACCGATGTAACGGGTGACATGCAGGTTGTTCGGCGCGGAAAATTAGTTGACGAGTGGTCGCAGTTTTCTGCGAAGTTGAAACAGATCGAACCACGCATTCAGGCGATGGCGCGATTTGGATACGCCGAAGCCGTAATTGCCCGAAAAGGCCAGGTCTCTGGAGTGCTTTTTCAAGGTGTTGAACTGGCGGATTTGAATAAAGTATTGCGCATTCAGCACCGTGTGAAAAACGGCGGTGAACTTAAACTTGATGCTGATCGAATTGCAATTGGTCAGGGGTTGGCGAAAAAATTCGATGTTAAAGTTGGTGAAAAAATTTATGTGGTTGTGCCTTTAGCGACCCCGTTTGATTCTTCTGGGTTTCGTCGTCAGTCGAAAGAATTTTTAGTTTCTGCCATTATGGATTTTGGTAAAAATGAATGGAACGATCGATTGGTGTTAGGTGATCTAAAAGCGTTGCAGCTATTGACTGAAATTGGAAATCGTTACACGGGTGCGTTTATCAAGTTGAACAGTCGCGAAGAGTCCGCAAGTGCTTCTTTAAATTTACTTGAAAAACTAGGCTCGGGTTTTTCGGTCATGGATTGGAACGACGTCAATCGCAATCTTTTTGAGGCGGTTAAAATTGAAAGAGCCGTTATTTTCTTTGTTGTTTTGATCATTGTTATTGTGGCCGCTTTTAATATTTCGAGCACATTGTACGTTTTTATTCGTCAAAAATACTCGGATATTGCCATTCTTAAAACTCTTGGATTGAGCCCAGCTAAAATCAGGCAGGTTTTTCTAGGGCAGGGTTTGATCGTCGGTGTCAGTGGGGTTTTGCTTGGGATTATTTTAGGTTACGTTCTTTGTTTAGGTTTTATGTTTTTGCAAAATTATTATTCTTTGATCTCGGGAGCGGTTTACAAAATTGATCGCATTGATGTGCAAATTCGGTTTCTTGATTTATTTATAATTAGTTTCGCAACCGTTTTCATCTGTTTGCTTGCGACTTTGTCTCCGGCTATTCGGGGTAGCAAGTTAGAAGTTATTGAAGGATTAAAAAATGGATAATCAGTCTCAGAATTTACTTACAGTTCAAAATTTATATAAAAACTATCAAACCGGAGCATCGGATTTGCCAGTTTTAAAGGGGCTGTCATTTGAAATTAAGCAGGGGGAAGCGGTCTGTTTACTGGGATCTTCTGGGGCAGGAAAGTCTACTTTGTTGCAGATTTTAGGAACGCTAGATCGGCCGACCACGGGCGAGGTGCTTTACCGTGGTCAGAATCTTTTTGAATTGGATGATGAGTCATTGGCTGATTTTCGAAATCAAAAAATGGGTTTTGTATTTCAATTTCATCATTTAATTCAAGAGCTCACGGCGATTGAGAACGTCATGTTGCCCGCGCTTATAGCAAGTGAAGATAAAGAAGCTGCCTATCAAAAAGCGATGAGTTGGTTGCAATTTATGGGGCTTTCAGAGCGCCATGACCACTACCCACATCAATTAAGTGGCGGAGAGCTGCAAAGAGTCGCAATTGCTCGTGCTTTAATCAAGAATCCAGAGGTTCTCTTTGCGGATGAGCCGACTGGAAACTTAGATTCAGAGAACTCTCGTCGAGTTCAAGAGCTATTTTTTGAGCTAAAAAATAAGTTAGGTTTGACCCTTATAATCGTCACTCATGATTTGCAATTTGCGAATCTTTTTACTCGTGTCTTTAAAGTCAAAGATGGACGTTTTGCGTAATGTAAAAATCCATAAGCGGGGAAGAGCTTTGACAAGGTCATTAACTGTGGCTAGCCTTTCAAAGTTGTGCATAATAAGCTATTAAATAAATTAGGTTTTTTGTCATTTTCTACGGCTCTTGTGTGGACCCAAGTGGTCATTGCGCAATCCGCTAACACGCGTGAGAATCCTGCGCCAGCGCCTCAAGTTCGAAGTAATCCGGCGGCCCAAACTAAACCGCAGGCGCCAATTCAAAAAACGCAAAACACCAGCGCAGCAACGTCTGGAATTTTGGTTAGTAAAATCGATGTCACTGGTCAGAAAAAAATCGAGAAAGAAGCAATTGTTGCTAAACTAGTTTCTCAAGTTGGAAAGCCCTATTCTGAAAAAAATGTAACCCTTGATATTCAGGCACTGTTTAAGATGGGTTACTTTGTTCAAATCGAAGTCAGCAAAGAACAAGGAAGCCAAAAAGAAATTTCACTCGAGTACAAAGTCATAGAAAAGCCTACGATTTCAGAAATACTTTTCGAAGGTAATAGTGAGCTAAAGGGTGAAGAGCTTGAAATACAATCTGGCCTCAAAGCATACGAGATTTTGAATAATACCAAAATTAAAGAATCGATCACAAAGCTTGAAAAGTTTTTTGAAGAAAAGGGTTTTTATTTAGTTAAAATTGAACCCGTAATCGAAAGTGTTAAAAAAGATGAAACTGTTCGGGTTAAATTCATAATTACTGAAAACGACAAAGTTAAGGTTCGTAAAATTACTTTTATTGGTAATAACAAATTAAAAGATTCTTATTTAAAAAGTCGTTTGGCTACGCAAGAGGCTGGCTTTTTTACAGGCATGAGTGGTTCAGGTTCTTTCAAGCAAGAAGCATTTGAAAGAGACATTCAAATTTTAAAATACATGTACTGGAATATGGGTTACGTGCAGGTTAAAGTTGACCGCCCACTTGTAACGGTGACTCCAGATAAGAAATCGATCTACATCACTTATCATATTGAAGAGGGTGAGCAGTACTATGTTGGTGAGGTTGACTTCGCCGGCGACTTATTGTTTCAAAAATCAGAACTTTTAGCTGCTGTTAAAATTAAAGATAATGAGATTTTCGCAGTCGATGTTATGCAAAAAGATATCGCTGATTTGCAAGCAAAGTATGGTGATTTGGGTTATGCATTCGCCAACGTTATTCCGCGATACGCATTTCACGAAAAAGATAAAAAAGTTGATTTAGTTTTCGAATTCGAAAAAGGCAATAAGGTTTACTTTGGATCTTTCACTGTCGTTGGTAACTCGAAAACTCGTGATAAGGTCGTTCGAAGAGAATTGAAAATTCGCGAAGGCGAACTTTACAATGAAACTCGTAAGCGCCAATCCCAAGAAAATATTCAACGATTGGGTTTCTTCGACGAGGTTAACTTTAAAACAAGCACGCCTCCTGAGAAGCCAGATCAGTTAAATATTGATATTGTGGTTAAAGAACGAAATACGGGGCAGCTTCAATTGACGGCCGGTTACGGAAACGTCCAAGGGCTTAGCTTGGGTGGCTCGATTCAGCAAAATAACTTTCGAGGTCTAGGGCAAACATTAGGAGCACGTATTGATGCGACTAAAAACCGCCAAGATTACTCTTTAAGTTTAACCGAGCCTTATTTGTTTGATACGCAGTGGTCTGCTGGTTTTGATGTGTTTTATATCGAAAATAAAGAACGCGAGAATTATGATAATCGAAAAACCGGCGTTTCTTTTCGTTTTGGACATCCGGTATGGGATGAAAACCTAAGAGCATTTGTTCGCTATAAAATAGACAAATCAGATTTATTTGCGAATGACGATACGGATCCTGTTATCTTTCCGTTAGACACGGCTCGTGGTATTACAAGTTCTGCAACTTTAACTTTAGAATACGATACGCGTAACGATAGATTTTCGCCGTCTAAGGGTATTTACTCTGATGTTTCTTATGAGTTCGCGGGTCTTGGTGGTGATTTGAAGTATCAAGAGTTTTCAACTCACTTTCGATTCTATTATAACTTGTTTTGGGATGTTGTTTGGAGAAACAATCTAGCTTATTCTAATTTGCAAGCCTTAGGCGATAAAGAAATTCCGTTCACTGAACGCTATCAATTGGGTGGAGCTTATACTTTGCGTGGGTATGGTTCACAAACTGTTGGGCTTCGTAAGTTTTCTGATTTCAGATACAATCGTATTACTGCCAGTCCAGACAACAACCCGTTTTGTCGGCCGAATGCCACTGAAGAACAAAAATTGCAATGTTCGAACGTCATTTTCGGAGGAACTAAGCAGTTGATGTATCAAACAGAAATGCAATTCCCATTAATTAAAGAAGCTGGTCTGACTGGCGTTGCTTTCTATGATATCGGGCAGGCTGAGGACGAAATTAATTCGCGCCATTTCATGAGCGATTTCGGTATTGGCTTTCGCTGGCAGTCTCCTCTTGGATTGTTACGTTTTGAATGGGGATGGCCTTTAGACCGTGATGAAATTAATCGAGATGCTGTTAATTTCGAATTTTCGATTGGTCCGCCATTCTAGTATTGTTTTTTATAGTTTTATAATTGAGAGATTTTTAAAAAGGAGAATTTATGAAAAGTTTATTAGCAATGATATCTGTATTGGCTATTGCTTCGACTGCGGCAGCTGAATTTAAAATGGCGTTTGTTGACGTTCAAAAAGCAATTGAAAAATCTTCTGCTGGAAAAAAAGCAAAAGAAGAAATGAAAAAAGAAGCTGAAAAGCGCAATAAAGAATTAGAAAAGAAAAAAGGCGATATCGATAAAATGCGTGAAGATATCGAAAAGAAACGTTCAGTTTTAGCTGAAGAAGCTTTCGCTAAAAAAGCTCAAGAATTGCAAGAAGAAATGCAAAAGTTTAACCAAACAGCTCAAAAAGCTCAGGGTGAATTGCAGAAGAAAGAATCTGAGTTACTTGCTCCGATTGTAGAAAAAATGAAGAAAGTAATTGAAAAAATGGCTAAAGAAAAAGGTTTAAGCATGGTTATTCAAAGTAATCAAAATGCTCAGATCGTTCTTTATGCGAATGCTGAATCTGATGTAACTGAAGACGTAATCAAAGCTTTCGAAAAAGAAAAATAGTTCGATCATGAAAATTCATCCTTCTAGTGTTATTTCTTCTGATGTTGAGTTGGCGCCCGATGTAGAAATTGGGCCTTATTGCAATATTCAAGGGCACGTTAAAATTGGGCCCGGAACTTTCGTTGAGGGTCATGTTACCATCGGCTCTCGTCATGGAATTGTCGAAATTGGTAAAAATAATCACATCGCCCCAGGAGCCGTCATTGGTGGTCCTCCTCAGGATATTAGTTACAAAGCCGAACCAACTCGTTTGATCATCGGAGACAACAATGTCATTCGTGAATTTTCAACGATGAACATTGCAACAAGTAAAGGCGACGGGGCTACCGTCATTGGAAACAACTGCTATTTTATGGCTTACTCACACGTTGGGCATGATTGTAAAATCGGTAACAATGTTGTTGTTGCAAATAACTCGCATTTTGGTGGTCATTGCACGGTTGAAGATAATGTCGTTATTGGTGGCGTTTGCGCTTTTAACCAGTTTTCTAAAATTGGAAAAAATTCGTTCGTCGCAGGTTCAAGCATTGTCAATAAAGACGTTCTTCCGTTTTCTCGAGCTCAGGGCAACTATGCGATTGTGCGCGCGACTAATAAAGTGGGTCTTTTGCGAAAAGGTTTTGCGAAAGATGAAGTTTCAAATATTCATAAAGCTATTCGTATTGTCATTATGGGATCTGCAACTTTAGAAGAAGCCTATTCGCGAATTGAAAAAGAATGTGCTCCTTCTGAAAATATTGCTTATTTAGTTAATTTTATTAGAACTTCTAAGCGTGGAATTGCGATTGCACGTGGGGCAACAAGCCCATCGGATGATTAAATGAAATTGAAAGCAGCTGTCGTCGGAGTCGGATACTTAGGAAATTTTCATGCGCAGAAAATCAAAGCTCACTCTGAAGTTGATCTTATTGGCGTTTGTGATTTTTCATTCGACCAGGCTCAAAAGGTAGCTGCGAACTTGTCGACTCAGGCTTTTCAGAAGGCTGAAGACCTAGTTGGCAAGGTAGACTACGTTCATATTGCTGCTTCGACTCAGTCGCATTTTGAATTAGCGGCTTTGTTTCTAAAAAATAAAATTCCGGTATTGGTTGAAAAACCGATCGCAGCAACCATCGAGCAAGCTAAAGAACTTTGTGACTTAGCTGAAAAAAATAATACATTGTTAACCGTTGGCCATATTGAAAGGTTTAATCCCGCATTTCAATTTCTGAAAGATAACATCCAAGGAATCAGTTATCTTGAAATGAATCGCCTGGCCCCATTTAGAACTCGTGGCAGCGATGTCAGTGTATTGCACGATTTAACTATTCATGATCTTGATCTTGTACATTGGCTTTTTGATTCTGAAATTGAAGATTATCAAATTGCTGGACGTAAGTTAATTCGTCCGACTTATGATGATGTTTCGATCCGCATGAAGTTAAAAAACGGCGTTCAAGTAACGATTAATAATTCGCGTGTAAGTTCTCAGATCATACGTAACTTCAGAGCCGTCGGAAAAGAAAAAACTTATTTTGTTAACACGGCTACATTAGAGTCAGAAGTTCTAAAAACGACTTCAGTTGACCCATTTCACGAAGTTGAAAAGCAAGCCATTGCCAAAGTTGATGCTTTAGCACTTGAGGCCGATCATTTTGTGCAAGCTCTTTTAGGGCGAAAAAAATTAGCCATCACAGCCAAAGAGGCCACTCGCGCATTGATCGAACTCGAAGAGTTTATTCAAAAGCTGGATCGCCAGCCAGGTGTCAAATCTTGAAACCCAAAGTAATGATGATTGCTGCAGAAGCTTCAAGTGCGCATTACGCATTGAAGTTGATGCAGTATTGGAAGTCTCAAGGTAAAGATTACGAATTTTTTGGTGTCGGTTCTGACGATATGGAAAAAGCGGGATTTGAAAGATTTGGTAAATCTGAAGATATGGCCGTAGTTGGTATTTCAGAAATTATTTCGCATTATTCTCACTTAAAGTCGGTATTTAATATCCTAATAGAAAAGGCACAAGAACGTCGGCCTGATGTCGTTGTATTAATGGATTATCCCGAATTTAATTTAATGCTTTCCAAAAAGCTTCATGCCTTGGGATTGAAAGTTTATTATTATATATCTCCGCAAGTTTGGGCCTGGAGAAAAGGCCGGGTTGAAACAATTAAAAAGTTTTGTAAAAAGGCTTTTTTATTATTTCCTTTTGAAGTTGATTTCTATCAATCACGAAATGTTCCGCATGAGTTCGTTGGTCATCCACTGTTAGATGAAATGGATCCTGATCTTTTAGATCCGGTAAAGGTTTCGTTTAACCGTGAAAAATATGGCGTAAAGAAAACTGAAAAAATTCTAGCATTAATGCCTGGTTCTCGCCGTAGCGAGCTCGATCAGCATTTTGAAATTCAACTTGAAGTTGCAAAAAGATTACTGAAAAAACATGATGACTTGCGACTGGCAATATTAGTTGCCCCAAGTGTTCGCAAAGAACAAATCATTCAAAGATTAGAAAATTTCAAATCCCCGTATATTATTTTGCAAGATGATCCAAACAAGATGATCAGTCTTGCTGATTTTGTATTGGTGGCGTCGGGTACGGCGACCTTGATGGTCGGTCTTTTGCAAAAGCCAATGGTGATCATGTATCGTATGAAGTGGTCAACGGCCTTGATCGCCAAGGCGATTATTCGTGGAGTTAAATTTTTCGGATTGGTTAACTTAATTTTGGGTCGCGAAGTTGTTCCCGAGCGCATGCAAGGAGCAGCTAATCCAGATGAATTGTTTCAGCTGATGGATCGATATCTAACTGATGAACCATATCGACTTCAGGTTGTTGAGGATTTGAAAAGAATTCCTCAATTTTTAGGGGATAAAGGTGCGACGACTCGAGTCGCAAAAGCCCTCGAGAAAGAACTATGATATTAAAGCCATTTGAATTTTTATATCACATTCTTTCGAGTACCAAGAATGTGTTGTATGATTTTAATTTGATTGATGTCGAAAATCTTGAAGTGCCGGTCATTTCGATTGGAAATCTTTCATTCGGTGGCACTGGAAAAACACCGTTTATCGAATTTGTTGCTAGCGAATTTAAAGATCGTCGCACAGTGGTGGTCTGCCGAAGTTACAAGACGACTTCATCAAAGCCTCAAAAAGTAGACTTAAACCGAACAGATGCGGCGCAAGTGTTTGGTGATGAGGCTGTTCTTTTACAGAAAAAATTACCGTTTGTTTCAGTTTGGTCTGGTCCTTCAAAGTCGGAAGTGGCAAAAGCTTCTTTGGTTGAAAAGCCTGAACTTATTTTTATTGATGATGGTTTCAGTCATCGTAAACTCATTCGTCAATTTGATGTGGTGCTTTTTGATGCTAGTCGCCTAGGGCAAGATTATTTTCGCGAAGGTTTGGGGGCATTGAAGCGGGCTCAAAGTGTAATTCTAATGAAAACCCAGTTGGCCTCTGCTGCGAAGGTGATGCAATTTAAAAATATGTTGCAGCAAAAATTTCCTCATTTGACTGAGGCGATTTTTGAGTCGACCTCAGAAACTTCTTTAGATTTTTCAAATCGACATCCTTTGTTTGTTTTTTGTGGCATCGCAAAACCAGAATCCTTTAAGCAGAGCCTTATTGATAAGGGGTTTCAAATTGAAAAATTTCAAGGGTATGCGGATCATCAAATTTACACTGAAGATTTGCAAAAGAAAATATTACAAGAATATCAGCAAGCTTTATTAGAAAAACCTGACCTGAAGCTTGTTGTTACTGAAAAAGATTTCGTAAAATTAAATTATGCACCATTAAATCAATTTGTAGAAGTAGCCCATTATCGGGTGAATCTTCCAGAAGATCAAAAAGAGAGATTGTTTGAGAAAATTCGCCAGAATATTTAGTTCAATTGTAGGCTTCGTTTGGAGTTTCTTGCCGAAAGAAATCAATATTTTATTTGGCAACTTTTTAGCATTTCTTTGGTTTGATTTATTTCGTATTCGTCGCAATGTTATTTTAAAAAATATTGAAATGGCATTTCCAGAAAAAACAGATTTTGAAAAAATTTCGATCGGTCGAAATTCGATGCGGGCGTTGTGTCGTAGTTTTTTTGATGTCATGTTGATTCCTTCTTTGGATAGTCGTTGGGTTGAAATGAATGTTATTTTCGAAGGGCGTAATCATGTCGATCAGTACATCGAAAAGGG
>JACCDQ010617880.1_pt1 | contig 13218 bp, 10 predicted proteins | sample 7446031 | NCBI WGS metagenome assembly JACCDQ01 (sample SAMN15323442, study PRJNA562643) | freshwater metagenome | isolation source: river surface water | place: USA:Blue River Watershed | collected 2017-08-17 | reverse complement strand
CCAACAATCTGCCGCGTCCACAATCTGCCAACCAAATCGTTTTTTCGCGCCATAAAAAAATCCCCCGGCAAACACCGGGGGATTTGTGCAGTCCAGACAAAGGGCAACGGGCGTTCAGCATCAGCTGCTGCCGGGCTGCAAACGACGGACTGCGCCGCCGTTGTTGCGCGGTGATTGCTCCGTTATTGCGCCGTTTTGGGCAACTCTTTAATGCCGAAATTCCACAGCGTAAAGCCGTAAGTGTCGGCGGTCTGCTCAATGGTTTTCGACACTGGCGTGCCGGCACCATGACCTGCATTGGTTTCAATGCGGATCAGCTGTGGATTGTCGCCACCGGCTTTGGCCTGCAGCTCGGCTGCAAACTTAAAGCTGTGCGCCGGCACCACACGGTCGTCATGATCACCAGTGGTCACCAGCGTCGCCGGGTAAGCGACACCGGCTTTGACGTTATGCACCGGCGAGTAGCCTTTTAAGTAGTCAAACATCTCTTTGGACTGCTCTGCGGTGCCGTAGTCATAAGCCCAGCCTGCGCCTGCCGTGAAGGTGTGATAACGCAGCATGTCGAGCACGCCGACCGCCGGTAACGCCACTTTCATCAAATCTGGCCGTTGTGTCATCACGGCACCAACCAGCAAGCCGCCGTTGGAGCCGCCGCGCACCGCCAGCTTGCCGCTGTTGGTGTACTTCTGGGCAATCAGGTATTCGCCTGCCGCGATAAAATCATCAAACACATTTTGTTTTTTCAGCTGAATGCCGGCGTCATGCCAGGCTTTGCCGTATTCACCGCCACCACGCAGGTTCGGCACCGCATAAATGCCGCCCAGCTCCATCCAGACCAGGTTGGTCATACTGAATGCCGGCGTCAGACTGACGTTAAAACCACCGTAGCCGTACAGCATGGTCGGGTTGTTGCCATCCAGCGACAGGCCCTTTTTATGCGTGATGATCATCGGCACTTTGGTGCCGTCTTTGGAGGTGTAAAACACCTGCTTTGACTCATAATCGTCCGGATTAAACTTCACCGCCGGTTTGAAATACACCGACGACTGGCCGGATTGCGGGTCAAATGCAAAGCTGGTGCCCGGCGTGCTGTAGTTGCTAAACCCATAATAAAGCACAGTATCTTTGCCTTTACCGGCAAAGCCACTGACAGTGCCAAGGCCCGGCAGCGCGACGTCGCGTACCAGCTTGCCGCTGTAGTCGTACTGCTGCACTTTGGAAATGGCGTCCACCATGTAGTTGGCAAACAGGAAACCGGCACCTTTGCTGACACTCAGCACATTGGCGGTCTCTGGGATCACATCTTTCCAGTCGGCTTGCGCCGGTTTGTTCATATCAACCGCAATCAGCCGTTTATTCGGCGCTTTGAAGTTGGTTTCGAAATACAACACGTCGCCCTGACTGTCGATCAGGCTGTAATCGGCACTGCCTTCGGCGTCCAGCGTCACCAGCGGGCTGTCCGCTTTGCTTAAGTCTTTGACAAATAACTTGTTACCTGAAGTGGCATTGGCAGCAGAAATCACCAGATACTTGCCGTCATCGGTCACTTCACCGCCGATATAACGATGTTTTTCCGCCTCAGTCGCACCAAAAATCACCGGGTCGTCTTTTTGCGCCGTCCCTAACTTGTGGTAATACAGCTTGTGCTGGTCGGTTTTGGCCGACAATTCGCTGCCTTGTGGTTTGTCATAGCTGGAATAAAAGAAGCCTTCTTTGCCTTTCCACGAAATGCCGGAGAACTTAATGTCGACCAGTTCAGGCTCCAGTTTGTTTTTGCTTTCGGCGTCGATGATGATCACTTTGCGCCAGTCGCTGCCGCCTTCTGAAATCGCGTAAGCAGCCAGGCTGCCGTCTTCCGTAAATTGCAGGTCCGCCAGCGAGGTGGTGCCGTCAGCCGAGAACTGATTGGGGTCGAGGAAAACTTCCGCCACTGCGCCTTCTTTCTGGCGGTACACCACTGACTGATTTTGCAGGCCGTCGTTTTTATAGAAATAGTTGTAAGCGCCTTCTTTGCTCGGCGTGCCGATTTTTTCGTAATTCCACAGCGTTTCAAGCCGTTGTCTGATTTGGTCGCGATAAGGAATTTGCGCCAGATAGTCAAAAGTGACCTGGTTTTGCGCTTTAACCCAGGCGCCGGTTTCGGCACTGCGGTCGTCTTCCAGCCAGCGGTAAGGGTCGGCCACTTCAGTGCCAAAATAAGTGTCTTTTACGGTGCCTTGGGCAGTGGGGGCGTATTGGATCTTGTTCACTTTGCTTTGCTCTGCCGCGGCCGGCGCCGGCGCTGCGGCCTGTTCAGGTTTGGGTCCGCAGGCGGTCAGTACGGCGACTGCGACTGCACTTAACATCAGTTTCTTCATGCAAAATCCTCGTGGCGGTGTGGCCGGCGGCGGTGATGGCCGGCGGCTATGGTGATCGGCGACGGTGGTGGCCGGCAAAACGCCGAGCATAACAAAATTTTCACAGCCGACAAATCGGCGCATCACCCCGCCTGTCACGCCGCGCTGGCGGCTGGTCGCGCTGTACCCCAATTGCGTTGATGGGCCACCAGCGCCAGCAGGATTAACACCATGCCGCCGTATTGCGCCAGGCTTAAGGTCAAATCATAAAACCACCAGTCGATGCCGATGGTTAAAAGCGGATAAACAAAAGACAAAAAGGCGATGCTGGTGACCGGCAACAGCTGAAAAGCGCGATACATCAGGTTGTACATCAGGCCGGTATGCACCAGCCCGAGTGTCACCAGCGCCGCCAGGCTCAGCGCCGGCATCGCCAGTGGCGCTGTGGTTTCCAGCGGCAGCATCAGCAACACCCCGAGCACCATCTGCAAGCCGGCAATTTGCGCCGGCGCAATGCCGCTGAGCTTGCGGGTGGTCAGCGTCGCCACCGCATACAAACATGCCGCTACGGCGGCGAGGCCAACACCCAGCCATAACTCAGTGCCTGCAGCCGGCAAGGCCGAAGCCGTGCCGGTGGTTGACGCGGTCAGCCCGCTGGTCAGCGCCACGCCACCAAATGCCAGCGCTAACCACAGCCATTTCACCGGCGCCGGCCACTGGCGGCTGCTAAGCGCGGTCAGCAGCAACAGGAAAAACGGCTGGGTGTGATACACCAGCGTGGCAATGGAAATCGAGCTGTAACGATAAGCGCCAAACAGGCAGAACCAGTTAGCGACCAGCGCCAGCCCGCCCAGCAGCAGATAACTGCTCTGGCGCAGGCTCAGCGGCTGCCAGCCGCGCTGCCAGCTGAGGTAAGCCAGCAGGGCGACGGCGCCGAGCAGACAACGATACAGCACCACAGTCGCGGTATCCTGGCCGCTTTCGACCACAAAAAGGCCGATAGTGCCGGACAAAAACATCGCCACCAGCATACGCCACTGGCCGGCAAATAAATCACTGGGGGAAGAAGACGGGGTTCCGGACAAGGCATGCACTCCGCAATGCTGAGCAAACCGCGATTCTGCCAAAGCTGCTCTGCACCGCGCAAGGCGCGTCATATCTGCCGCGACGGCGCCTGTCGCAACCGGCGTGCTGCCGGCGGGTCACGCTGTTGTTCAGGCTGCGGCGTGAGTGGTCACGCCAGTGCGCCAGGAATTGAGCACCGCATCGACAATCAGCGCATGGTCGGCCGGCAGTTCGAGGTGCTGATGCGCATGAGCTTTGGGCCAGTGCTGCCACCAGCCGCCGCAGCGGGCGACCAGATTGGCAAAATTAAGCCGGCGGTCGCCCGCCAGATAATTACGCCAGTGCCGGCAATGTTTGCGCAGCATGGCGCCATTGGGTTTGCGCCAGCTGACCGGATCTATGGTCACCAGTTCATCGACGCGGTAACCCGACGCTATCACTGCCGCCGCCGTGCTGGCGCCATAACTGTGCGCGATGATCAGCACCGGCTGACCGGCACACTGCTGCAGAAAACGACACAGCGCTTTACGCTCAAACCATTGAAAATAATGCTGGCCCGGCAACACATGCTGGCGCACCAGGCCACTGTATTTATCCAGCGCACCACCGACCCAGATGACACGGCGCAGCTCGCTGACCGGCCGGCTGCCGCCGTGCTGCTGGTGGACCTCTTTGTCTGCCTGTCTGTTGCTTCCCATATTCACCAACCCGGTTCAGCCTGGCCGGCGCAGCTACTGCAGCCGCCAGCCAAATTCCTGCAAAATGGCCTGATGTTCTTTGCCGCCGTACACCTCAAACCAGGCGCGCTTTAAACGCTCCCGCAGCGCGAAAGGCACGCCTTTGCGGCTGGCAACAATGTACACCGGCGCCGCATACAGCGTCAGACTGATACTATAGCGCGCCGCCAGCTCAGGGTAAGCGCGGCTCCACTCCAGATATTGGGTTTTATCTTCCACCATGCCGATGACCCGCTGCTTTTGCAGCATATTAAGTTTTTGCGTCAGGCTGGTGGCGTATTGTAAAAAGGGCCTGAACTCTGGCGCCTGGCTTAAACGGGCAAATTCTTCACCGTACCAGGCGTCACGCAGCACACCGATTTGGCCGGGCAGCAATAAAATATCGCTGAGCTGGCGCACTTTCGGCAGGTATTGGTTATCCAGCACCAGCACGGTTTCTTCCAGATAATGCGGGCCGATAAAATCGGCATATTGTTCGCGCTCAGTGGTGTAGGACATCGTCAGCATCAGGTCGATTTGGCCGTCGCGCAGCAACGTCAGGCTGCGGGGCCAGGGGCTGCCCACCACGGTCAGCTGGCAGCCGGCCTGATCGGTCAGTAATTTCAGCAATCGGTGATGCAAATCATACCAGCGTGGCAGTTGCAGACCGGCTTGGTCGGTCAGCTCTTTGGCTTCATTGAGATGGGCGACCAGCTGGCAAGGCTGCGTTGTGGCGGTGTCTGTGCTGGATGGCTGAGCTTGCGATGACTGTGTTGGCGATGTTGGCGGCGTCTGCGCTGTCGCCGGTCTGAAATACGCGGCCCAGGCGCTGCCAGTGACCAGCCAGAGCAAGGCCGCCAGCCACACCCAGGCCCGGCTGCAGCCTTGCCACGCAAAGCCCCCTGCATTTGTCATCCATCCTGCTCCTGTTGCTCTGCGCCAGACTGACCAAGCTCCAGCTGCGCTTTTTCCACCAGTTCCGGATCTAACTGCTGGCGCACCGCCACACCGAGATCACGAAATTCGGCCGCCTGCTTAATCAGATTGCCTTTCCCGCTGTAAAGTTGCGCCAGCGCTTTGTCATAACTGTCGCGCGCCTTATCCAATTGCCGGCCGACGCCCTGCATCGAATCCAGAAATGCCGCCAGTTTGCTGTAGAAACGTTCGGCACGCTGCGCCAGTTCAGCGCTGTGCTGATTTTGTTGCTCAAAACGCCATAACTGCCGGACTATGTTCAGGCTGGTCAGCAACGTAGTGGGCGTGGTCACCAGCACATTTTGCTCCAGCGCTTTTTGGTACAGCAACGGGTCCTGTTTCAGCGCTTCGACATAAGCCGACTCAATTGGCACAAACATAAAGACCACTTCCGGTGAATTGAGGCCATCGAGCTGAAAATACTGTTTGTCGGCCAGCTCGCGAATGCGCTCGCCAATCGCCTGACAATGCGCCCTGAGCGCTTCAGCTCTTTCGGTATCATCCTCAGCATTGACATAGCGGGTATAAGCCATCAGCGACGTTTTGGCGTCAATCACCAGATGTTTTTGCTGCGGCAAGGCCACAATGACATCGGGCCGGCGCCGGCCTTCGCTGGTCTGAAAACTGACTTCGCGCCGGTAATCGATGCCAGCCCGTAAACCGGAGTTTTCCAGCACGTTTTCCAGCATCAGCTCGCCCCAGTTGCCCTGCAGCTTTTTCTGGCCCTGCAAGGCGCTGGTCAGCCGCGCGGCCTGGTCGGTGATGGCGCTGTTCAGCCGCTGCAGGTTCAGCAGCTCGGTTTTCAGTTCGCTGCGCTGCTTTAAATCCTCGCTGTGAATGGCTTCCACTTTGTCGCGAAAGCCTTTCATTTCACTGTGCAGCGGCTGCAATAAATGCAGCAGGCTTTGCTGGCTCTGGCGGGCAAACAGCTCGCCTTTTTGCTGCAAAATCTGGTTGGCGAGGTTCTCAAATTCCTGTTTCAGCTGGGCTTTGCTGTCCTGCAGCAACGCCATTTGCTGGCTGAACTGCTGTTGTTTTTCACTGAGCAGCACCTGCAGCCGGTCGTGTTTTTCTTTCAGGCGCAGATAATCCTGCTGCTGCGCTTTGTTGTCATCCTGCTGCTGTTGCAGCTGCATCCGGCTGTCATTGAGGGTGCTGAGCTGATGTTCCAGCTGTGCCTGCAGCCGCGCCTGTGCCAGCAACAGCTGCTGGCGTTGCCACCACAACCAGCCGGTGAGCGCCAACGCCAGCCCAAGCCCCGCCGGCCATCCCCACGCGGTGTTGGCCCAGAAAGATAAAGATTCTGTCATGGCACTGCTGCCCTCTGTGATTGCCGCTGTCGCAGCAAATCCGCTAAACACTGGATTACTATACAGTATCTTACAACAGTCTTTGGCGACAGCAATGCACCGACGTGACGAATGGGCAAATAACATGCGTTTGATCAATGACATATCCTGGTTGTCGCCACCAGCGCCGGGGCTTTACGACAATCTGATAAATCGCTGATAAAGAATGGAGATTGGGGACAGAAGTGTGCGGTTCGGGCTATGGTCAGAGGGTTCACAGCGGCATGAAGGCCCGCCAGCCGGCGCTGTGATGTCAGCCCCCGCCTGCACGGGGGCTTTTTTATCAGCGTCAGTCGCCTTTTTGCGGCGATTTACTGTGGCGTAACCAGCGGTACAACACCGCAACCACCGCCAGTACAAATAACACCGCCGAGATAATCAGCAGGCTTTGCGCCAGCAAATGATGATATTGCTGCAACTGTGGCACTTTCATCAGCATGGCGCTGAACAGACTCAGCGACAAAGTCCAGCAAAAAGCACTGACAAAACTAATCAGCGCCACTTTGGGCAGTGACATATTGGTCATGCCCATCAGCATCGGCGTCAACACGCGGACAAAAGGCACAAAACGGGAGGAAAACATCGCCATAAAACCATGGCGTTCCAGCAAATCATGCGCCCGCGGCAAGCTGTTTGGCGGCACCATGCGTTCGATGTGGACCATAAAGCGGGTGTGCGCCAGCGCATAACCCTGCCAATAGGCAATCATAGTGCCAAGCGCCGCGGCCAGCGGCAGATACAACAGCGTGACTTCATAACCAAAGACACCACTGGCCACCAAACCGCCGGATAACAACACCAAACTGTCGCCCGGCAGTGGCAAAAACACAAAAGCAGATTCGAGAAACAAGATCAGCGCCAGGCAAAACACCAGTAAGCCCACCGCGTGATGCGACGCAAGTACCTGATAATCCTGCTGCCAGATAGCGACTAAAAGTTCATACATCAAAAAGGCTCCGGCTGAAAAACAACTCAGACTGCCGGTTGCACAGAAGGTTGCAACGCCGGTATCCGGATTGTCGGAGCCGGCTTTTTAGCCCGATTTGCCGGTGCGGTCAACCCAATCTGAGACAAAAGTCGCAGCGATTTGTCCAGTTTTCTGTCAGGTGCCTGTTAATGCACAAAGTTTTCGGCGACAGAATTTCCGCCGCCAGCCGCCAATTGCTTGTATTTTGCGGTACCTGCCCCTATAACGGCTGGATGCGTCCGGCCCGCTGCACCGCTGTGAGCCCTGTCCTTTTCACTTTCCAGGAAGCCTTATGACCGAGCATTTTGATTACATCGCCATCGGTGGCGGCAGTGGCGGCATTGCCAGCGCCAACCGCGCCGCCAGTTACGGGAAAAAATGTGCCATCGTTGAAGCCAAAGTGCTGGGCGGTACTTGTGTCAATGTCGGTTGTGTGCCGAAAAAGGCCATGTGGTTTGCCGGACAAATCGCCGATGCACTGAAACTGGCGCCGGATTATGGCTACGCCGTCGAAGCGCCGCCGCTCGACTGGGGCCGGCTGCTGCAAAGCCGCGAAGCTTATATCAGCCGCATTCATGCCTCTTACGAGCGGGTGCTTGGCAAAAATCAGGTGACGGTGCTCAAAGGCCATGCCCGTTTTATTGATAAAAACACCCTCGAAGTCGACGGGGTGCGTTACAGCGCTGACCATATCAGCATCGCAACCGGCGGTGTGCCGGCCTGGCCGGCCATTCCGGGCAGCGAGCTTGGCATCGACAGCGACGGCTTTTTCGCTTTAGACCACTGCCCCAAACGCGTCGCCGTGGTCGGCGCCGGTTATATCGCGGTGGAAATCGCCGGCGTGTTGCAGGCGCTTGGCAGCGAAACGCATTTACTGGTGCGTCACGACAAAGCGCTGCGCAGCTTTGATGCGATGCTGAGCGACAGCCTGCACCAACTGATGCAACACAATGGCATTGCGGTGCATCCGCACACTGAAGTCAGCCGCGTCAGCAAAGAAGCGGATGGCTCTTTGCTGCTGAGCCTGTCGGGCGGCCAGACGCTGCAGGTGGATTGTCTGATTTGGGCGATTGGCCGCCAGCCAAATAGCCAGAATCTCAACCTGGCAGCGGCCGGCGTGGCCACTGACGAGGCCGGTTTTATTCCGACCGATGCTTATCAGAACACCAATGTGCCCGGCATTTATGCCATCGGCGATGTCACAGGCCGCGTTGCGCTGACGCCGGTTGCTGTCGCAGCCGGCCGGCGTTTGTCCGAGCGCTTGTTTAACGGTAAAACCGATGAGCACCTGAACTACGACTTAGTGCCAACCGTGGTGTTTTCGCACCCGCCGATTGGCACTATCGGCCTGACAGAGGCACAGGCGCGTGCGCAATATGGCGATGATGCCATCAAGGTCTACAACAGCGAATTTACCGCCATGTACCGGGCCTTGACGTCGCACCGCGAACCGACCCGCATGAAGCTGGTCTGCGCCGGCGCCAATCAGAAAATTGTCGGTCTGCACGTGATTGGCTTTGCTGCCGACGAAATGCTGCAAGGCTTTGCCGTCGCCATCAAAATGGGCGCCACCAAAGCTGATTTTGATAACTGCGTGGCGATACACCCGACCAGCGCCGAGGAGTTTGTCACGATGCGCTGAGGCGAACCAGCGGCCTGCGCTGCGAAAAGTGCGGGCCGTTATTGGTGTACGCTGGCCGGCGGATGATCGCTGCGCTGTCGGCTGCTCTTGCTAAAGCAATGCCCACTGCGCAACCAACTGCTCTGCCACTGCGCCGCCTATGGCGCTGCCAACTACCCTGTCAACGCCAGCCAAAGCCGCCGTCGAACCACGCCCCCAGCGCACCGCCCAGCACCACGGCAAGCCAGGGTGGGCATCTGCCGTATTGCAGCGCCAGATATGCCAACAGGACTGCGCCAACATCGGAAAGCTGATGAACGGTCTGAGTCCAGATGGGGTCGTACAGCACCGCCAGTAACAAGCCCACCACCGCACTGTTCACGCCAGCCAGCATTGAGACTGCGAGCGGCAGTGTGCGCAGCCGCTGCCAGAACGGTAAGGCTGCGGCCAGGATCAAAAAGGACGGCAAAAAGATGGCCAGCAGCGCCAGACTGGCGCCGGCGACACCACCGGGCCCCGTTTGCATCGCCGCGCCAACAAAAGCGGCGAAACTGAACATTGGCCCCGGCACGGCCTGGGTGGCGCCGTAACCGGCCATAAAAGTGTCGGCGCTGAGCGCGCCCTGGCCAACCACTTCGGCTTCCAGCAGCGGCAACACGACATGGCCGCCGCCAAACACCAGCGCGCCGCTGCGATAAAAACTGTCCACCAGCGACAGCGCCGCGGAACCACTGGTCGCTGCAAGCCACGGCAGCAGCAACAGCCCTGCCACAAAAGCCAGTAAAAAGCCAAGCGCTGCCCGCGAGGAGATTTGCACGAACGCCGGGCCAGAGCAAGCGGCAGTAGCCCCCGGCCGCAGCAACAAAGCGCCGCATAAAGCCCCGCCAAGCAACACACTCAGCTGCCCGCTGACACCTGCCAGCGCCGGCCAGAACGCCGGGCCCAGCGTCAGAAAAAGCGTCGCACTGGCCATGATCAGCAACCGGTTACGGTCAAAGCCCAACGCTTTGCTCATGCCCCAGACGGCCTGGATCACCACGGCAACCGCCACCAGTTTGAGGCCATGCAACAAACCGGCTGACAGCAATTGTGGATACTTGCTGAGCCCCAGCGCCAGTGCGCTCAGCAGCGCCGCCGACGGCAAGGTAAAACCCAGCCAGGCGGCCAGCGCGCCGGCATAATGACCACGGTACAGTCCAATCGCCATGCCGACCTGACTGCTGGCGGGCCCCGGCAAAAACTGACACAGCGCCACTAAATCCAGATATTGCTGCTCACTGAGCCAACGCCTGCGCTCCACAAATTCCTGGCGGAAATAGCCGATATGCGCCACCGGGCCGCCAAAAGAGGTCAGGCCAAGACGCAGGAAAATCAGAAAAAGCTGCCAGACAGCGGGTTGCTGCATCTGTACTCCGTTGTGTTGGCCCGCCCGGGCGCTTCGCGGCAACACTTTGTTAAAGTGCTTTATGGCAGTGTTTTGCTCAAGAGCTGTGTTGCAGTACCCGGCACACTGCTCTGCGGGCCGCCAGCCGGCGTTGCAGCGACAAACCAGCATTGCAGCAACACACCGGCGCTGACAATGCTCCAGGCTGCACAGCTGCCATTTCAAGCAAGCCCTCTTAAGCCAATCACCATCAGCCAATCACCATCAGCCAATCACCATCAGCCAATCACCATCAGCAAGTCACCATCAGCAAGTCACTTAAGACGGCAAATCGGCCCATTATAAAAGCGTGTTTATGACATTTTTACGTCAGTTGGCCGTTTGACCGACGTCAAAGCCAGCATAAGGCACGAAAACCGCGCACGGCATAATAGGACTGCGCGCCATTGTGATACAAAAACACCCGGCCATAACGACGGTCACCAAACAAAGCACCGCCGAGTGCGCGCATCTCCGTAGGCGTTTGCAGCCAGCTGGACGTTTTTAAATCAAATTCGCCGAACTGCTGTAATTGCTGATATTGCTCCGGAGTCAGCAGGGCGACGCCATGCTGTGCCGCCAGCCCCAGTGCGCTGTGCTCCGGCGGATGTTCTTTACGTTCCAGCCGCGCCGGTTCGTCATAACAGAGGCTGCGCCGGCCTTTCGGGCTTTCTGCGGCGCAATCGACATAAGCATAACGGGCGGCAGCTGTGCCGGTGCCTGTGCCAGCATCAAGCAGCAGCAGATCAGGCTCGCCGCCTGTTTGTTCCAGCCAGTCCAGCGCTGCCAGTTTGTCCGGCGCCGCCAGCAAGCGGGCCTCCACTTCAGGCCAGGCAATGCCGGGATGACGCGCCGGATTGCGGTTGAAACGTTGTTGTATTTGCTGCAATAAAGTGTCGTGAGCAGACATCCGCACGCTCCTTGCTGTCTTCGATAAAGGCTTACTTTACGAAAGTCACCGGGTTAACACCAGACACTCAAACGGCAGCCACGCAAAGCTCAGCAGCCGCTCGGCAACAGCAAGCCAGCAATAAAAACTGCAGGAGCAGTTTTTAACAACGCACAGCGTTGGCGCAGCGCCGGCAAAGAGGGTGAGCGCCATGGATGGTGCGAATAAAAAACCGGGCGACAAGGCCCGGTTGCTGCTGACAGACCGGCAAGCCGGTCTTTGTTGATATTGCCTGTGAAAATCTTACTTGTTGAAAGTGACCGATTTCTCGGCAGAGCAAGCCGTAGTGCTGCCACCGTTACAGACTTTGTAGCGGTAAGTGCCTTTGGCGGCCGGACTGTCGGTATGAGCGCCATCATTGGCCGTGGTGACAATCTTGCTGCCATTGCGGTAGATGTCGATATTGCTGGTGGTCGCATTGGCCCAGTTCAGATCAGCATAGCGGTTTTTGCCCTGAGTTCTGGCGGTAACGGTCAGGCTGATGCCGGTCGGTGTGCCACCGCCACAGCCGTTTTGCAGCAGATAGTCGTTGGCCGCTTTGGCCTGCACTATGCCATAGCCGAAGTAGACATCTTTCCCCGCTGCGCCGGCATCCTTGGCGGTTGCTTTGAGCGCACTGCGGATCTGGGCTCCGGTACAGGACGGATGATTAGACCAGACCAGCGCAGCAACGCCGGACACCGCCGGTGTTGCCATCGAGGTGCCGCTCATCAGGCCATAATCGCTGCTGCCGATGCTGATAGTCGCGCTGCTGGAAGCCAGCAGCTGGCTGCGGTCTTCCAATGCTGCGCCGACCGCCGGAATGCTGGTGCTGTTGGTGTCGCCCAAAGTGGCGTACAACATACCGGCGACGTTATTGATGATGACCGCGCCGACCCCGCCCGACAGCTGGCAATTGCGCACTTTATCGTGGAAGGAGATCACGCCGCGGTCGATTAAGCAGATTTTACCGGCCGCATTGCTGTTGGTGCTTTCCGCCGTGCCCATAAAAAAGGTTGGCGCGCTGGCATTGCCGGTGTTCTCCATCGACGACGAAGCAAAAGCGCCCAGATTGGTCGACAACGACGCATTGGTTGCCATACCGGCCGGATAAGTTGACAAGGTATCCACACCGCCGGCAGTCACTTCGACACAGATGTTTTCGTCGGTTTTGCCCTGGCTGGTGCAACTCGGGAACTGCGAGAAGTCGGCGATTTGGTTGTTGTTGTCATTGGCGCCCACCATCATCACCGACGGATAACCGGCCGGCTAGGAGCGGACGTTATTACCATCATTACCTGCGGCCGCCACCACCAGACCACCGGCATTGACGAAGTTCTGGAAAGCGTTGGATTCCGTGGTGCTGGAACCGCCACCTCCTAAGCTCATGCTGATAATTTTCGCGCCGGCGGCACCACATTTCTGCGCGGCTTGCGCCAGCGTGGAAGAGTAGCCCCAGCCTGCTTCATTAAAGACTTTGATAATATGCATCGGCACGCCCGGTGCCATGCCGACTACGCCATAACCATTGTTGGCCGCCCCGATAGTACCGGCGACATGAGTGCCATGCGGGCCGCCATGATCATACCAATTGCCGGTGCCAGAGTCGTTGTCACCGCTGATTGAACCCCAGTTAAAGTCGGTATTGGAATCGTCCAGCCCTGAGTCGATCACACAGACTTTGGGGGCCGCGCCTAAGTTAAAACCAACCTGATTGGCTTGTGACTGAAACACCGCATAAGGCGTAACTTGCACGGACATTGGGTTGCCGTTGGTGTCGTTAAACAGCGCCATTGGCTTACGGATCTGATCCTGTTCAATCAGCGTGATATGTGGAT
>JACCDQ010049604.1_pt1 | contig 13223 bp, 10 predicted proteins | sample 7446031 | NCBI WGS metagenome assembly JACCDQ01 (sample SAMN15323442, study PRJNA562643) | freshwater metagenome | isolation source: river surface water | place: USA:Blue River Watershed | collected 2017-08-17 | reverse complement strand
ATCGCCTTTGACAACTGGCACAGCACCGATGCGCCCGAAAACCATGCACTGGCCCGCCAAATCTACCTGGACCTGAAAAAAACTGGCCTGATCGAGTCGCGCACCATCGAACAGTTCTTCGATCCTGAAAAGAACATGTTCCTGCCCGACCGTTTCATCAAGGGCGAATGCCCCAAGTGCCACGCCCATGACCAGTACGGTGACAACTGCGAAGTCTGTGGCGCGGTCTATGCCCCGACTGACCTGATCAACCCCTTCTCGGCCTTGTCTGGCGCCAAACCCGAACTCAAAAGCTCAGAGCATTTCTTCTTCAAGCTGTCCGACCCTCGCTGTGTTGAATTTCTGACCCAATGGACCCAGGACGGCAAGCTGCAGCCCGAGGTGGCCAACAAGGTCAAGGAATGGTTCAGCGTGCGCACCAACCCCGATGGCAGCACCAGCGACGGCCTGGGCGACTGGGACATCTCGCGCGATGCGCCCTACTTTGGCATCGAGATCCCTGACGCACCGGGAAAATACTTCTACGTGTGGCTGGACGCGCCTGTGGGCTACTTGGCCTCTCTGAAGAACCTGCTGGACAAGCGCGGCGAAGACTACGACGCCTACATGGCCAACCCGAATCTGGAGCAGATCCACTTCATTGGCAAAGACATCGTCACCTTTCACACCCTGTTCTGGCCCGCCATGCTGCATTTCAGTGGCCGCAAGACCCCCAACAAGGTCAATGTGCACGGCTTCCTGACGGTGAACAACGGCGAGAAGATGAGCAAGAGCCGGGGCACGGGTCTGGACCCGCTCAAGTACCTGAGCCTGGGCATGAACCCCGAATGGCTGCGCTACTACCTGGCGGCCAAATTGTCGGGCCGCAACGAAGACATCGACTTCAACGCCGATGACTTCATGGCCCGTGTCAATGCCGATCTGGTGGGCAAGTTCGTCAACATTGCTTCGCGCTCTGCGGGGTTCATTGCCAAGCGTTTTGACGGCAAACTGGGCAGCATCACCGCCGACGGTCAAGCCCTGCTCACCGCCCTCCAAGCAGCCACGCCCACCATCACCGCCGGCTACGAGGAGCGCGAATACGGCAAGGCCCTGCGCGAAATCATGCAGCTGGCCGACAAGGTCAACGCTTATGTAGACCAGAACAAGCCCTGGGAACTGGCCAAGCAGGAAGGTCAGGATACCCGTCTGCACGATGTCTGCACCGTCTGCATCGAAGCCTTCCGGTTGCTGAGCCTGCAGCTCAAGCCCGTGCTGCCTGCGCTCGCTGTCCAGGTCGAAGCCTTCCTGAACGTTGCGCCCTTCACATTTGCCCAGGCGCAAAGCCTGCTGGGGGCAGGCCACGCCATCAAGGCCTACCAGCACCTGATGCAGCGCGTGGACGTGAAGCAGCTCGACGCGCTTTTCGAGCCGCCCGCAGACAAATTAGGGGCGGTTCCCGATTCTGCGCAGCAGAACTCGGGTTCTGACCCCAATTTGTCTGCCCTCCCCGGAGGGGAGGCCATCGCCCCAGTCATCGCCATCGACGACTTCGCCAAGATCGACCTGCGCATCGCCCAGATCGTGAACTGCGAAGCGGTGGAAGGCTCCACCAAACTGCTGCGCCTGACGCTCGACGTGGGTGAAGGCCGTACCCGCAATGTGTTTTCAGGCATCGCCAGCATGTACAAACCCGAAGACCTGGTCGGCAAACTCACCGTGATGGTGGCCAACTTGGCGCCGCGCAAAATGAAGTTTGGCGTGTCCGAAGGCATGGTGCTGGCGGCCAGCCACGCCGACGAAAAAAACACACCTGGCATCTATGTGCTGCACCCCTGGCCTGGCGCCAAGCCAGGCATGCGGATCCACTGAACCAAGCCTTGAAAGCTGGCCGTGAGGCAGCTGGTGCATACTGGTCGGCATGAAGCTGGATCCGACCTTCTTCCACCCCAAGTTGCTGGACAGTCTGAATGGCTATGACCGTGCCTCGCTGGTGCGCGATGTGGGTGCGGGCATCACGGTGGGCGTGGTGGCACTGCCACTGGCCATGGCGTTTGCGATCGCCTCGGGGCTCAAGCCTGAAGCCGGGCTGTTCACGGCCATCATTGCCGGTTTCCTGATCTCTGCTCTGGGCGGTAGCCGGGTGCAAATCGGCGGACCTGCCGGCGCGTTCATCGTCATCGTCTACGGCATCCTTGAGCGGTATGGCTTGGCCAACCTCATTCTGGCCACGGCCATGTCGGGAGCACTGCTGTTTCTGATGGGCGTTTTTCGGCTGGGCACCCTGATCCGCTTCATCCCTGTGGCGGTAGTCATCGGTTTCACCAACGGCATCGCCGTGTTGATCATGCTGTCGCAGATCAAGGATTTTCTGGGGCTGAAAACCCCGTCCATGCCGGCCGATTTTTTCGGCATGCTGACCACGTTGTCCGCACATTTGTACACCCTGCACCTGCCCGCGCTGCTTGTGGCACTGGGCTCACTGTCGTTGCTGGTGGGCTGGATGCGGCTGGGTCGGCGCCTGGAAAACACCCGCTACCAGTGGCTCAGCACCTTGCCCGGCTCCATCATCGCTTTGCTGTTTGCCACCCTGGCCACAGCCGGTTTGTCTTTGCCGGTGGACACGATTGGCAGCAAATTTGGTGGCATTCCCGCCAACCTGCCCCACCTGCAATGGCCCGATTTCAGCTGGGATTCGGCCCGCTTTCTGCTCATGCCCACCATGACGCTGGCCTTGCTGGGGGCCATTGAATCTCTGTTGTGCGCCCGCATTGCAGACGGCCTGACCGACGACCGCCACAACCCCAACCAGGAGCTCATGGCCCAGGGCATCGCCAATTTCGTGACCCCTTTCTTTGGCGGTATGCCGGCCACCGGTACGATCGCCCGCACCGTGACCAACGTCAAGAGCGGCGCCCGCACCCCGGTGGCAGGCATGGTCCATGCACTGACGCTGCTCGCCGTGGTGTTGGTGGCCGCACCGCTGGCCAGCCACATTCCGCTGGCGGCCCTGGCCGCCATCCTCATGTTCGTGGCCTGGAACATGGGCGAATGGCGCGAGTTCATGCTCCTGCGCCAGTACCGCTTGCCCTACCGCGTCACATTGCTGGCGGTGTTCTTCCTGACCGTGGTGTTTGACCTGACCGTGGCCGTCGAAGTCGGATTGATCGCAGCCTGCCTGACTTTCATCTACCGCATCTCCAGCCTCAGCCGCAGTGAAAGTGTCAGCAGCATCGACCACCCTGTGCTGGCCGGTCATGAAGACCATGTGCAGGCCTGGCGCCTCTATGGCGCCTTGTTCTTCGGCGCCGTCAAGCTGGTCGAAGCCATAGAGGACCAAGCCGACAAGCCTGTGCTCGTACTGGACCTCAAAAACCTGATCTATGTGGACTCCTCGGGCGCCGATGCGCTCATGAACCTGATCCACACATGCCGCAAAAAGCAGATCCACCTGATTGTCTGCGGTCTGATGCACCAGCCGCTGGACATTGCCCGTCGCAGCGGATTGACCGAACACCTGGAGGGCCGGCTCGAGCCCGATCTGACCAGTGGTCTGACGCATGCCCTGGGCATGGTGCCCGGCGGCGCCCGGTAAAATCACGTTTTTGTGCCGTCCGCGCACTCTGCCTCTCGATCAAGGAATCACACCATGGGCCTGTTCCGCCGCGCCGACTACGAGTCCGACACCACCCAGTTCATCAAACAGCTCAAAGCCAGCCAACCCGCATTGGCCGCCCAGCAACGCGAAGGCCGTGCCCTGCTGTGGGACAAACAGGTGGACCGCGATGCCCAGGCCCAGTTCAAGGCCGCCCGCGTGGCCCAGAAACCCTACGTCTACCAGACACAGGCCTGAGCACCTGGGATCCCGATCGCATGAACACTGCCGCTGATCCGACCGCGCTGCCCGAGCCGATCGAACCGGCTGCTGCGCGCATGCCCGAGGTGGTTGACCACGTGGCGGTGGCCCGCTTGTACGGTGAGCCCCTGTTCACGCTGCCCAATGACCTCTACATCCCCCCAGATGCGCTTGAGGTCTTTCTTGAAGCCTTCGAGGGCCCCCTGGACCTGCTGCTCTACCTGATCCGCAAGCAGAACTTCAACATCCTCGACATCCCAATGGCCGGTGTGACCCGGCAGTACCTGAGTTATGTCGACGAGATTCGGGCCCGCAACCTGGAGCTGGCAGCCGAATACCTGCTGATGGCCGCGATGCTCATCGAGATCAAGTCGCGCATGCTGCTCCCCCCTAAAAAGGTGGCAGAGGGTGAAGAAGCCGAAGACCCACGTGCCGAGCTGGTGCGTCGTCTGCTGGAATACGAGCAGATGAAACTGGCCTCGACCCAGCTCAACGAGCTGCCCCAGTATGGCCGCGACTTCCTCAAGGCCCAGGTTTACATTGAGCAAAGCCTGCAGCCACGTTTCCCAGATGTCAGCATGGACGAACTGCAGTCGGCCTGGCGCGACATCCTCAAACGGGCCCAGCTGGTGCAGCACCACAAAATCAGCCGTGAAGAACTGAGCGTGCGCGAGCACATGAGCCTGGTCCTGCGCAAACTGCAGGGGCGCAAGTTCATCGAATTTGAGCACCTGTTCGACCCTGCGCAAGGTGTGCCCGTGCTGGTTGTCACCTTCATTGCCTTGCTCGAACTCGCCAAGGAAACCCTGATCGAGATCACCCAGGCCGAGGCCTACGCGCCGATTTACGTGCGGCTGGCCTACACGCCCAACTGACCCCTCTGGGGCATCAGCCCCGTGTGTGGACATGGCCATGTCCGCTGCTGAGAACGGCGGCTTCCTCATATTTCCCCTTGACCCCTGATCACCATGCAGATCGTCCGAACCATCGAAGAACTCCGCAACGCCATCTCAGGCAGCCATACACCCGCTTTCGTCCCCACCATGGGCAACCTGCACGATGGCCATCTGCGTCTGGTGCAAGAAGCCTGCTCACGCGGCGATGTCACCGTGGCCAGCATCTTCGTCAATCGGTTGCAGTTCCTGCCACATGAGGATTTCGACAGCTACCCACGCACCTTCGAGACCGATTGCGCCAAACTCAAGACCCAAGGTTGCGATGTGGTGTTTGCACCGCGCGAAACCGACCTCTACCCCCAGCCACAAACTGTCAAAGTGCATGCCGATCCAGCCCTGGGCGACATCCTCGAAGGCCAGTTTCGACCAGGCTTCTTCACCGGCGTGTCGACCGTGGTGATGAAATTGTTCATGAGTGTGTTTGCCGGCAAGACCCAAGGCGTGGCCGTGTTCGGGAAAAAAGATTACCAACAGCTCATGGTGATCCGCCAGATGGTCCGCCAGTTCGCCTTGCCGATTGACGTGATCGGGCTGGACACTTGCCGCGCCGAGGATGGCCTGGCCCTGAGTTCACGCAATGGCTACCTCAGCGAGGCCGAGCGTGCCGAAGCGGTGCACTTGTCGATGGCGTTGCGCGCACTGGGGCGAGATGCGCTGGCGACGGCCGGTGCGCTGGCCACCCATCTGCCAAGCCTGGAAGCCAAAGCCATGGAAGGCCTGCGCCAACGAGGTTGGCAACCAGACTACCTCACGGTGCGTCGGCGCCAAGACCTGCAGGTACCGCAGGCGAGTGATCCGCTGGTGGTGCTGGGGGCAGCACGTTTGGGCGCCACCCGATTGATTGACAACTTCGAACTCTGAAACCGCTCAGGCTTCAGAGGTGGATACCCGCTCAGGATCGTCCAGAAATCCCCCTGCGCGCAGCGTGATGACCAGTGTGTCCCGCCAACCCTCCGCAGCGAGCGGCTGGATCGGCGTGGTCTCATGGATCACCCGCTGATCGTCCAGCAACAGCAGGGACCAGGGCTCGGTCAAGGTGAAGCGCTGCCCCCGCGGGCTGTCGATGTCGAACACACGCGTCTCACCGCCCTTGATGTCATGCCGGCCCACCAAAAACACAGCCACCCAGTTCACACCATCGCGGTGCGCCCCTTCGGGGGTCGGCCGGCCAATACCATCGGTGGTGTCAATACGGAATTGGTGGGCTTCGGCATACCAGGTCTGAGGCCCTTGCACTTCGGATGCGGTGCCAGCCAGCCAGACCACCAAAGCCTGCCAGGCCGGCTGCTTGAGTACACCGTCGGTCACAGGCTCGAACCAGCGCTGCATGCCGCCATGCAAGGCGTTGTAAGACAGCGGTTGCCAGTGGGCGCGGTGCGGCACCAGGTGCACGCCCTGGTCATGGACCTCCAGGCTGGCGTGGCGCCGGCGGCGGTATCGACCGCCATCTTTGAGGTACTTGTCTGGCGGCAGGTCATTCCAGCTCGCCGACAAGCGCGCCAGATCAGCCATGGTCACACCGGCCAATGCACACACGCTGTCTGGCCCCAGCACGGCATAGCCCTGCTGTTGCAGGCTGCTGGCCAACTGGCCAGGAGGCGTCAAGGGAGGGGGCAGATTGCGTTCAGGCATGGCTCACGGTCAGCAGGCGTCAAAGCGTCAAGCATAACGCCGCCGACACGCGATCAGCCGTAACGTTTGGCGGCCAGTTTGGCACCGTCGGCCAGGGCCTTGAGCTTGGCTTCCGCCACGGCACGGTCCATCGGGGCCAAACCGCAGTTGGTGCAGGCAATGAGGTGCTGCTTGGGCACAAATTGCAGGGCCAGGCCAATGGTGTCAGCCACTTGTTCGGGTGTTTCAATCTCTTCGCTGGCCACGTCGATCACACCCACCATCACGTCCTTGCCTTCCAGCAGTTTCATGAGGTCGGGGGGGACATGCGAGTGAAAGCACTCCAGACTGACCTGGTCAATGCTGCTCTTGGCCAGCGCCGGAAACACCTTTTCGTATTGGCGCCATTCGTGGCCCAGCGTGTTCTTCCAGTCGATGTTGGCCTGGATACCGTAGCCGTAGCAAATGTGCACAGCCGTGGTACAGGTAAGGCCCTGGGCGGCACGCTCAAGTGCCTTCACACCCCAGTCGGCCGCTTCTTCCATGTAAACATTGAAGGCCGGCTCGTCAAACTGCACGATGTCCACACCGTCCGCCTGCAGGGCCAAAGCCTCCTGGTTGAGCAGCTCGGCAAAGGCCATCGCCATCTTGACCTTGTCGCCATAAAAACGGTCGGCCACGGTGTCCACGATCGTCATCGGGCCAGGCAGTGTGAACTTGACCTTCTTGCGGGTGTGGGCACGCGTGAGCTGGGCTTCAAAAGCATGCACTCGCCCCTTCAGGCGAAGCGGCGCCACCACCTGCGGCACCATGGCGTCGTAGCGGTTGTTGCGGATGCCCATCTTCACCTTGTGCTCAAAGTCGATGCCTTCCACCTGCTCGAGAAATCCATGCACGAAATGCTGGCGCGCCTGTTCACCATCGCCAATCACCTCCAGGCCAGCGTCTTCCTGCAGCTTGACCCACAGCAGCGTGGCGTCGGCCTTGGCTTTCAGCAGCTCATCGCCCTGCGCCTTCCATTGCGGCCAGAGTTTGTGGGTCTCGGCCAGCCAGGCGGGTTTGGGCAAGCTGCCGGCAACGGCGGTACGGAACATGGTGCGTCCTTGAAATGATGGAAGAGAAAGTGACTGGACTGTAGATCAGGCCGATTGCCCTTGCGTGGTCAACAGGAACTCACGGGCCAGCAATTCATAAGAATGGCGTTGCGCCTGCGGATCGTGGGTCCAGGTGATCAAGACCACCTCATCGACCTCCAGGCGTTTGGCCAATTGACGCAGGCGGCCGCCAACGGTGGCTGCAGAGCCAACGATGGCATGGTCTTTGAGGCGATCGAGGGCCAGCTGCTCTGCCGCGCTGTAGTCACGGCTTGCCTCGCCAGGTGGCAGCAGAGGGCCGAGCCGTCCAAGGTTGCGGTCCATGCGCCAGCGGGCACGGCTTTCAAACAGACGCCAAGCCTCTTCGTCGGTGTCGGCAGCCAGTGCCCACACGCACACCGTGGCATGTGGTTTTGGCAACGTGGCACTGGGTTTGAATGTTTCGCGGTAGATGGCGAGGGCATCGTCTGCACCCTGTCCATCCGTGATGAACCAGGCAAAGGCATAGGGCAACCCAAGATGGGCGGCCAGCTGGGCACCATAGTCCGAGCTGCCCAACATCCACAAAGCAGGCTCGGTCCCCGCGGCCGGATAGGCATGGATGCCATGCCCCGGATGACCGGCAGGCAATTCACGTCCCTGCACCCAGGCCTGCAACTCCATGACCTGCTGCGGGAAGCGCTCGGACGCGTAACGGTCCGGGTTGAGCACCTGCGCCGTGCGGCCATCGCTGCCGGGCGCGCGGCCCACGCCCAGGTCAATCCGACCGGGTGCGAGCGCATCCAGCACCCGAAACTGCTCGGCCACCTTGTAAGGCGCGTAGTGCGGCAGCATCACACCTGCACTGCCAATGCGGATGCGCTGTGTGCGCGCGGCAATCGCCGCCATCAAAATTTCGGGGGCCGAGCCCACGATGCTGGGATGGCTGTGGTGCTCGCTCACCCAGAAACGGTGGTAGCCCCAGGTTTCGGCCTGCTGTGCCAATGCCAGCGTGTTGCGGATGGTTTCATCGTGTCCGCGACCTGCGGTCGCCACCGACTGGTCCAGGATCGACAGTCGCAAGTCCATCTTCAGCCACCCTGCGTTGCCAATTCCGCTTCCTGCAAGGTGCGCCACATGACCTTGCCGCTGCCGCTTTTGGGCAAGGCATTGGCAAACTCCACTGTGCGCGGGATCTTGTAGACGGCCATGTTGTCGCGGCACCAGTCAATGATGTCCTGCTCGGAAACCTTGCCTTTGTGGCTTTCACGCAGCACCACCACGGCCTTGACGGACTCGCCACGGTATGCGTCTTTGGTGGCAATGATGCAGGCTTCCTGAATGGCTGGATGCTTGAACATCAACGCCTCCACTTCCGCCGGCCACACCTTGAAACCACTGGCATTGATCATGCGCTTGAGACGATCGGTCATGAAAAAGAAACCCTGCTCGTCCACACGCCCCATGTCACCCGTGCGGAAAAAAGACTTGCCATCCATCTCGAAGAACGATGCTGCCGTGGCTTCAGGGCGCTTCCAGTAACCCTTGAAGACCTGTGGACCATGGGTCACAATTTCACCGGATTCACCCACCGGCAACTCTTTGAGGGTCTCAGGGTCCACCACGCGCGAGTCCACACTGATGAAGGGAATGCCAAGGCATTGCTGCCGAGGTTGATCAGGTGGATTGGTGTGAGACGGCGCAGCCGTCTCGGTCAAACCATACCCTTCGACATAGCGCAAGCCGAACTGCTCCAGCAAACGTTGGGCCACCGCTTCGGGCATGGCTGCACCGCCCCCACCGATGTAGACCAGGCTGTGCAGGTCATACTGGTCCAGACGAGGGCTGCCCAGCAGATCGATGACCATGGTCGGGATGTTGGTCCAGTGGGTCACCTTCCATTTTGAAATCAGGTGTCCTGCCACATCGCGGTCCCAACGCGGCATGATCACCATGGTGGCCCCCAGAAAAATGCTTGAATGCATCAAACTGACCATGCCCGTGATGTGGAACATGGGCACCACGCACAAAGTGACGTTCTCTGCCGTACCAGAGCCCCAGAGGCCAGAGGCCACCGCGTTGTGCATCACCGTGCCATGCGTGTGCATACAGCCTTTGGGCAAACCCGTGGTGCCACTGGTGTACGGCAGCACCGCCAGGTCATCAGGCCCCGCTTGGGTCTCCGGCAAGACCTGCCCATGGGCTTGCTGCATCACATCGGCCCAGGCATGCACCTGCCCTCCCTCCAGGTCTGGCAGGGCCCGTCGGGGCAAGAGCCAGTCCCTCCAGGAAGCCGGCATCTCCGCAGGTGCCAACGTTTCTGGATTGAACACATCGGCGAACTGTGTGACCACCATATGGTCCAAACGCTGCGCCTGCGGCAAGGCGGCATTGGCCTGGGCCAGCTCGGTCGCAAGATCAGCCGTGGTCACGGCCAGCTTCACATCCGGGTCGGTGATGTAGTGCTGCAACTCTTGCGCCTTGTTCATCGGATTGACCGGAACGACCACCGCATCCAACCTGAGGATGGCGAAATGCGTGATCACGAGTTGCGGGCAGTTCTGCATGTTCAGCATCACACGGTCGCCCTTGCGCACCCCCAGACGCGCCAAGTGCCCTGCCAGCTGTTCGCAGGCAGCCTTCAGGTCCCGGTAACTCCAGCGCTTGGACATGAACACCAAGGCGGTCTTGTCCGGGTACCGCCACGCGCTGATGGCCAAGTTGGCCCACAGCGAAGTGGAGGGGGGATTCATTTTTTGTGGCAGCCTGGCTGGCCAGACGGCTAGGTGACGTGACATCGGGGAGTCTCCTCTTTCCGTCGAATATTAATCAGGGCTCCACACGCCCCCTTCGGGCCAGCTGTCACAGCAGGGACTCGCCTTCGGAGCAGCCCTCATTCGCACAGCCTTGATCGGCTGATCACTACATTATTGACATCTTTGGTATTCAAAAATAAACTGTGCAGCATGCCAATACACAGCCTCCACGCCCCTCAGCAAAACTACTGCGGCACCACCTGTGCAGCCCGACTGCTGGGCTTGTCAGTAGGCACCATCCAGACCCTTGTCGAAAAGAATGAGTTGCAGGCCTGGAAAACACGGGGTGGCCATCGCCGCATCTCTCTGCCCTCCATTGAGCAATACCAGCGCCGGCACAACATGCCTCAGATGGCGCATGAAAGCGCCGATCACCGACTCAAGGTATTGGCTGTGGACGACGACCCCATTGCACGGGACATGCTCAAGGTGTTTGCGCAGCGCTGCACAATGCCTCTGGACTTCTCCGTCATGTCTTCTGGACTGGAGGCCTTGATCGACATGGCCAGCATCCAACCCGATGTGCTGATCGCTGATTTGAATATGCCAGGCGTTGATGGTTTCGAATTGCTGCGCACTTTGCGCAGCAACCCACAATTCAGCAAGATGTCCTGCTTGGCGGTGTCTGCATTGACAGCACAAGAGGTCCAAGCCCGTGGCGGCCTGCCTGAAGGGGTGGTCTTCATCCCCAAGCCCCTGAGCTTGCATTGGTTCAATGGCTTTCTGGCGGCCGTTCTGGCCACACGCCAAGCGCAGCTGCTGCAAACGCTCAAATAAGCTCTGGTGTTTCGAACACACAAAGAAAAAGGGTCCATCGATCGATGGACCCTTTCACATTGTTGGTCGGCGTGGCGGGATTCGAACTCGCGACCCCTTGCACCCCATGCAAGTGCGCTACCAGGCTGCGCTACACGCCGAAGCCATTAATTATAGCGCCAGATTCAGTTCAAATTGTCAGCAACGAGCGGATTTCCTGCAGCTCCCTGTGCAGTGCCATCACCGGATGGCCGATGTTGGCATCACCCGAAAAATCAGAAGAGACCGAATCCAAATCATCCACCACATCGACCCGCTCAGCCTGCGTCGCAAGCTGGCTGGCGGTTGGACCACGCTCTTGATGGGCCAATTCCTGCAAACGGTTGCGGGCACCGCTGATGGTGAAGCCCTGCTCATAAAGCAAGTCACGAATGCGGCGAATCATCAGCACTTCATGGTGCTGGTAGTAGCGCCGATTGCCGCGGCGCTTGACAGGACGCAGCTGCGTGAATTCCTGCTCCCAATAACGCAGGACATGCGTCTTCACACCGCACAAATCGGCCACCTCACCAATGGTGAAGTACCGCTTGGCGGGAATGGAGGGCAACGCTGCGTTCATCGGCTTCAGGAAAGGAAAGGGCGTGAGCTTACTGCAAGTTCATGGGCGCGTCACGTTGATTTACGCGCGGGACCATGAAAAAAGCCGCTGCGTGTGCAGCGGCTTTTGCTTTGGCGGAGTGGACGGGACTCGAACCCGCGACCCCCGGCGTGACAGGCCGGTATTCTAACCAACTGAACTACCACTCCTGGTAGATAGCTTTGCTTCAACTGTGTTGAAGCCAAGTGCTACAAACTTGGCGACCCTACGGGGATTCGAACCCCGGTACTCACCGTGAAAGGGTGATGTCCTAGGCCTCTAGACGATAGGGTCATAACCTGGACTTCTCGAACCGTGTGGTGGAGGTAAACGGGATCGAACCGATGACCTCTTGCATGCCATGCAAGCGCTCTCCCAGCTGAGCTATACCCCCATTTGGTTTAACGCTGGCATTGCTGCTCTGCGTCACACCTCATTGGTGTCGAGACATGAATTATAGACAGATTTTTCAGCGTTTCGCAAGCCGGGCCAAAACTTTTTCACGGCCGCACAGGAAGAGAACCTGATCCACCGAAGGCGTCTGCGGTGTGCCCATGACCAGCACACGCACCGGCATGGCCAGCTGTGGCATTTTCAGGCCAGCATCGGCCAGCACCTGCTTGAACGCAGCCCCGATCGCAGGTGCGGTCCACTCCACCTCTTTGAGCTTGGCGGCCAACATGTCCAGCGCAGGCTGCACCGCCGCCGTCACGTGTTGCACAAGGTCTTCGGTCTTGGGCTGCACGTCTTCGTAAAAAGCACGCACCCAAGCAACCAGCGCCACCAGCGTGTCACAACGGTCCTTGAACAGGCCACAAATGCCAGTCAAGCGCTCATCCGTGGCACGCCCTTGCAGGTACGGTTGCACGCGCTGGGCCAGTTCGGCATCGGGCATGGCCTTGAGGTGCTGGGCATTGACCCACAGCAGCTTGGCCGCATCCCATTGCGCCGGGCTCTTGGACAGGTGGGTGCCATCAAACCACTGCACCATCTGCTCGAGACTGAAGATCTCGTCGTCGCCATGGCTCCAACCCAGACGCGCCAGGTAGTTGTTCATGGCCTCGGGCAGGTAGCCCGCTTCGTCGTAGTTGGACACCGCCACCGCACCACGTCGCTTGGACAGTTTCTGGCCATCGTCGCCCAGAATCACAGGCAAGTGACCGAACTGCGGCAGCGCCGCACCTAAGGTGCGGTAAATGTTGATCTGCCAGGGCGTGTTGTTGATGTGCTCGTCACCACGGAACACATGGCTGATGGCCATGTCCCAGTCGTCCACCACCACGGCGAAGTTGTAGGTGGGCACGCCGTCGGCGCGTTGAATGATCAGGTCGTCGATCTCGGTGTTGCTGATGCTGATCGGCCCCTTGACCAGATCGTCCCAGCTCACCACGCCATCGACTGGGTTTGCAAAGCGGATGACCGGTTTGACGCCTTCGGGAATCGGGGGCAGCACCTTGCCCGGCGCGGGGCGCCAGGTGCGGTCGTACAGGCGCTTTTCGCCGCGCGCTTCCTGCGCAGCCTTCATGGCCTCCAGGTCTT
>JACCDQ010606885.1_pt1 | contig 13230 bp, 11 predicted proteins | sample 7446031 | NCBI WGS metagenome assembly JACCDQ01 (sample SAMN15323442, study PRJNA562643) | freshwater metagenome | isolation source: river surface water | place: USA:Blue River Watershed | collected 2017-08-17 | reverse complement strand
ATTTACTAATTTATTATTTATTAATAATAATAAAACTATTAGTATTTTATCAAATAATTTATCTTTAGTAATAAAAAAAAATAAATTTTTTTTCCTAAAAACTAAAAATAAATTTAGAAATTTAATTATATTTAATAAATATTTATTAAAATACAAATTAAAGTTTTCTAATTTTTTTAAAATTAATTTATTTAGACAGTTAAAACAAACTTTTAAGTTATCAAAATTAAAATCATTTATTTTTTTACCATACTTTTTACATTTTTGTAGAAATATTTTTAAAAAAAATTGAATGTTTTTGACAGGAGGACCCGTCTCTCCGTTTAGTTGAGAATTATTTTCTAACAAAAAATTAATAAAAAAAAATTTAAATTTAATTTTTTATCGTAATAATTTATATTTTAACAAAATTAATAAAAAAAAAAAATCTACGATTTTCAAAAATAATTTTTTTTTTAAAAAAATTTTATTAAATAATTTTTTTTATTTAAAAAAAAAAAAAAATATTTATAGCTCCTTGCTCTTTTTAACAAAAAATAAAACCACAAAGGACGTTAAAACCCATTCTAATTGATTTTTTATTAAACCTTATTATTTTTTAAATATAAATGAATCTTTTAAATTATCTCAATTTTATCCTAATTATTTATTAATAAATTTTTATAAAAATTATTTTAAAAATTTTAGTCGTATTAAAAAATTTAAATTTAAATTTCGCGTTAAAGCTAAATTACGACCTAAATATGATATTTTATTTAAAAAAAATTTTTTCTTAAGTAATAGACTCTTTATTTATTCAAACAATAGTTATTTTCGAAGCACTATGCCTTTTTTAAGTAAACCATTTTTTTTTTTTTTTAAAAATTTAGTTAATAATAATGTAACAATTAAAAAAACTTTATTAAAAAAAAAAATTTATAAATTTAATTCGTTATGAAAATTTTCTCGTTTTAGTAAATTTTTAAGAAAAAATAAAATAATGTTAAATATTATTTTTTCTCAACAATTAAAATTTAAAAAAAAAATAAAATCAAAATTTTTAAATTTTTTCCGTTTAGTTAGAAAATTAAAAAAAATTAATATTTTTTTAAATGTAAAAAATTTTTTTCATAATAAGTTTTTTTTAAAATTAAATTGCTTTAAAAAATATGCGATTTTTTTTAAAACTAGTTCCGTCCTTTTTAACTACTTCGCTCCGTTTTCTTTAATAAATTTTACTAGTGATTTACAAAATAAATCAAAATTTAAAAATAAGAAATTAATATTTTCTACCTTAAATAGAAATTTTTCTTTAAAGTATTTTAATAAAAAATTATACAGGACCAGTTTAATAAAAAACAAATTGTATTTTACAACAAAAGAAAAAAATTTTTTTCTTTTAAATAGATATAGTTTTATTTTAATTAATAACGTTTTTAATGTTAATAATTTCAAAAATAAATATTTTTATAACATTAAAAAACTTCTTTATTCGTTTTCATATAAAAATGAAATTCAAAAATATATTTTAAAAAAATATACAAAATACAGTTTTATCAATAATTATTTAAGCGGTAATTATCCACTTTTAAAAACATCCACCGAAAATTTATTAAATCCTTTTTTTATTAAAAACAGTAATGCAACTTTTTTTGATTCTTTTTTTAAAAGAAACAACGAAGCCTTTTTTATTTTAAATAAAAAATTACTTTTCTCAAATAAATGAACTTATTTTAACGAACAGCTTTCTTACATTAAAAATTACATTAGAGATGATTTTAATTTTAATATAAAACGTATTCGTTTTAAACCTGGTTACATGAACTTATGACGTGAATCGAGAAAAATTTTACAAAATTCTCTGTCATTAAATTTTACATATCAATATAAACTAACTAAATATTTATCAAAATATAATAAATTTATTAAATTTAAAACATTCTTAATTTTAGAAATGAGTTTATTGAATATTTTAACTAGAGCTCGTTTTTTTTTAGATGAAACTTTTTGTTCCTTGTTTTTAAAAAATAATTTAATTTTTGTTAATGGACATTCGTGCAATAATCCTAATTTTCAATTATTTATTGGGGATTTTATTCAATTAATAATTAATATTAAGTATTACATTTTATTTAAATGATTTTTTAATTTATCTTTAAAAAAAAAAATTCGATTAAAAAATATAATTCGAAAAAAACTTACAACAACTATCGACCTAGAAGAAAAAAAAAGAAATAATAATTTGCCTAAATGAATCCTTTTTAATAAAAATATAATTAACGACGTTCCTAAATACATCGAAGTAGATTATTTTACTCTTTCTGCATTGATTTTATATGAACCCTTTTTATGAACCGATATTAATCCGTATAATATTATTGATTATAAATTTGGCGTTATTAATTTATATAATTGAAAATATATAACTTAAATATTTAGAGTCTATTGATTATTATTTTTCTAAATATTGAAATCCAATGTATTTAATTTCTGACAACCGAATTTTTTACAAAATTCCTATTCTGAACGAAAAATTAAAAGTTTTATTTTAAATTTCGGACCGCAACATCCCGCTTCTCACGGTGTTTTACGCTTAGTTGTACAACTAAACGGTGAGTTAGTAGAACGCGCCGACCCTCACGTAGGTTTTCTCCATAGAGGTACGGAAAAATTAATGGAAAGTCGTAATTATTTAAAATCTTTACCTTATTTCGATCGTTTAGATTATGTTTCAATGATGACTCAAGAACACGCGTTTTGTATCGCCATCGAATCTTTATTAAAAACTACATCTTATACATCTCTATACGTACAAATCCGAGTTCTTTTTGATGAATTAACTCGTATACTTAATCACTTACTAGCCATTTCAACGCATTCTTTAGATGTAGGAAACATGGCTCCGCTTTTTTGAGCATTTGAAGAACGCGAACGAATTATGGAATTTTATGAAAGAGTTTCGGGAGCTCGCATGCACGCCGCTTTTTATCGACCTAATGATATAGATTGAACGGGTTTAAATTATCAATTTTTTTTAGATGTATCTTTGTTCGCTAGAGATTGCTTTAAATCGTTAACAGAGATATTTACCGTTTTAGCGACAAATAGAATTTGAAAATCACGTTTAGTAAATATTGGAAGTTTAAATCTTACGGACGCTTACTCTTACGGTGTTACAGGTCCAGTAATTCGAAGCGCTGGAATTAAAAAAGATATTCGATTTTTAAAGTCTGAAACTTACTCTCACTATTGATTTTTATCTATTCAAGGTTATTTAGGAAAACGGGGCGACAGCTACGATAGATTTTTAATTCGAATTCGAGAGATGTACGAAAGCGTTAATATCATTTTTCAAGTTTTAACTAACTTAACCACTTTAACTAATAACAATTCTAACGTTATTACTAATAAAAATAAAAACATTAATTTTTTTTCATTTTTTGATTTTTTATACTCTAATAAATTTAAAAAATTAAATCATAATTCAAAATATACTTCGATGGAAAGTCTAATCAGTCATTTTAAACATTATAGTGAAGGTATTAAAACGCCTAGAGGTTTTATTTACAAAGCAGTTGAAGCCCCCAAAGGGGAGTTTGGAGTTTCTTTAATATCTGACGGAACTGCTGTTCCGTATAGATGTAAAATAAGAACCCCCGCTTATCATCATATGCAAGTAATGCCGCGTCTCGTACAGGGTCATTTTTTTGCAGATTTAGTAACGGTTCTAGGGTCTCAAGATATTGTCTTTGGGGACGTTGATAGATAATGATTAGAGAAAATCGTTGAAAAACTTTAGATAATTTTAAACGAAAACTTTTTTTAAAAAACGAATTAAAAAAAATTATTTTAAAAAGTATTATCAATAATACTCATCTTCCAATCTCGTATCGCTATTTTGCTTTATACAATAAATCTAAATTACTACGTTTAAGTTCAATTACGCAACAAAAAAATAAATGCGTCAAAACGGGTCGAATTTGAAGTACTGTGAAATTAACGAGATACTCGCGTTTTTTATTTCGAACCGAGTCTAACAACGGAAATTTACCAGGCTTTAGAAGAGCGAGTTGATAATATGTGAGATTTAAAATTATTTATTAATGAGTTTTTTTTTTATATTAATTTTTTTTTATACGATGTTTTTTTCAAATTTTTAAATTTCTTAGATCCTTATATGCAAAACGGTTTAACCGTTTTTAATTCAAAAATTTTTTATCAATTTCCTCAAAATATGACTTTTTTTTTTGCTATAAAATTTTGTTTATGTATCGCTTTTTTAGTTTTAATTCGTGGGGGTGCTCCTCGATATCGCTATGATTACTTAACTAAACTTGGTTGATTAAAATTTTTAGGTTTTATAATTTTAATTTTTTTTTTAAATATTTTTTTTTTTTTTATTTTTTGTTAAAATGAAACTTGAACGCTTACACAATTTTTTAAATTTTGTATTTAATTTCAAATTTGTTTTTTTTTTTAATTTTATAAAACAAAGTTGAAATAATTTTCTGATTAATTATTTTTTTAATTGAAAAATCGCCAATTACGGCGATTCGTATTGATTTTTTTATAGTAATAAAAAATCATTACATGAATTACGACATTTAAATAAAAAATAATATTTTAATTTTTTTTTGGAAACTAGCTTAATCGGTAAAGCATTAAATTTTGGGTTTAATGAGTACGGGTTCGAATCCCGTGTTTCCAATTAATTTGCATAATTATAAAATAGCTTATTTAATTAATTTAATTAATATCAATAAACTTCGTAAAAATTTATGTTTTAAAATTATATATACCAAACAAAATCTTATTTTTTTAAATTTTTTTAAAAAATTTAATATTATTTATAAATACACTATCTTACAAAAAAATAATTTAATTTACATTAACGTTCACCTTTATTATTATAAAAATTTTCCTGTTTGTTCTAATTTTAAATTAATTACCAAACCTTCTAAAAAATTTTCTATTTCCTATCAAACACTGCGTTTATTACAAAAAAAATCAGGAACTTCAATTTTTATTTTATCGACACCATACGGGTTAATGACGCACCAAGACGCTTTAAAAAAAAAAACAACAGGACTCGTTATCGGATTTTTTTCTATTTAAAACACCTTTATTTAAATATATTTAATTAATCAAAAATGAACAATAGTAAATTTATAATTCGTTTTAAAAACCATTTTAAAAATCTAAATTTTTATTCCATGCCGGTTTCTATTCTTTTTATTGTTAGAAAAAGATTAAATTTTGTTTTTACTTTTTTATTTATTTTTTATTTTTTTATATACGCAATGATTTAATAAATTTTTTTTTTAGTAAAAAATATAAATTATCTTTTAAATAGATTTTTACTTAATTATTATTATTATTATTATTATTTAAATGTGTATAGTTGCATTTATTTTTAACAAAGTTTTTTAATGATTTATATGAATTTTTTTTTTCTATAAAATTTATAATAAAAAAAAAATTTAAAAATTTAATATTTTCTTTTAATTACCCATGACTAGACAATTATTTTTTTAATTTTTTTCATTACTTTCAATCTATTTTTAATTATAATATTTGAAAAAATAAAAAAAAGAATTTAATTTTTTATAAAAAAAATGCTTCTACCGTTTTATTTATTAAAAATCAAAAAAATAAGTTTTTTTGATTTTCAAAACTTATCAATAATAATTTTTTAATTTTCTTATTGTATAACAATTGTCATAATTTTTTTAATTTTATTATTTTAAATTTTATTAAAACAAATTTAATTTTTAAAAAATTTTCTATTTATTTTTTAGATTTATATAAACGTACTTTTGGTGAAGGATTTTTTTATATTAGAGGTTTATTTATTATTTTTTTTGTCGATGCCTGTGTTACAGACGACGAACCTTTATGGGAACCTATTGAATGAAGTTTAGTACAGACTTGACTATTATTTATTTTTATTTTTGCATGAATAGCTGAAAATTTAATAACTAGTAGGTACGGAAGCTATACCGGAAGAGATAAACGTGTATGGTTTGCTTGATATAAAAGTTTTTGATTAGTTGAGCTATGCTACGCTATTTCTTACGGCTTAACTTGTTTTTTTGTAATTACTCCGTTTTATTTTGAATTAACATACAGCGTATCTTTTATTTTTTCATGATGAAATTGATACACTAGAGTTTTTTTTTTTAAATTTATTAGTGTTTTTTCTATTATTGTTTTAATCGCTCATTTGTTACAATTAAATATTCGTTGATTAAATTGAAAAAAATTGACTTTATTTATTTTATTAATAAACTTTTTTATCGCTTATTTACTATATACGCATTTTATTATGGCCTTTTTTGGTTATTTTACTGATCCTTTATGATACCAAAAAACACGTTTTGTAGATTACATTCAATTAAGCCATGAGCCTCTAAAGTGAGGATGAGGGCCCGCTAAACGCGATCATTACACATATCATAAAGTTACTACCGTTTTTTGATTCAAAAACGACGGTCCTTTTGCTGGAGCTTTTCTAATAATGCATATTTTATTTTTTTTTACTATTTTTTTTTTATATCTTTATTGAATTACTTTATTACGACGTGTTTATACAACTAAAGAAATTACTTATACTTTTACTGTTTTTTGTATCTCTTCTTTAAAACAATTTTATTATTTCTTTTTTTTACTATATTTATTTATTTTTATGAGTTTTATTATATGTTACTGACGCTTCCCTATTGAATTTTTATGATTAATAAACTCAAATTCATGATTTATTAATTTTATTTTAATTTTAAAAGATTATTTTTTTTTTTTGTTAAATATTTTTATATTTTAATGTGTTTTGTTATTTATTAAAGCTTCTAAAGTTTTATCTTTAAGTTTTGTTTTTATGCCATTAATGGGATGCGCAGTTGCTACTGGTTTAATTTTTGCATCTTTAATTAAAGGAATTTCTTACGCACCTGATTTAGAAGAAGTATTATTCAATTATACTACATTAGGTTTTGCTTTCGTTGAAAGTTTTGCTTTCTTATTATTTTTCGTTGCTATTATCGTAATCTTTCTTTAATAAGAATAAAAATTTTTTTATAAAGTTTACCGTTGTGTCGTATATTGATATTTTTAGGTGCGGGTTCCTTTAATATGGCATTTTCAAGTCATTTGATAAATTTATACATACCCACTTTCGTTTATATTTTTTAAATATTTTCGTTGTGTTTGAAAATTATGGGAAATATCAGTAATCCTTTAATTAACAGATGAGGTTTAAATTTGTTTTGATATAATTTTTGATTTAACGATAAAACAAACGCAATGTTAAATCACCAAGATGAATTGATCAATAAATTAATGTTCTTATACCTTCATTACGGTATTTTACTTTCAAAACCTTTATTTATAAACAAATATTGGTATAAAAACTATAAAATTAATTATAATTTTATAAATAATAATTTTAATTTAAAATATTTTCGTATCGTCGAATATAAAAACAAAATTATCAACGAGCAAAAAGCTTATAAAATTAGATCAAAAATTAAAAATATATATTTTTCAAAAATATGAATTTTACGTTATCAAAATTGATTAATAATTAATTTTTATTGTTTCCAACCATTAGCTACCAAAAAAAATAAAAAAATTAAATTTCAAAAAGATAATAATTTTTATTTAAATAATACTAAAAAAAATAAACCTTTAATTCAACGTTATAAGTTTTTTTTACTTTATTCTTTAAATTCTTTTTTTAACCGATCATACTATTTTAGATTTTAAGTTATAAAAATAAAAATAAAGATTTAAGTTTTATTTTTAATAAAAATAAAACTTGTTGATTAACTATAAGTGAACGTCCCTTAAACATTATTTAGACGCAAAAGAGCAAATTAATCAATTTAAAATTGTTTATTGACAACATTTACCTTTTTCTAATTCAAATAATATTAATTTTTATTTTCTTATAAATAATTTTTTTTCAATAAATAAAAATTCTAACTCAACAGTAATAGCCTCTTTTTTAAATAATAACTATAAAAATTATAATTTAAAAGGAGACGAGTTACGCATGTTTCCTCATGTATATAATTTTCAAATTTCAGATTCTTCATATTTAATTGAATTTTTATACCTCAAGAACTCTTCTTTTATTAAATTTTTTATAAATAACATGATTGACGTTCCGATTTGTTTTAAAAAAAGCCATTCTTTAAAAACTAAAAACTTTGAATTACCTTTATTAAAATTTTCTAATTTTTTAATGAAAAAAGGAAAAAAAGAAAAAACTTTTCGATTAATATTTAACGCGTTTCGATTATTTTTTAAAAATATTAAATTAGAGAAAATAAAAAATCAGCAGAATTGCTTTTCTTGATTAAATTTATATTTTTTTACATCTAATTTATTTTGATATTACAACTCTTTTGAACAAAATAATTGAAATTTTTTAGCTGAAACAAATCTGCCTTTAAATAATAATGATATTTTTTTATATAATTTAAAATCACTAAACGCTTCTTTATTCTTAAAAAATTATCTCTATTCTCTTTTATCTAAAGTTTCGCCGGTCTTTAGTTATTTTATTTATAGCGTAGATAAAAATATTCGAAAATTTTCACGAGGTAAATCGGGAAAGTACACTTTTATATGAAAATATATAGCTCCGTATAAAAGAATTAATCTTGCGATGCGTTGAATTGTTAAAGATATTAAATTTTTCCAAAGTCAAACTTTTACTGAAAGATTTGATAAAACTTTATTTAATTTATTAACTTCTCCTGAAAAAAGTTTTGCATGAAAATCAAAAATCTTTTCGCATAACTATGTTTTTAAAAATTTTAGAAAAAATTTAATGATCTCTTTAAAAACAACATCTTAATTTTAAATTTAATAATTAATATAACAAACAGTATTTATTTAGTGAAGTGGTATGGTTTTTATAATTATAATAAAAAATTAACTTTATTCAACAAAAAAAAAAAAATAAAACTTTTTAACAAAAAATCTTCTTTTACGTCTTTAAAAACCATTAGTTATAGTTTTTATAGAGTAAATTTTTATTTACCTTCAAATTGAAATTTTATATTAATTAAAAAAAAAAATTATGAAAATATATTTTATTTTTATATTTATAATCAAGAATACTTTTTTATATTACCAACCATGAAGCATTTTTTATTTTTTAATTATGATTTTTTACTTAACACTTTAATTTTTTCTTTTTATTTTAAAAATAATTTTTATTCTTTATTTTGATCGTATTTTAAATTTCTTTTTTATAGTTTTTCAAAAATTTTTTTTAAAAAATTAAAATTTAAAGGTAAAGGGTACTATATTTATAAAAATTTACGTAACACTATCGCTCTTCAATTTGGTTATTCGCATTTGTATTATTTATATTCATTTAACGTTACGGTTAAATTTTTAACAAAAACTACGATACTATTATTTGGAATTAATTTAATTGATTTATATAAAAACAGTTATAATTTGTATAATATAAAAAAAATTAACATTTTTACTGGAAAAGGTATTAGATTCTCTCGTCAAATTATTTATAGAAAAACCGGTAAAATAAGTTCATACCGTTAATTATTTAATTTTAAGAAATGTTTATTAATTTTTTTTTTAAAAGAGCTTGGTTAGTTTTTAAAATGTTGTTTAGCTACACATCTTATCAAAATATTGTATTTTATTTTTTTTTTTGACAAAAATATTTTTTAAAATTAGTTTTTTTATTTTTTTTTTTCTCATATATTTTTTAAATTTTAAAAAATTTAAAATACTATTTGTATGTTTGGGAGACTTTGAAGTTTTTTTTAATTACTTGTCTGTATTAATCTTAGGTATTATTGTTTACAACGTTATTAACTGTTTTTCTTTTAGAGATTTATTAAAACGTTTTGGTTTTTTAAAAATATCTCGTCGCGATTTTTATGAATGCGGTTTTCGACCACAAACTCAAAAACCGATTAGACTTCCTATTCAATTTTTATTAATTTGTGTTTTTTTTTTACTTTATGACATCGAACTTGTTTTTTTATTTCCCTATGTTTCTGGAATTATTTTTGCCGGTTTTTACGATTTTATTTTATTATTGTTTTTTTTTTTTTTGTTTTTATTAAGCTTAATAGTTGATTACGAACGCCACGCTTTATATTGACAATATTAATTTGTTCGAAGGTAGATATTTTCGTCGAGTACAATGAGGTTATCATCCGATTTTTCAAGGAATTGACGCAGTTACTAGCTGAGGTTGAAATTTAGTTTCTTTATCAGGAGTAGTTTTTTCTTATTTAAATTTTTTTGTAAATAGATTAGTTTTACCTTTTTCCAGCGTTACTTCTGTTATAGGATTTATGTTATTAATTTCTATCGTTTTACAATTGTTATCTGGTTTTTTTTTAGGATGATATTATATTCCTGAACCTGGTTTAGTTATCGAATTACGAGAAGAAATGTTTAACGACACTCGTTTCGGAGCTGAAGTTTTTTACATGCATATTCGAGGAGTCGATACTATTTTTGTATTATCTTATATGCACATTTTAAAAAAAATTTACCTTAAAAATTACATCAGCGCCGAATCAGATGGATGAATTTTAGGAGGTTACGCCTTTTTTTGATTTCATTATATCGTCGCTCTTGGTATTTCTTTAAGCGCCACTCATTTAAGTGACTTAACCTTAACTATTATTGCAAATATTTATTGATCTTTATTTAATAATATTTACAAAACTTATTATATTATTTTTACCAATAAACACTTAAATATTGACCAAATGACGCGACTAATGATTTTACATTATTTTACGCCTTGATATTATTTATATCTTATTCAATTACACGTTTTATTTTGTCATGAATCTTGAGACTCCGACAGCGGAGAATCGACTTATGAAGATAAATCAGGATCTTATATTTCATGATTTTACGATGCTTTTTTAAAAGAAATTCAAGACGCTTGATACTGAACTATGTTCGTTTTTATTTATTTTTGATTACATCATTTTAACCCTTCCACTGTTAATTATTTTTTTTTTGAAAGATGAAATATCGCTGAGCTAGACGAAATTCGTTTTTATGGAGTCGCTCCTCATTGATATTTTCGACCATTAATGGGTTTACTTGTTATTTCTCCTACTCATTACGAAGGATTAATGTGAATGGGGTTATTTTTTATTTTATTAACTTTTTTACCTATTATTTACAATTGATACAATGTTTACAATAAACACGTACCTACTATTCCCATGCAAAATTCTCTTTTACAGACTTTTGCTTTCATTATTTTTATGATGTCTTTATACTGCAGCGCAAGTATGCTACCCTGCGGTCGTTATTATTACGAACCTGAAGGAGGGTATGTAGGAAATCCATGAGTAAAATTTTCCTATCAGTACATTTATCTTTATATGGCTTGATTTGTACATCATTTAGATTTATTAGATCATTATATTTTTCAATTTTTTCAAACTTTTGTTAGAAAATGCTTAAAATTATACAAAAAAAACGTTAACATTATGAAAAATACAGTTTCTAAATTTATTAATTTTTCTAATATTAACAAAAATTACTATAATTTAGTATTTAATAATAAAAATTATAATTTTAAATTTAAAAAATAATTTATATATTCAAATAATTTCTTAACGGTAAGTATAGTTCAATTGGTAGAACAGTGGATTGTGGCTCCAAAGGTTGTAGGTTCAAGTCCTTCTTCTTACCCTTGTACATTTTTAATTTATTTTTATTTTATAACTCATTTTTAAACAACTTTAAAAAAATTAAAACCGAAACTTTAAATTTTTTTTTATTTAAAACTTATTTTATATCAAATTATTATTTATTAAACGAATTAATCTGACAAGAAGGATTTTTAATAGATTTTTTACAAAAAAAAATAGCCGATAATTGAATAAAAAAATTTTTAATTTTTTCATCTTACCTATTTAACGAAAAATTAATTTTTGATAAAGTTATTCGTTTTTATTTAGATTTAATAATTTGACCCGGCCATAAATTATTTATTTTTGATTTTAATAACGTCTCTAACATACTTTTCATAACTATTTTTTTTTTATTTTATTTTTCTTTATTTTTATTTATTTTTATTTATTTTTATTAATGTTTTAAGAAAATGAGTGAAATGGCTTTAATTTTTTCTTTACTTTCAGTTTTTTTAGCGTTATTTGTTGTTTTAGTAGAACGTAAATTTTTAGCCTACGCGCAACGTAGAATGGGTCCTGCAGTTATGGGACGAAACGGAGCTTTCCAAATCGCTTTAGACTTAATCAAATTATTAACAAAAGAAATTTTTTTAATACCACGTCCTAGCACAGCGCTAGCTCCTATGTTTTTAGCGCTTTTATACGCATGTCAACTATTATTTTCTCAAAATTTTATCTGAGGCCCTTCGCTTTTTATATTTGAAAACGTCGATTCACTAATTTTATACCACTTAATTCTAATTTTATTTAGTAACATTTTTTTTGTATTAGTTGGGTTAATTAGCCAATCTAGATACGCGATTATTGGTACGGTAAGAGCTCTTGTTCATATAATCTCATTGGATATTTTTGTAACAATTTTATATTCGTTGCTGGTTTTTAGTTCTCAATCAGCCAATTTTCATGATTTTGTTTTGACACAAAACATTTACTGATTTTTTTTTTTATATTGCCCTGCGGCATCGGCTTTTGTTATTATCCTTTTACTAGAATCTAAACGTACTCCTTTTGATCATGCTGAAACTGAATCTGAAGTTGTTGCTGGTTACGCGGTTGAGTATAGCGGACCTATGCTAATGATGTTTTTTCTTGCCGAATATTTACATTTAATAATTTCTTCTGTTCACTTTATTGTTTTTTTTTGAGGAGGCTGATATGCTTTAAAAATTTTTTGATTCTTACCTCCTATTTTTTTAACCCCTTGCGACATAAATTATTGATATGAGTTATTTAATAATTATATTAGAATTTAATTGTTTTAGTTATTATTTTGTTGATTTTTTTGCGATCGCAGTAGACCATTTAATTTTATGAAATCTTTATATTTTACGGTATTACTAAAGTAAATTCACCAATACCGTATTTAATTTGTTTTTTAAAATAAATTTTAATATTTTTATTTTTTCAAGTTTTTTTTTATTTTTTACAAAATTTTTTAATTTTAATTCAAACGTTTGCGATCTTTTTTATAAAAATAATTTTAACGATTCTTTTTTAAATTTTTATAGTTTTTTTTGAACTAATTTTTGGTATTTACCTT
>JACCDQ011346905.1_pt1 | contig 13231 bp, 12 predicted proteins | sample 7446031 | NCBI WGS metagenome assembly JACCDQ01 (sample SAMN15323442, study PRJNA562643) | freshwater metagenome | isolation source: river surface water | place: USA:Blue River Watershed | collected 2017-08-17 | reverse complement strand
CTTCCAGCATATCGGCCGATGGCTCGCCCCGCTGGATTTCAAAACGGCTGGAGGCAATCGTTCGTCCGTCCTGGGTCGCGACAATCAAACGCCAGCTGCCCGGTTTGGGATCGAGCACCCAGGAATAGCCACGGAATCCCCCTTCCCGCCCGCCCGAGGACTGAAAGCGGCTGCGCGAAACAACTCGCCAGCCCGCTTCTTCCTTAACTTCCCAGCGATGTTCAAGCAGCGCCGTCATACCCAGCGGCGCATGCACGGCTGAAACCGCATACAGTCGTTCCCCCTCGCGCACCATCGCCACAGCGGATTGATCACGCCAGGGTTGCCAGAACTTCGCCTGCTCCACCTGTAGATGATAAACCCCCTCCTGCTGCAGGAAATCATGTCCGACGGCCAATGATTTTTTGACGAGAGGCACTGGCGCAATCATTCCTGACATCCAGGCGATGAATAGCAAGGCACCGATCCCCCAGGCCACCAAAATGCGTCCCCGTTTAGCCGCACCCCACTGCCACAACAGGTGAGTCAACAGCACGCCGAGCAAGGTCGACAAGTAAAACCAGCGCGGATCGACCGTGCCCAGCGCGTAGGGCAAGGCGAAGTTACTGAGCAGAATGGCGTTGAGCGCGAACATCGCCCAGGTCAAGGCAAGCCGCTGGCCATATCGATCACGTGAAAATTCGTTGGCGATCAGTAATGCGCCCAGCACCATCGCCATCAACCAACTGCCAAGATGCCCGGAACTCTTGAAATAAAGGATGAAGAGCGCTGAAAAAATGCCGCCGAAGAAAAATTGCAGCAACAAAAAAGGCATCAAGCGGAACAGATGTTTCACCTGTCTGTGCCACGGCGAAACTTCGTCATTTGGAAACTCAGGCACCGGATGGGTACGTGCCATCCAGACAATCATCACCGCTGCGCCCGCCAGAAAAGCCCCCAGCCGCCAGAAATCAAGGGTTTTGACCCGTTGACCGATGGTCAATGCATCCCAGACAAATCCGGCCAGGAAAGCGATGACAGGGAAAAAACGGCGAATCGGGATAAAGCGCATCGAAAAATCAGAAAGTTGGGAAGTAATAAGAATAGGCGTTGAGTGTGAATAACGAAATCAAGTAAAATCTTAATCCGGCCGCTTTTAGCGGCTTGTATTTTTTGAACAGGCTTTAGTCATCGCTTTATCTAGAGTTTGCTTCAAAGCGGGTTTTGATTTAACATCTAACCCGTTGATTTTAAAGGCGGGGAGACGTGGCCGAGAGGTCGAAGGCACTCCCCTGCTAAGGGAGCATGCGGGCAAAACCTGCATCGAGGGTTCGAATCCCTCCGTCTCCGCCAGTAAAATCAAAAAAAGCCCTGATTTTTCAGGGCTTTTTTATTTTCTGATCATTCCCACTCGATGGTGGCTGGTGGCTTCCCGCTCACATCGTAGACGACACGGTTCAAGCCACGAACTTCATTGATGATCCGATTGGAGACCCGGCCGAGCAGCTCATACGGCAGGTGTGCCCAATGCGCGGTCATGAAATCACTGGTGACGACGGCGCGCAGCGCGACAACATTTTCATAGGTCCGGCCGTCCCCCATCACACCGACGCTCTTCACCGGCAGAAAAACAGCAAATGCCTGGCTGGTCAGGTCGTACCAACTCTTGCCGACGTCTTCTTCGCCGCACAGCCCGGCAACTGCGTCCTGGGCACTGGCCACGGTCGACCGCAATTCATCGATGAAAATGGCATCGGCACGTTGCAACAACTTGGCGGATTCCTGCTTGACCTCACCCAGGATGCGCACGCCCAGACCCGGTCCCGGGAAGGGATGGCGATAGACCATCTCGCGCGGCAGGCCAAGGGCAACGCCGAGCTCGCGGACTTCATCCTTGAAGAGCTCGCGCAAAGGTTCAAGCAACTGGAGGTGCATGTCTTCGGGCAAGCCACCGACGTTGTGATGGCTCTTGATGGTATGGGCACCCTTCTTGTTCTTGCCGGCCGATTCGATCACGTCCGGGTAAATCGTGCCCTGGGCGAGCCATTTGGCAGCGGAAAGTTTCTTCGACTCAGCCTGGAAAACTTCGACGAATTCCTTGCCGATAATCTTGCGCTTTTGCTCCGGATCAGAGACGCCAGCCAGCTTGCCCATGAAATCATCGACGGCATCGACACGGATGACCTTGACGCCGAGGTTACGGGCGAACATGTCCATCACCATGTCACCTTCGTTGAGACGCAGGAGGCCGTGATCGACAAAGACACAGGTCAATTGATCGCCGATGGCACGGTGAATCAGCGCAGCGGCAACCGAGGAATCGACACCACCGGACAGGCCCAGGATGACTTCCTCGTCGCCGACCTGCTTGCGAATCGCTTCGACGGCTTCCGCAATGTAGTCACCCATGACCCAGTCGGTACCACAGCCGCAAATACCATGGACGAAGCGCTCAAGGATGGCGCGTCCCTGCTTGGTGTGCGTGACTTCCGGGTGGAACTGGACAGCGTAGAATTTGCGCGATTCGTCAGCCATGCCGGCAATCGGGCAGGATGGCGTCGAAGCCATCTTGATGAAACCATCCGGCAGTTCCATCACGGAATCGCCGTGGCTCATCCATACCTTGAGCATGCCGTAACCTTCATCAGTGGTGAAGTCGGCGATATCTTTGAGCAGCGCAGTATGACCATGCGCACGAACTTCGGAATAGCCGAATTCGCGCGCCTTGCCTGCGGCTTCAGCGGTCATCACCTGGCCACCCAGTTGTTGGGCCATGGTCTGCATGCCGTAGCAAATCCCGAGCACCGGAACGCCCAGTTCGAAAACGGCATTCGGTGCGCGTGGCGTATCACCCTCGGTCACCGAACTCGGGCCGCCGGACAGGATGATGCCCTTGGCGCCGTAGTTGCGGATGAAGTCTTCGGAAACATCGTACGGGTGGATTTCACAGAAGACCTTGGCTTCGCGTACGCGGCGCGCGATCAACTGGGTCACCTGGGAACCAAAATCGAGGATGAGGATTTTCTGGTGGGACATATTCGCAACCTTGAATGAACAAAGGGCGGCCCAGTCAATAAACTGCAGAGCCGCCCTTGCAAGAAGTTGACCGCGTCAATCGACGTGGTAGTTCGGTGCTTCCTTGGTGATCTGGACGTCGTGAACATGCGATTCACGGACACCCGCCGAGGTAATCTCGACGAAGCAGGCCCGGTCATGCACTTCCTGAATACTGCCGCAGCCAAGATAACCCATCGATGAGCGCAAACCACCCATCAACTGGTGAATGACCGCCAGCACCGAGCCCTTGTAAGGCACACGGCCTTCAATACCTTCCGGGACGAACTTATCGACGTTGGCGGTGCTCTCCTGGAAGTAGCGATCCGACGAACCCGCCTGCATCGCACCGAGCGAGCCCATGCCACGGTAGGATTTATAGGAGCGGCCCTGGAACAATTCGACTTCACCCGGCGCTTCCTCGGTACCGGCAAACAAACCACCAAGCATGACCGTGTTGGCACCGGCAGCAATCGCCTTGGCAATGTCTCCGGAATAACGAATGCCGCCATCGGCAATCATCGGTACCCCGGTACCCTTGAGGGCATCTGCCACGCTCTGAATGGCGGTAATCTGCGGCACACCGACACCAGCGACGATACGCGTCGTGCAGATGGAGCCTGGCCCAATCCCCACCTTGACACCATCTGCGCCGTGATCGACCAACGCACGAGCCGCATCCGCGGTAGCGATATTGCCGCCAATGACCTGAATTTGCGGGAAGTTCTTCTTGACCCATTTGACGCGGTCCAGCACACCCTGGGAGTGACCATGCGCCGTATCGACAACGACGACATCGACGCCCGCCTCTGCAAGCAACTCGACTCGCTCTTCGGTCCCAGCCCCGACACCGACCGCAGCGCCTGCCAGCAGACGGCCAGTCGTGTCCTTGGCAGCATTCGGGTGTTCGGTCGACTTCAAAATATCCTTGACCGTGATCAGGCCGCGCATGTGGAACTCATCGTCGATGACCAGTACACGTTCCAGACGATGCTTGCGGATGAGTTCCTTGGCCTCTTCGACGCTGGCACCTTCCTTCACGGTGACGAGACGCTTCTTCGGGGTCATGATCGCCTTGACCGGTTGATCAAGATTGGTCTCGAAGCGCAAGTCACGGTTGGTAACGATTCCCACCACCTTGCCCGCCTTGTCGATGACCGGAAGACCGGAAATGCGGTACTGACGGGTAATTTCCAGCACCTGACGCACGGTCATGCTTGGCGAAACCGTAATGGGATCCTTCAGAATGCCCGACTCGAAACGCTTGACCTTGGCAACCTCACCCGCCTGGGCCTTGGCCGTCAGGTTCTTGTGAATGATGCCGATGCCACCTTCCTGAGCCAACGCAATGGCCAAGCGACCTTCGGTCACGGTATCCATCGCTGCGGACAGCAAAGGCAAATTGAGGCTGATGTCACGCGTCAACTTGGTCGACAGGCTGGCATCTTTGGGGAGACTCTGGGAGTGTGCGGGGACGAGCAGGACGTCGTCAAAAGTGAGGGCTTTTTGCAGAAGTCGCATGGCCTTTGTTTCCAAGGTCACAAAAACGTATTATACCGGAATCCTTTCTGACTCTGGACAGCCATGAAACGTGCACTGATATTCGCCCTGATCTGCTCGTCGACCGCAGTAACGAACTTGCAGGCCCAAACCTATCAGTGGAAGGACAGTTCCGGCAAAACGATCATTTCGGATACACCGCCACCCAGCAGCACCAAACCGGCGAAGACCGTAGGCTCGTCATCCAGCGTTTCAAGCAACAGCGATAATGCAGGCAAGTCCTACGCCGAGCGCGAAATGGAGTTCAAGAAGCGTCAACAGGAAGCCAAGGAAAAAGCCGAGAAAGACGCCAAGGAAACCAGTGCAAGCAACGAGCGCAAGGAAAACTGCGAACGTGCCCGCCGCCAGCTGGCCGTTCTTGAATCGGGTCAGCGCATGTCTACGGTCGACGAGAATGGGGAGCGCCGTTTCATCGAGGATGCCGAGCGCCAACGCGAGATCGAGCGGACACGCCGCTACGTGGCAGACACCTGTAAGTAACTCAGGAACGATTCGCAATAGAATCGAGCGCCCGCCTGAGTTTCTCCTCGTCGAGAAAGTAGTGGCAGATTTCCTGGTCCCCGTTTAACAAAACGGGGACCAATTCGTCATACAGTGCTTCAAGAGCCGGATCTGCATCGACATCGACCACCTTCAACCCAACCCCTGCCGCTTGCAGAATCGGGCGCACCGCCACCTCCATCTCATGACAGAGGTGGCAGTAACTGCGGCTGATCAGGGTGAATTCAATCGCCATCAAGGTCAATTACCGTTCAGTCCTTTAATGGTCACGAATGTTTGCATTTCACCACGCCGGATCAACAACGTGATATTCGCGCCCTTCTCGAATTGGCCAAGCACTTTGTTGAACTGATCAACACTCTTGATATCTGTCGTTGCACCTTTACTAATCACAGCAATGATTACGTCACCTGGTCGCAAATCGGCACGAGCACTCGAATTCCGCACATCCTCGATCAACAAGCCTGAAGGCAGTTTGAGATCACGTTTTTGCTCCGGCGTCAGTTCGCTGACGACAAGACCAAGCCGATTGGTCACCTGCTCTGGTGCGCGATTACCCCGTTGGCGGTTGTTGGCCTGCTTGTCCTCGATCATTTCACCGACAGTCACGGAAATATCCCGCAAGTTACCGCGACGCCACACCTGAACCACTGCATGCGAGCCTGGCTTCGTGCCGCCTACCAGGCGCGGCAGATCGGCCGATGCATTGATCGCCTTGCCCTCGAACTTGAGGATCACATCACCCGCTTCCAGACCTGCCTTGTCGGCCGGCCCACCTTTTTCCACCGCGTTGACCACGGCACCCATCGAACGGCTCAGTCCGAGCGATTCCGCCAGCTCCTTGGTCACTTCCTGAATCACCACACCCAACCGGCCACGACTGACCTTACCGCTGGCGCGAAGCTGGGTCTGAACCTCCATCGCCAAATCGATGGGAATCGCAAAGGAAACGCCCATATAGCCACCGCTACGGCTATAAATCTGGGAATTGATTCCCACCACCTCACCGCGCATATTGAACAGCGGGCCACCGGAATTCCCCGGATTGATTGCCACGTCCGTCTGTATGAACGGAACATAGTTTTCCTGCGGTAACGAACGCCCCTTGGCGGAAACGATGCCAGCCGTCACCGAGTTATCGAAACCGAATGGCGAACCAATGGCAATCACCCATTCACCCACACGGAGTTGGGAAGGATCAGCCAGTTTCACTGCAGGCAATCCAGCAGCCTCGATCTTGAGCAGAGCAACATCGGTGCGCTTGTCAGCGCCGATGATACGAGCCTTGAATTCGCGTTTGTCGGTCAAACGAACAGTGACTTCGTCCGCCGCATCCACTACATGGGCATTGGTCAGGATGTAACCATCCCCACTGATGATAAAACCTGACCCCAAGGATTTGTTTTCGAATTCGCGCGGTGCGCCACCACCCGGTGGACGCGGAAAGAAACGGCGGAAAAACTCAAATGCCGGATCGTTTTCATCAAACGGCAATTGACCATTGGTAGCACTCCGGTTGACCTGGGTCGTACTGATATTGACCACAGCCGGCCCCTGCCTCTCGGCCAATTCGGCAAAATCTGGCAAGGCTGAACGGGTCTGGGCCTGCACAACCGCTGACAGGAAGATCAGAAAGAAAATCGCAAATAGACGTTTCATGAACGATTGGCCTCCTTGACTGACGATGAACACGACAGGATATATGGGTGAACGTCACTATTTCCAGAGCGATTCAAGTAACGCGCAACCATCAAATAAGAGAAGAAAAAAGCGAATATCGCCCCCAGGATCGCGCCCCCCTCACCCGAAACCCATGTACCGACCATGGCACCACCCACCACAGCGAGCAATGGAACCCCGTAAACCAGATTTGCGGTTCGCCTGATAGTTCCCGTTGCAACGGCAACTTCGACTTCGTCACCAATCCGACAGGCGACCGCGTTGTCGAGGCGATAGGTTTTGGGGCCAGCACAAAACATCTGTGTCAGTTGCTGACCACCGCACCCTCCTTTTTCATGGCAACGTCCGCATCCCTGCTGGGTAACTTCGACGATGGCCTCGTGGCCATCGAGTGCACGCACGACGGCGCGTACAGTGGTTACTTCATGTCGCTTCATCGTCAGGATTACCAGCGCTTATCCGGGCTGATTTCAAGCAGGGGACGCAATTTTGCGGCGACCGCCTCGCGTGCCCGGAAAATTCGCGAACGAACTGTCCCAATCGGGCAATTCATCACCTGGGCAATTTCCTCGTAGGACAAACCTTCGATTTCACGCAGCACAATGGCGGAACGCAATTCCTCGGGCAACGCTTCCATCGCATTGTTGACCGTTTCACCGATTTGCTTGGACAAGAGCATGCTTTCCGGCGTGTTGATATCACGCAACTGGCTGGCATCCTCAAAACCTTCAGCCTCCTCGGCATCGAACTCGGTGGTCGTCGGTGCGCGACGTCCCTGGGAAACGAGATAGTTTTTTGCGGTATTGATACCGATCCGGTACAGCCAGGTGTAAAAGGCGCTTTCACCCCGGAAGGATGGCAAGGCACGGAATGCCTTGATGAAAGCTTCCTGAGCGACATCCTCAACTTCGGCCGGATCGCGAATAAAACGCGACAGCAGGCGACCGAGCTTACGCTGGTATTTGCTTACCAGTTGGTCGAAAGCTCGCTGATCTCCGCCTTGTGCTCGCTCGACCAGCAATTGGTCGATTTCGCGCTCGCTCATGGATTTGTCCCTGATATTGAGGTTATCTTTGTTTTGGCGTGGAAGTATAGCCCAGTGACGAAACGCTGACCGCACTGGCAACACGTGAAATTGTGATTTTGTGTAACCGGCCGGACGATCATGTGCATGCTATATTTCGCCCGCGAATGATTCCCCATCGAGTGTAGTGTGCTGAATTTTGACGTTCTGATCATTGGAAGTGGCCTTGCCGGCCAATCGGCCGCCTTGCGTCTGGCTGAACACTGCCGAGTTGCCCTGATCAGCAAACGCACGCTCGAGGACTCTGCTTCCAGCTGGGCACAGGGTGGTATTGCGGCAGTACTGGACAGCAAGGATTCCATTGAAGACCACATTCGTGACACTCAGGTTGCCGGCGCATGGCTGAATGATCCCAAGGCAACGCGTCATGTAGTCGAAAATGGCCGTCGAGCCATCGAATGGCTGATCGAACAAGGCGTTCCGTTCACCAAGGACGAATTTGGTTATCACCTGACCCGCGAAGGGGGTCATAGTGCGCGCCGGGTGATTCACGTCGCGGATGCCACCGGACAGGCCGTTCAGGCCACGTTGACCGCCAAGGTCAAGGCAAATCCGTCCATTACCATTTTCGAAAATCACATTGCCATCGACCTGATTACCGGCCACAAACTTGGCAATGATGAGAACCGTTGTTACGGCGCCTATATCCTCAACAACCAGACTGGCGACATTCTGACGATCGGCGCCGGGAATACCCTGATCGCCACAGGCGGCGCCGGCAAGGTCTATCTATACACGACCAACCCGGATACCTCGACCGGCGATGGGATTGCCATGGCATGGCGGGCGGGTTGCCGCGTCGCCAATATGGAATTCATCCAGTTTCACCCGACCTGCCTGTACCATCCGCAGGCAAAATCCTTTCTGATTTCCGAAGCGGTGCGTGGCGAAGGCGGCATTTTGCGTTTGCCTGATGGCACCCGATTCATGCCCGAGCACGATGAACGCGCCGAGTTGGCACCTCGCGATATCGTGGCTCGTGCCATCGATTTCGAGATGAAGAAGCGTGGCGTCGATTGTGTTTTTCTCGATATCTCGCACAAGGGCGAAACCTTCATTCGGAACCACTTCCCGAATATTCACGCCCGTTGCCTCGAACTCGGGATCGACATTACACGCGAGCCGATTCCGGTGGTCCCGGCAGCGCATTACACCTGCGGCGGAATTGTCACGGACCTTGATGGCAGAACGGATGTAGGTAATCTCTATGTTGCCGGCGAGGCGTCCTGTTCCGGCCTGCACGGCGCTAATCGCCTGGCCTCCAATTCCTTGCTCGAATGCCTGGTTTTCTCGGAAGCTGCGGTCAACGACATTCTCAAGCAAGATACCAGCACGCGCCCCATGCTTCCAGCGTGGGACGAAAGCCGCGTCACCGATGCCGATGAAGAAGTGGTGATCTCCCACAACTGGGATGAACTGCGTCGGTTCATGTGGGATTACGTCGGAATCGTGCGAACCAGCAAACGCCTAAAGCGCGCCCAGCACCGGATTCGTCTGCTGATGCGTGAAATCGACGAGTTCTATGCCAATTTCCGGGTCAGCCACGACCTGATCGAATTGCGCAACCTCGTCGTTACGGCAGATTTGATCGTACGCTGTGCCATGCTACGCAAGGAAAGCCGCGGCCTTCACTTCTCGCGTGATTATCCGGAAATGCTACCCAAAGCCCGGAATACGGTACTCAGGGGCTATCGGCCGTAGCAGCCCCTTCTGTATTGCCTGCCGCATGACGCAGCCAGACGCGCAAGCGACGAAACGAGTTCGAATCGAGGCAGTCAGGAAAAATGACCATAAATTCACATTTTTTGTGGTCGACCGCACGATAGGAAATCACCGTCAACCACCGATGGACTGTTACACCGGGCAGCACTTCGACATCCATGAAGTTGTCGTGCTGACAGTGGCGGATCGCCATTTTTCCCGTTCGCTCAAGCAGGAGCACCTCAGGTAGTCGCGGCAGACACCGCATCGTTACGCAGGATGCGATCAGGGCGAAGACTGACAGCGCCGCCTGAACCGCCAACGGCCACTCAACCAGCCAAGGCAGGAATACCACAACAGAGAACAGGCACAGCAAAAATCTCCCCTGAAAAGCAGAACGGCGCAGACCGATCAGAATCGGAAACTGCACCGTTCTTTACCTCAGAGGAGGTCGTACTCAGACGCGCTTGAAAACCAGCGAGCCGTTCGTACCACCGAAGCCGAAGTTATTCTTCAGGGCATACTCGATATTCATCGGCCGAGCGACATTCGCGCAGTAATCCAGATCACATTCCGGATCCTGGTTGAAGATATTGATAGTCGGCGGAGAAATCTGGTGATGAATGGCCAGTACGGTGAACAGCGACTCGATACCGCCAGCGCCGCCCAACAGATGGCCCGTCATCGACTTGGTCGAATTGACGACGATGTTCTTCGCAGAATCAGCGAAAGCGGCCTTGATCGCATCCGATTCGTTCTTGTCACCGAGGGGTGTCGAAGTGCCATGGGCATTGACGTACTGGACGTCAGCCGGAGCCACACCCGCATTCTTCAGCGCATTGACCATGGAGCGACGTGGACCGTCCATGTTCGGTGCGGTGATATGGTATGCATCGGCACTCATGCCGTAACCCGCGACTTCGGCGTAAATCTTTGCACCGCGCGCTTTCGCGTGTTCGTATTCCTCGAGCACCAGGACACCACCGCCCTCGCCCAGCACGAAGCCATCTCGATCCTTGTCCCATGGCCGGCTAGCCGTCGTTGGATCGTCATTGCGGGTCGACAGCGCACGCGCAGCACAGAAGCCGCCCATGCCGAGCGGTGACACCGTTGACTCGGCGCCACCTGCCACCATCACGTCAGCATCACCGTATTCGATGATGCGGGCCGCTTCACCAATCGAGTGAGTACCGGTCGTGCAAGCGGTGACGACAGCGATATTCGGCCCCTTGAAGCCAAACTCGATGGAAAGATTGCCCGAGATCATGTTGATGATCGAACCCGGCACAAAAAATGGCGACACCTTGCGGACGCCACCGGCGGTATATTCTTCCTTGGTATTTTCGATCAGCGGCAGGCCGCCAATACCGGAACCAATGGCTACACCAACGCGCTCAGGATCGGCAGCGCCTTCCTGGTCGAGGCCAGCATCGCGCACCGCCTGAATGCCTGCAGCCAGACCGTAATGGATGAAGGTATCCATCCGGCGAGCATCCTTGGCAGAGATGTATTGGGTGATATCAAAATTCCTGACCTCACCGGCAAACTGGACCGGGAAGGTCGAGGTGTCAAAGCGGGTGATGGGCGCAATACCGGATTGGCCGGCAATGATGTTCTGCCAAGCTTCTTCGACGGAATTTCCAACCGGGCTGACGATGCCAAGACCGGTAACAACGACTCTGCGACGTGCCAAGGTGCACTCCGAAATCAAATGCGGCAAGGCCGGCGATCAGGCCGGCCTTGCTGCGGTCAACCAAAGAAATGGATTACTTCTTGTTGGCGACGATGTAATCGACAGCCTGCTGGACCGTGGTGATCTTTTCTGCATCTTCGTCAGGAATTTCGCACTCGAATTCTTCTTCCAATGCCATGACGAGTTCGACGGTGTCCAGGGAATCAGCGCCCAGATCGTCCACAAAGGAGGACTCAATTTTGATGTCCGCTTCGTTCACGCCCAGTTGCTCGGCGACGATTTTCTTGACGCGTTCGACGATGTTATCCATTTAAAAAAGCTCCTTCCCCTCGGGGGATACGAAAAAAAACGTTGAGATTCTACCAAAAGCCAAGGCTTCGTGTAATCAATCCATGAACATGCCGCCATTGACGTGCACAGTCGTACCCGTCACATAGGCGCCAGCCGGAGAAACCAAGAATGCGACCGCGCCGGCAATGTCTTCCGGCGTGCCGGCACGGGCAAGCGGAATCGAGGCCAGCATCGCCGCCTTCTGCTCGTCGGTCAGGGCATGCGTCATGTCGGTTGCAATATAACCCGGCGCTACGCAGTTGACCGTGATATTGCGACTTCCGAGTTCACGAGCCAGCGAACGGGTCAGCCCAGCGACCCCTGCCTTCGCGGCACAATAATTGGCCTGTCCCGCATTACCGGAATAGCCAACTACAGAGGAAATATTGACGATACGTCCGAAGCGGGCCTTCATCATGCCGCGCATCACACCACGCGACAAACGGAAAACCGCCTTCAGGTTGGTGTCGATCACCGCATCCCATTCATCGTCACCCATGCGCATCGCCAGGTTGTCGCGGGTGATTCCGGCGTTGTTCACGAGAACAGTGATGGCGCCGAATTCCTTGGCCAACTCAGCCAGAACGGCATCCGTCTGGGCAATGTCGGTGACGTTCAGAACGACGCCCTTCCCTTTGATGCCAGCTTCCGCAAGATAGCCTGAAATGCTGGCCGCACCGGACTCGCTGGTTGCCGTACCAATCACGACGGCTCCCTGCCTGCCCAACTCCAGCGCAATGGCACGACCAATGCCGCGAGTTGCTCCCGTCACGAGTGCAATTTGTCCACTCATCGCTTACTCCAGTCCAAGATTGGCATCGATCGCTGCCACATCGGCAAGCGCTACGCTGGCCAAGCCGTCGGCACAACGCTTCGTCATACCAGCCAGGACCTTGCCCGGACCACACTCAGCCACGGTCGACACCCCCAAGGCTGCCATTTTCTGAATCGTCTCGACCCAGCGCACCGGGTTATACGCCTGCCGAATCAAGGCATCCTTGATTCGAGCCGGATCACTTTCAATCGCTACATCCACGTTATTGATGACCGGAATTGTCGGTATGCCGAAAGTCAGTTCGTTCAGTCGTGCGGCAAGCTTGTCCGCAGCGGGACGAATCAACGACGAATGAAACGGTGCAGACACCGGCAAGGCCAAGGCGCGCTTGGCGCCACGCGCCTTACATGCTTCCATGGCTCGCTCGACCGCTCCCTTGTGACCGGCAATCACGGTCTGTCCGTTGGCGTTGAAATTGACAGGCTCGACAACTTCACCCTGAGCGGCTTCGGCACAGGCAGCAACGATTGCGTCGTTATCCAGGTTGAGAATCGCGGCCATTGCACCAGTACCCAGCGGAACGGCTTCCTGCATGGCGGCTGCCCGCAAGCGAACCAGCGGCACGGCATCCTTGAAAGCGATTACACCGGCGGCCACCAGCGCCGAGTATTCACCCAGGCTGTGACCAGCAACCACGGCCGGCATCTTGCCGCCCTTTTCGCACCAGAGGCGCCAGGCAGCAACGCCTGCGGTCAACATCACCGGCTGCGTATTAACCGTTTGGGTCAGTGCCTCGGCCGGTCCATCGGCGACCATGGCCCACAGATCATCGCCCAAGGCAGACGACGCTTCATCAAAGGTGGCGCGAACCACG
>JACCDQ010487998.1_pt1 | contig 13234 bp, 11 predicted proteins | sample 7446031 | NCBI WGS metagenome assembly JACCDQ01 (sample SAMN15323442, study PRJNA562643) | freshwater metagenome | isolation source: river surface water | place: USA:Blue River Watershed | collected 2017-08-17 | reverse complement strand
GGGCTTGTCTCCGTGACGATAGGGGCGAGCGGCCCTGGCGGCCGCAAAAGCCTGCCATTTTAGCAAACGGTCGCCACGGGCATTTTTGCCAATGCCTTGAAAGTTATGGAATTCCGGCTTGCCGCACACGCAAGGCCGCGTCAATCTCGCCGCTGCCACAGTGAACGAGCCGGCACCCGATTATTGTGCTAAAAGATAGTAGTAATTTTCGCCACGACGATAAGGAGCACACATGACACTGAATCGCTGGAGCACCCTGTTCGCTGGTGCGCTGGCCGTGGGCCTGGCGGCGTCGGCCTATGCGCAATATCAGGGCCCGGGCAGCAAGGCCGCAAAAGCGGCGGCGCAAGGACCGATCACGACCGTGGCCGACGTGCTCAAGCGCGGTCGCGACGATCAGCGCGTGACGCTGACCGGCAACGTGGTGAAGAAAGTCGGCTGGGAAAAATACCTGTTCCGCGACGCCAGCGGTGCGATCCGCATTGAGATCGACGATGACGTCATGCCGACCGAGCCTTTCGACGAGAAGACAAAAGTCGAGATCAGCGGCGAGGTCGAACGGGATTTCCTGCAGTCGGTCGAGATCGATGTGAAGGCCATCCGCCTGTTGAAATAAACGCGTCGGCGCAAGACCAAGCGCCCAATGACAAACGGCGGCCCGAAGGCCGCCGTCGCGCACGCGCCGGCCAGCGTCAGGCTGTCCGGCGAACTCAGCTGCATCAGAAGCGGTAACGCACGCCCACCATGAAATTGCGCGGTGCGCCCGGCGCGACGAACCGGCTGACTGTCGGCGGCGTCGATGCCGAACCATACTGGTTGCCGAACTGGTCGAACATGTTCAGCGCCATCAGGCCATAGGTCTCGAAGCGCGTGTCGAACACGTTATTCACTCGCACGAAATAGTCCAGCCCCTTGCTGGCCTCATAGTTCGCATGCACGTTCATGATGCTGTAGCCCTTGACGCTGGCATTCACTTTTTCGCCTTCGCCGATCAGACCGTCTTCATTGCCCTGCGTGACGATGCTCGACGTTGCCAGCACGGTACCGCCGATCACCAGCTTCGGCTGCACGCGCCAGTCGGCACTGACGCGCAGCGTGTGCTTCGGCAGGCCAGCAATGCGGGTGCCCGGGCGCACGCTGATATTGCGCTCGCCGCCGAACAGCTCGCCCTCATCCTGATAGGTCGCATCGAGGTAGTTATAGCTGGCGTGCAGGCTGACCGCGCCGATCTCAGTGCGGGCCGACAGGTCGATGCCCTGACGGCGGGTGCGCGAGAAGTTGCTGAAGTAGCCGAGGCCGCTGACGGACACCGCGCGGAACAGGATGTCGTCCTTGTTTTCCGAACGGTACACCGACGCCGTGAACTCAGACTCCGACGACAGGCGCCAGCGCGCGCCGAGCTCGACGGTGCGCGCGATCACCTGCTTCAGGTACGGGTCAGCCTGCAGGCCGGTCGGCAGGCGGCAAGGTTCGTTCGGGTCGGCACAGCCGAGTTCGATCACGGTCGGCACCCGGTTGCTCTGGCCGACGTTACCGAACAGCGAGACTGCCGGCGCGAGCTTGTAGCTGACGCCCAGCGACGGGTTCAGGCTGCTGTAGTTGAAGCTCTCGCGCGGGCGCGCGGTACCGACGCCGTCTTCATAATTGGTGATGGTGTTGGCCACATTCGCATGGTTGAAGCGTGCCGCACCGGTGACGAAGGTACGCTCGTTCACGGTCCAGGTGTCCGAAGCGTAAACACCCAGCGCCAGCGTCTTGCCGGTCACACCGGAGGTCGGCTCGATCTCGCCGCAGTCGATCGGCGAGCGGCTCGGGCTCAGGCCTTCGCACTCGGCCTGCGATGCGCCATAACGGATGCGGCTGGCGTCGGCGCTGGCGCCGACGGTCAGCTGGTGCTCGGTCAGCAGGCGCGTGTAGTTGACGCTGCCGCCGTAGCTGGTCTGGCGGCTGTTGTTGTAGTTGACCACCGCTTCGTCAGCATAGGTGCCGGGCACGGTGGCCGACTCCTCACGCTCAGCGTCGCCGCTGTACGCGCGTCGCTTGCCTTGTCGTACATAGGCCATTGCCGACAATTCGGTGCTGTCGTTCAGCAGCCGCTGGAAATTGAACGTCAGCATGTTCAGGTCATTCCAGGTCTTGTCGGTGTGCGTGTAGATCCAGTCGCGCTTGCGCTCATACATGCTGCCGGTAGGGTCGTCACCGCCATCGGGGCCGTAGTTACGGCTTGGCAGCAGCGCGTTGCCACGCAGGCTGCTGCGCGCGACCACCAGCGACAAGTCCCAGTTGCTGTCGTTCTGCTGGCGGCCGATCTTGGCAAACACATTGCCCAGACCGCCGGCCGAATAATCGCGCCAGCCGCTCTCTTCGAACGCGGTCGCACTGATGAAATGATGGTAGCCGTCTTCCGATTTGCCGCCATTCGACACATCGATGCGCTTGCGGCCGAAGCTGCCGGCCTGCAGTTTCACCTCGGAGCCTTGCGTGGTCAGGCCGGACTTCGTGGTGAAGGCCAGCGCGCCGCCCAATGTATTCAGGCCATAGATCGGGTTGGAACCGGGGATCAGCGTGACGTTGCCGATCGCCGCCTCGGGGATCATGTCCCAATTGACGACGTCGCCGAAAGGCTCGTTCACGCGCACGCCGTCGAGGTATACCGACAGTCCCTGCGCAGAACCGAGAATGCTCGACAGCCGGAAGCCGCGATAGGCAATATCGGCCTGGAAGGGACTGCCCTGCACCTCATTGATCGTAATACCAGAGAGGTTGCGCGCCATGTAGTCGGTCAGGTTCATGGTCTGGCCGCGCTCGATGTCGTCGGCCGTCACGCTCTGCACGTCATAGGGCAGTTTGTCTTCCTCGATGCCAATGCCCGGCAGCGGCGATGTACCCACGACCTCGACTTCTTTCAGCGTCTTGACTTCCTTGCCGGATTCCTGCTCCTCAGCGTGCAAGACCGACGCGCCGAACAGACCGGCGACTGACAGCGCGATTGCGCTCAGCCGGAAAGCGCGCGGCATGAATTGGTTCATACGGTGTCCCCCGATTCCTTCTTTTGATGTGATCTCGACCGAATGCCGACACCGGCATTGGTGTGCGCGAGCTTGTGCAAACTAATCGCGGCGTGATTTTACGAGGGTTTATGCGCATACCGGTTGGGAATTATTCCCAATGCAATCGGAATGCGAGCATGAGCCTATCCTCGGGCAAGCTTCCCGACGTCTCGGGAATTTTCCCTATTTATTAATAAATGGCCGGCCGCTATAGTCGATTCCAGTCGCTGCAGTTGCTTCCTGCATCGATTATCCCTCTCTTGCATCGATCGAGACCTCTCCCCCACATTGACTCGTGATGCTGTGGGCGGTGCCGATGGCACCGCCCTTTTTTTTCGTCCTGATGCGGACTTCAAGCGTTCGCTGCAGAAGACCAGCCAACCCTGTAAAGACTGAATTCATTCATCAAAGATAATCGAATCAGCCTTGAATAATCTTGTGCAGGTGCCCGCCCGGGAATTATTCCCGACGCGCACTCAAACGCCGCATGTCGGGAATTTTTCCTAATGACTTGACCATCTCCGTCTGCCAATGTGGACTTTCACTAAAGCCAACCAGCCGGGGCGGCATCACATCGGAGTTTTTCCGGTGGCCGACCGCCCCTCGGACAGAGGAGACTCCCATGAAACGCTACCTGTTGAGCCTGTGGGCCGTTGCCGGCATCGGCATGGCCCTGCCCTGCGCGGCTGCGCCGTTTGCGTATGTGGCGAATGAAAAATCCGGCACGCTGTCCGTTATCGATGCGGCCACCGACGAAGTGATCGCCGAGATCAAGGCTGGCGACAAGCCGCGCGGCGCCGCGCTGTCCGGCAATGGCCGCTGGCTGTACGTCAGCGACCAGCCGCACAATGCGCTGGTCAGGATAGATACGACCACCAATCAGGTCGCCGGAAAGATCGATCTGGGCGAATCGCCGGAAGGCGTGTCGTCGTCACCGGATGGCCAATGGATCGCGGCCGCGTCCGAGATCAGTAATGCCGTGAACTTCATCGATGCTGCCAGCGGTAAGAAAATCTTTGCGATCAAGACACGCGGCAAAAATCCCGAGCACGCCGTATTTAGTCCGGACAGCAAGCTGATGCTGGTGTCGGCCGAAGAAGCCGACACCGTCGATGTCATCGACGTGAAAAAGCGCCGACAGATCGCATCGATCACGGTCGGCGATCGTCCGCGCGGCATTGCCTTCCGACCGGATGGCAAGGTTGCCTATGTGGCGTGCGAGATCGCCAGCAAGGTCTACGCGATCGACGTAGCGAAACGCGCAGTGATCAAAGAGATCCAGACCGGCACGTTCTCGAACGGCGTCACGATGGCGCCCGACGGCAGCCGCGTCTTCATCTCCAACGGCAAGGACGCGACCGTATCGGCCATTGATACGGCAACTCACGAGGTGCTGGCCACGATCCCGGTTGGCAAGCGCCCCTGGAATATGGCGATCACGCCGGACGGCAAAAAACTCTATGTTGCCAACGGCCGCTCGAACTCGGTGTCTGTCATCGATGCGGTCACGCTCACGCCCATCACCGAGATCAAGGTGGGCGAGATGCCCTGGGGCGTAACGATGCACTGAGCGCCGCCGGCGCACCATGCTGCTCGCAAGATTGGGAATTTCTCCTATATCCAGCGACGGAGAGAGCCGCTAGAGTGCTTGCGGTCGGCGCAATGGCCTCACTGTCCCATTGTCCGTCATGGCAAACCCGGGCCCCTCTCCCCCTCCCCCATGGGTTCGGGCTGCGGCGGGCGGTGCTGGCAGCATCGCCCGTTTTTCTTCATGAGCACGGATCAGCATCCCATCGCCTGCCGACCGGCACAATTCAGTACCATGTCGAGCGCAAGACTTTCGGGCCAGACTATGTCCACCACCAACACCACCTCCCACACCACGACCGTCATGCTGGTCGACGACCATGCGGTCGTGCGCGCCGGCTATAAACGCTATATCGAACTTGACCCCACGCTGTTGGTGGCGGCCGAAGCGGCCAGCGGCGAAGAGGCCTATGCGATGCTGGAGAAGGTCCCGGTCGGCGTGGTGATCATGGACCTTTCCATGCCCGGTCAGGGCGGCTTTGAATCGCTGCGGCGCATCCTCAGCCGCTATCCGGCGCAGCGGGTGCTGATCTTCTCGATGCACGAGAACGCGTCGATCGCCAACCAGGCGCTGCGGCTCGGCGCCTGCGGCTACCTGACCAAGAGTATGGCACCCGACGAGATCATCGACGCCATCCATCAGGCGATGCGCGGCGCACGGCCGGTGGCGCCGTCGCTGCGCGCCGACCTCGACGAACTGAACGCGCCGAACCTGCCGCACAATGAACTGCTGCCACGCGAATTTGAAGTACTGATGATGCTGGCCAATGGCGACAGCGTCGACAGCATCAGCGCTCGTCTGCACCTGAGCCCGAAGACGGCGTCGAATTACCAGGCGAATATCCGCAAGAAGCTGGGCGTGAGTTCATCGATCGAGCTGCAGCGTTACGCCCGGGAGCACGGCCTCATATCGTGACAGCGGCCGGCTGCGGCAGAGCGGCCGGCAGTGGAAATGTCACCAGTAGCGTCAGTCCGCCGCCGGGCGCGTTTTGCAGCGCGAGGCTGCCATGGTTGGCCAGCACGCGTTCACGGATGCCCGCCAGGCCAATGCCTTCCTTGTGGCCGGCGTCCGTGCACAGGCCACAGCCATTGTCGGCGATCGTTAGCGTCAGCGCGCGCACATCCGTATCGAGCGCAAGCGTGATTCGTACTTCGCTGGCGCCCGCGTGCCGCAGCACGTTCGTCAATGCCTCCTGCGCGATCCGGTAGATTGCCACCGCCAGCCGCTGCGGTATCGCCGCATCCTGCAAGGACACCGACAGCCGACAGTCCAGCGCGGCATCGGCGCGCGATTGCCGCTGCCTCACCAGATCACGCAACGCCTGTTCCAGCGCGATCTGGTTTTCTTCGCCGCCCTGCAGCCCATACGGCCGCAGCTGCGCCAGCAGCCCGCGCAGCTGCGCCAGGATGCTGCCGCTATTCTCGTACATCGCCTTCGCACATTCCTGCAGCGCAGGCTGGCCGCCGGTCTGCTTCAGCAGATAAGACGCATCGACTTGTAACGCCGTCAGCAGCTGGCCAAATTCGTCGTGCAGTTCATGCGCGAGGCTGCGCCGCTCTTCTTCCTGCACGTCCTGCAGCCGGTTCAGCAGCTCGCGCTGTTTGGCCAGCTGCTCGGTCAGCGCCTCGGCGAGATGATTCAGCGCCTGCGCGACCAGGTTCAGCTCACGCGTGGCGCACTCACCGATGCGCGCACCGTAGTCGCCCAGCTCAATACGGGCGATGCCGGCCAGGATGCCCGACAGCGGCGCCAGCGCGTGCCGCACGCTGACCCACAGTACCGCAATCAGTGCCAGCGTGATCGCGCCAAACAGCCCGAATTGCAGCAGCGCCGCCGTGACCGCTTCGGCACTTTCGGCCTGGGGCTGAGGCTCCAGCACCAATACCTGCTGAGTGCCGTCAGCGAACGTCAGAGGCAGCGCATACGGGCTGGCTTCCCTCCCACGCAGCAGCCAGCCGGCCAGCACGCCCGGTGGCGCCTCCTGCTGCAGGTCGCGCGTCAGGCGACGGCCGCTGCCATCGCGCAGCACGACACGAAAATTGCGCAGGCTTCCGCTGGCATTCAGTGCATCGATCGCTGCCACGCGCTGTTCCAGCGAGGTGCTGGCATGCAGCGACGACAAAGTCGACACCAGGCGGCCGATGCGCTGACTGCTGTCGACTTCATCGGCAATGTCGTGGCGGGCGGCCAGCAGCGTCAGCGCCAGCGCGATCATCATCATCACACTACCGACCAGCACCAGGCGCAGCAGCAAGCGAGTTACAAGTTGCATAAATCATCTCCGGGCGAGCGACGCCCGCCTCGAGGGGTGGGTTCCGTGGATGCGAAAGCAGTGTTACAGCGAGCGTCATGACCGGAATTCAGGCCGCCCGCAGCGGCGCCGACAGCGGCCATCAGCGACTGAAAAATATTGCTACAAAAAAGAACTTTTCTAAATTTTACAGCCGTCCTATTATGCTCTTAAATACTGTTTCTTTATTGTAATATTAATATTTTGTTATTTAAATTAAAGGGTTTTCTGACAAGTTGTCAGGAATTAACAGCAAGTTAATGCACAACAACTGCAATTTTTTGGCAAAACCGGGGTTTTAAAAATTGAGATGCGCTGCATGAACTTTTGATTTCAATTATTATTGTTGCTATCGCGAAATTTTTACCTTATATGAAAGGATTACCGTGAGCAAAAGCACCCGACCTGCGGATATTTATCTGCGTTTTCTGCAATTAGCTGAAACCTTGCGCAACATTCCGTCGCTGCCGCCGCTAGAACCGCTCGAAGAGCGCATCCTTGAGCTGATCGCCTACGCGCGCCAAGCCGAAGAGCGACTGTCGGTCAAAGACCTGATGAACAAGCGTGAACTGGGCTCACCGGCCATGTTGCACGGTCGCCTGAAATCGATGCGTGAAAAGGGCTGGATCCTGCTGGCAGACACGGAAGATGCACGGCGCAAGCAGCTCGAACTAAGCCAGGCAGCACTGCTGCATTTCGACAAACTGTCCAAATGTTTGCAGCAAGCAGTAAAAAAGGCCGGCTGAGCGGCGTCGTTGCCGCTATCGTCTCAGAGCAAGCCAGATGGCGACCGCGATAATCGCGGCCACAGCCAGCTCCAGCCCTACCATGACCCATTCCATCTAGCCCGCCTGACTGCAGTCCCCGCCCACGGCGAGGGAATGTGTACAGCGCAGAGCCGCCATCAGAACAAATCGATCTCGCCTGCCAGCGGCTTCGTCGCCAGCACGGTCGAGTATTGCTTTTCTGCCTGTGCCAGGCTCGGGCTCGCCGATGCCAGCTTTTTGACCATGGCCTTCCCCGTGGTGGGGAAATAAGCCACCTTGCGCGGGTGGATGTCATTCAGATCGGACGCGACGATCGGTATCTTTTCTGCGCGCAGATATTCGCCCACGAAATGCGCATTGCGCTCGCCGACGTTCAGCGCCGCCATGCCGGCCAGCACACGGCCGCCGCCGAACACCTTGGCCTCCAGGCGGCTGCGGTGCGCACCGGCCTTCAGCAGTTGGTTGATCAGGATTTCCATGGCCATCGCGCCATAGCGCATCGAGGCTGAGGCCGGGCCGTCGTCGCCGCCGGGCAGCATGAAATGGTTCATGCCGCCGACGCCGGTCTCCCGATCGCGCAGGCAGGCCGCGACGCACGAGCCGAGCACGGTCACGATCACCATGTTCGCGCTGGTGAAATAGTATTCGCCGGGCAGCACGCGCGCGCCCATGCAGCTGAAATGACGATCGAAGTAGAGATGCTTCGCAAAATGCGGATCGGCCTCCATCATTTGCCCGCCGCCGGCGCCGACGCCAGTTCGTAGACCGTCTTGCCGCGCAGCCGCAGCGCATTCGACGCATACAGAAAGTTCTCAGAATGGCCGGCAAAGAGCAGCGCATCCGGTTTCATCAGCGGCACGAAGCGCTCGAGAATCTGGCGCTGCGTCGGTTTGTCAAAATAGATCATTACGTTGCGGCAGAAAATGACATCAAAGGGATTCGACAACGGCCAGCGCGGCGCGAGCAAATTCAGCGGCATGAACTCGATCAGCTTACGCAGTTCGGGGCGTACGCGCACCAGTCCCTCTTGCGAGCCGCGGCCGCGCAGGAAAAAACGCTTCAGCTGTGCCGCCGGTAACGAGGCCACGCGCTCATTTGGATAAACGCCCAGCGCTGCCGTGGCCAGCACATTGGTATCGATGTCGGTGGCGACGATGCGCACCGGCGGCTCCAGCGTTCCGTAGGCATCGCACAGAGTCATCGCGATCGAATAAGGTTCCTCGCCGGTCGACGCCGCCGAGCACCAGACGGTCATCTGGGGATGCTTGCGCGCATGCTCGGCCAGGATGGGGAAATGATGCGGCTCGCGGAAAAACGAGGTCAGATTGGTCGTCAGCGCGTTGGTGAACGACTCCCACTCCGGCGAGTTGGCATCATTTTCCAGCGTGTCGAGGTAGCGGCTGAACGACTCGACACCGGTCGCGCGCAAGCGGCGCGCAAGCCGGCTGTACACCATTTCCTGCTTGCCCTCGGCCAGTGCAATACCGGCACTGCGCCGGATCATCGCGCGAGCGCGCTCGAAGTCTGCCTGAGTGAACGGGAATTCCTTGCTCCTCTTGTCCATCTACTTCTTACCCCTGGAATGTCTGCGCTTGCTATCAATGAAACCATGATCGCTCCCCGGCCAAACATACAAACAACGGACGGTAAGCGACGTTGTTCTATTTCGGGCGAGCAATGCTCCTGGCAACCAATGTAATTCGCGTGCAGGAAAAATGTTTCCTAAGATAATTATTTTTTTTAATATTTGTTGCGTGACATCAAATAGGCAAAAAGTAGTTGCCAAGAAGCTACAACTTTACCTCAAAAACACCAATACATGGCGGCCCCAAGTCCTGTGCCAGAAAATACGACCCATCCATTGCCGCAAAACTACTGGCTGAACGACCTGATTTCCGGGTCAGACCAGGAAATCTACGTCATCGACGAGGCCACGCTCACGCTGCTCTGCGTGAGTGCCGCCGTGTGCCGGCAGCTGCAGTACCGCGCCGACGAGCTGGCCGCACGGCCGGTGACGGATGTGCTGCCCGACCTGTCGCGCGAACACATCGCCCGGCTGACAAGTACGCCGGACCCGGGCACCGCTTTCGCAATGCCTGTGCAAGTGACCCAGCGCCGCCGCGACGGCCGCGAAAAATCGGTACGGCTACGGCTGGCGCGGCTGCCGGTGCCTGGCGCGTCGGCGCTGGTGGCCATTGTCGATTCGCCGGCAGGACAAGCGGCGGCGCAGACGGTCGCAGCCAACCACCAGGACCGCATCGCTCAGATCGAGCAGCATCTGCCAGAGCTGGTGTTCCAGCTCTGCCGCCGAACATCGGGGCAGCTGGAATTCTGCTTCCTGTCGCTGGCCTGCGAAGACCTGCTCGGCCAACCGGCCGATGCACTGTACGCCGACGCGCAGCGCTTCATCGACAAGATCGTCGACAACGACCGGCAGACCCTGGTGGACAAGATGCACCAGTCGGCCGACGCGCTCGCCGTGCTGAACTGGGAAGGCCGGATATGGATCGAGTCGTGGCAAGACTTCAAATGGATCAACCTGCGGGCCACGCCGCGTGACGAAGGGGCCGACGGCATTCTCTGGACCGGCCTGATGACGAACATCACCCAGGGCAAGCGGCAAGCCGAAGAGCTGCGCCAGTCGCGCGCGCAATTGGCCGACCTGACCGCGCATGTCGACAACATGCTCGAGCAGGAACGCGAGCGAATCGAGCGCGACCTGCATGACGACCTCGGCGGCAACCTGTCGGCGCTGAAAATGATGCTGGCTCAGGTATGGAAGCAGTTGCCCCAGACGCCCTTCCTGGTCGAGCGCGCCGATTACCTGAACCAGTTGATCGACCGCTCGATCGAGTCCATCCACCGCATCTCCGCCGACCTGCGGCCCAGCATCCTCGGCGCAGGCCTCGTCGCCGCACTCGAGTGGCTCGCGCAGGAGCAGCAGAAGCAGACCGGCATACCCTATGTGTTGCACGGCGGGCGGCGGGATATCGATATGGCGCCCAACCTCGCGACCTCGCTGTTCCGCATCGCGCAGGAAGCCTGCAATAACATCCGCAAGCATGCGCATGCCAGCCGGGTCGACATCCATTTGCGCGAAGGCGACGGCGAGCTGGTGCTCGAAGTCGTCGATAACGGCATTGGCATTGCGGAAGACCGGCGCAATAATCCGCGCTCGTTCGGACTGCTCGGCATGGCTGAGCGCACGTCGGCGCTGGGCGGAAAATTCAAGCTCACCTCGCGCAGCGGACGCGGCACGAAGGTGCGGGTGACGCTACCATTGCGTCCGCACTGATCTTTATATCTATCTAATCCATGCCGAACCGAGCCAACCCCTCAGGCAAACAGATCCGCGTACTGATCGCCGATGACCATGCGATCGTCCGTGAAGGCCTGAAGCAGATCATCGCCGACAGCACCGACTTTGCGGTCTGTGGCGAGGCCGACAATGGGCTGCAGGCAATCCAGCAGGCGCGCAGCGGCGAGTTCGACATCGTGCTGCTGGATATCTCCCTGCCAGACCGCAACGGCATCGACGTGCTCAAGCAACTGAAGAAAGAAACGCCGTCGTTGCCGGTGCTGATCCTGACGATGCACCGGGAAGACCAGTATGCGATCCGCGCGCTGAAGGCCGGCGCCTCCGGCTACCTGAACAAACAGAGCGCGCCGGCCGAGCTGGTGAATGCGCTGCGCGAGGTCGCAGCCGGTCGCAAGTACATAACCGCCGCACTGGCACAGGAAATGGCGAACCAGTTCGGCAATGGCGACGACAGCGGCCGGCCGGCCCACGAAACGCTGTCCGACCGGGAATACCAGACCCTGGTCATGATCGCCTCCGGCAAGACGGTCGGTGACATTGCCGTCGAGCTGGCGCTATCAGTCAAGACGGTCAGCATGTACCGCGCGCGGCTGCTGCAAAAAATGAAACTGCGGCATAACGCTGAACTGACCCATTACGCGATCCGCCATCGGCTCGTTCCCGAGCTGCCGGACTAGCTTGCCAAATATGAAATACATGCCCGAAAAAATTTCCTGCACGAATCGCTAAATATTTTGCGCTCCCTGCCCGTAACAGATTCAACAGCAGTCGAGTAAGGCAAAACAAGCCAAGCCGAGTGTGCTGATAAACGTGGCCAGAAATGCTGGCCGGATCATCGGATCAAGCCAAGGAGAGCAACATGCCCGCAGTCATCAATACCAACCTCGCCTCGCTCAACACGCAGCGTAACCTGACCGCTTCGCAAGCGTCCCTGAACACCTCGCTGCAGCGCCTGTCCTCGGGTCTGCGCGTGAACAGCGCGAAAGACGACGCCGCCGGCCTCGCCATCGCTGAGCGTATGAACGCACAGGTCAAAGGCATGAACGTCGCGATCCGTAACGCTAACGACGGTATCTCGCTGTCGCAGACCGCTGAAGGCGCACTGGGCAAAGTCAGCGACAACCTGCAGCGTATGCGTGAACTCGCTGTGCAGGCTGCCAACGGCACCAACAGCTCTGCCGACCGTACCACGCTGGATCAGGAATACACCGCACTGGCCAGCGAAGTGACCCGAGTGCTCGAGAGCACCAAGTTCAACGGCCTGACGCTGCTGAACAGCACCGCACCGGCCACGTTCGACTTCCAGGTCGGCGCCAACAATGACACGAACGAGCAGATCAGCATCACGACCACCGACATCACGGCTGGTACCGGCATCACCGCCGTCACCACCGGCGCTTCGGCAACCATCGCCGATGCCACCGGCGCCCTGGCTCTGACCGCGATGGACGACCTGAGCACCGCAATCGACGAAGTGTCGTCGGCACGCGCCACCTTCGGTGCAGCTCAGAACCGCTTCGAGGCCGTGATCTCGAACCTGCAGATCGCGTCGGAAAACCAGTCCGCATCGCGCAGCCGTATCATGGACGCCGACTTCGCCGCAGAAACCGCGAACCTGACGCGCGGCCAGATCCTGCAGCAGGCCGGTACCGCGATGCTGGCCCAGGCGAACTCGCTGCCCAGCGGCGTGCTGGCCCTGCTCCGCGGCTAAGCAACGGTACGGCGTCCGGAGCGGACGCCGTACAATGTCAGCGGATCAGCCCGCCTGCAGCCTCGCACAAAACGCCGTCAAGAACGTTTTGTCCGGGGCTGCAAGTGCGTGATCCTCCGAACAAGCGCAAGCGTTGCCCATGAGGTCATGATGAACATATCCCCGATCGCCAGCGGCGTGACTATCGCCGACGAGCCCGGCGCCAGTATCCGTCCCAGCGGCGCGGAGCGGCCGGCCCCGGTCGCTGAACGACCCGGTCCAAACCGATCGTCTGCTGCACCCGCGCAAACGTCCGTCGCCCCGGAAGAACTGCAAAAACTGGTCGAAGAACTCAGCCAGCGCATCGGCACCACCGGCCAGCAGCTGCAATTTTCCGTCGATCGCGACACCGGTAAAACGGTCTTGCGCGTAACAGACGCCGAATCAGGCACACTTTTACGCCAGATTCCTGGCGATGAAGCTCTGGCAATGGCGCGCATACTAGACCGCTCGCAAGGAATGCTGATCCG
>JACCDQ011150266.1_pt1 | contig 13238 bp, 5 predicted proteins | sample 7446031 | NCBI WGS metagenome assembly JACCDQ01 (sample SAMN15323442, study PRJNA562643) | freshwater metagenome | isolation source: river surface water | place: USA:Blue River Watershed | collected 2017-08-17 | reverse complement strand
TTTTATCTTGTTGCAATAAATTCATGCGCAAGAAAAGACGCTGCCCAAGCTCCATGGTTTTCAAACCAGCCGTACTACCGCCATACGAACTGAAATGAGCACGCATGGAGTTGTTGAGCGTCAAACTCCCTGTTGAACTACCTGCATTGACCCGCACCCAAAAAGATTGCAAAGGAGGCAGCAGTTTTGAAATTGTTTGTCCGTTCAGACTCGTGCCAATACCGCCGTTGGCACCTGAAACATAAGTATCAAAAACCATATTTGTGCCATCATGTGAACGGTACCAAATGGTATTGCCAATATTTGTTTTGATCACTTCATCCCAATTCAGGTAAGACGGATAAGGGTTGCTGACCAAATTAAAACCCTCAAAAGCAACACCTGGCGTGCGCGTACAATTGAGTTGGATGCTACCATTGTTCATTTGAATACTGCTGAAATTAAGCGTATCGTTTGCACCGATGCGCAAGAAGTAACCACGGCCTGCTACAATAGGCGTTGAAGCCGTAAAGAGCTCTACCCAGGCAGCACTTGGCTCGTCATAATACTTCAGGACATTAGTGCCCTCGGCAAAGAAACTTCCGCTTAAAGCACTTGGATTTGGAGATCCTAAGTACCAAAACCTACCTGAAGGCAACAAACCGCCAGAACCAGTAACATACTGTTGCATGTGCCCGTTACCTACGCCCATCCAAGAACTATTTGGGTGTTGGACCAAGGTTGCACCGTTTTTTAAATATAAATCACCATCAAGTAGTAAATCTTCTTCTAAGGTAAGCTGCTGCTGAGCAGCAACAAGTAATTGCGCACCACTTGGAATGTATAAATTAGATAATATAATGGCTGAGTCTAAAATGATAGTGGTGGCAGTAGGTAATTCTACTGAAGCAGCAGCAACCGGAACGCCACCGCACCAATTGGCTTGGTTTTTCCATGAGCCTACTGCAGCTCCTTTCCACTGTCCCGGATTCAAGACTTGCGCCGTAACTGCCAAACGGTTCAAACTCTGACAACCATTTTGCAGTACTTGTGCGGCAAAATATTGCGCGTTATGAACAAGTAGAGCCTGAGGAGCAAGTGCTATTTGACTCTGAGCATCAGGGTACCAAACAATGCCTGCTTGATTTAAACTGAGGTCTTGCACCACTGCATTCTGACACAATTTTTGCAATTGAGCACCCGTAGGTGTTTGTGGAACGGTTGGTGCCGGATTGATTTGAACGGAAGTAGTCCACTCGGAGGTTCTACCTGTAAAACTGCTCACTTTAAAAGTGTAAGTGTGCCCCGGAGGTAAATTATCAATAATGGCACTTGGTCCGTTACCGGTTTTGGAACCAAAAGGCGCTCCGGTTACTCTCCAGGCACCTGCAGGTAAGCCATTTAAATGCACCTTGCCATGCGCCACCAAACAAGTGGGTTGTTCTACTTGTGCAACCACCGGAACTATTGGTGCAGCAGCAGGCGCAAAATCAATGCCTTTATAGATAAAGTTTGTACCCGCACTCGCCAACTCTATTGGTAGTACGTTGGCATTCGTGTCTACTATTTTTAGTAATTTATTGTTGTCAGCGCCCGGGCTCACTAAAAATGAAGTAGCGTAAATCTTGGCTATTGAATCTGAAAAGTCAACTGCCATACCGCTACTGCGCTGCCCGTGTGTGTATTGTTTGGTCCATAGATTATTTTGCAAGACCCATTTCTGTATTCCACCTCCAGTGTTACCATTCAGCGGGCTGTCGTCAGCAACATAAGCCAATTGGCCATCAGGCGCAAACGCAAAACCTCTAGGTGAAGCAGTTTCAATGAGCAATTGCACCGTCTGATTCGCTGTTGTGGGCAATCCTGAACCAATTTGATAAATACCAGCGGGGCTCACTGAAGTTGAGAAATACAAATTGCCATTGACAATTTCTAAAGACCTACCAGCAAGGATATTGTTATTGAGCTGAATAAATGCACTGCCATCAAAATACCAAATTCCACCTGTAGTGCCATCTCCTGTTCCAGCCGCATAAAACTGATTGCTGCCCAAAGGCAATAAACTTGTTAGGTAGCCATTGACAAACGGCACTGCCTGCCCACTTGCCGGAAAGATCACGCGGTTGCTCACACTTGCTCCGGTATTCAGAATATTGGTGGCCTTGGCCTGATAGCTCGCCACGTTCGGAATACCCGGGACTAAATCGTAACCCGGTACACCTAAAAATTCATTATTTGAATTCAAGTGACCATTCGAACTATTTAGCTCACCGGTTTCAGTCAAAAGATTTGAACTCGAAAATTGCTGCGCTAATTCTTGTAAGGTCGTTCCTGTTGGCAAGAATTCTACTAACTTCAAAGGAAAGGTCACAGCGCCTAAAGGTGAAATGCCATCCCCTATCCTATTGACTAATAAATCGCCTGGCATGAAACCCGTTACTTCGATGCTGCCATCTTGAAAGCTGACTAAATAATTGCTCCAACTCACATTGACACCAACTGGGTTCGAGGCAAAAACCTGATTTGGATAAACCCCCACACCAGTGCCGCTGCCTGAAGCTGCAGCTGCAGCACCATAAGCAATATCTACCGTGCTGATGGTTTCAGTTGGGGGCATCCAGCTTGTTGTAAAAGCCGTAGATGCCAAGACTGGCAAGAGTGTGTTCCCTAATTCTTTCTGAGCATTATTGGCTGTAATGAGTAAAGCTCTTTGACTGATCTGGTTAGCTGTAGCGCTGCATGTAATGTTGCTGTTGCTGGCACTTGAACTGCTGAGCTGCACGCAAACGGCATTGTTAAATAAGCCAACTGCTTTGTTGGCGGCGGTACGCACGTAAATTACACTCCCTGAAGTAAGGTTTGAAAGTGGCGTAGCTGCAAAGCCAGTACTTTGGTTCAATGAAATTTCAAAGCCAGCCTGAGGTGTGGCAGTTATCGGGCCAAGTAAATTTGTCGCGCTTAAAGTACAGGCCTGTGCCAAACTTGGCTCGCCATATTGGGCACTCAAGCCTGTAGGCAATACTTGCGAACCAAGCACTGGCAAAGCAACACCTAAAATACTCACGTTGTCAAAGCGCCAAGAGCCACTGGCCAAATAAGAGCCATTGCCCGTGCTAGAATTGGGCGTATAAACAGCGCTAGCATCGGTGCGCATATAAGCTGTATAAGGTGCATATGGTGTGGCTGTACTCGACTCATCGAAAGCAAAAGGGCTAAAAATAGACACCAAGCGCACCTTGAAATTAGGATTATTGGCTACGCCGGGTTCATCGCTGAAGTCAATGTTAAAAGTCAACCAAGTATCTTGAGGTAAAATGGCACCACTGTTGGTCCAAAAGCCGGTCTCCCAGGTGCTGCCATCTAAGCTGTAATCGAGCTGCACCCATCTAGATGCAGGCCCAGAAGCGCGCTGGGTAAATTGCAATTTGATGTTCGTTTTTCCTACGGTGCTCACCTGAAAAGCCACCCCCATTTGCCCATTCTGTGTAGACTGCGTAGCAAAATTGGTAAGCTGCAAGCATTTACTGTAGGTCGAATTTGGAAATGATTGGTTTAAGTTACCTACAGCACTTGCTGTTCCCGAACCTATAGTAGGGATCAAATCACCTGTGTCAAAGGTCCAATTAGTAATAGTCTGCTGCCCGTTTGCAGTTATTGTCATAAACAGAAGATGGAGCAGTAGAAAGGTCGAGGTTGATTTTAGTGCTTTCATAACGTTGATTTTCACCAAAATTACCCGAGCCCTGAGTGGCTATTGTTGTAAGCAACGCACTAAACTTTACATAATTCAAAGTACCACAAAAAAAGCAGCCCTTTTGAGGCTGCTTTGGTTTTAATAGGATTCTAGAAATTTCCTACTTGAACAACTTGAATACTTTTAAAGACATAAGTGGGTCTTGATTAGGAAAATTAGAAGGACCTCCTTCAGTTGGCGGTGTTGTTTGAGACATCATCACCATTGAGATTTCGTTGTCGAGCATTACTATTTCAACTTTCGGAGACATGTAAGTCTTTTTTGCAGCGTTACTTGAAGTTGCTGTATAATTGAGATTTTTCATCTTTCTTTTCTTTAAAATAGATCGAACAATTACTTATTGTTGAATAAACACTTTGCGTACTTCAACACCAGTATTTGAGCTGAGTGTCACATAGTAAATACCATTCGCTTGTGCCAATTCAACACTGGTTTCAAGGTTATTCATAGAACCTGCATATACTAATTTACCGGCAGCATCTCTGATTTGAATATCAGTTACACCTTCAGCTGACGCAGGCAATTTAATCACCACTACACCAGCAGATTCAGCATAAACACTTGCACCTTTTCCGCTGAAGTTTGCTGAGCTGTTTACTTCGTTATAAACGTTTGTAGGTACTGCATCATCGATGAGTTGGAAGTGCAACACAAAACGCTCTGCATTCATTCCTGAAGCTGCATAGAACTCATAAACCGTTCCTGGCTCAAGCGCCTGAACAATTTCTTCTTGCTTATCTTCTAACCAAACCAATCCGTTTGAAATCTCAAGATCTTCGATCACGAAGCTATGCACACCTGTAGTAGGCAATTCCATAGTGATTGGCAAAGACTGTTGTTTTTTAGCACTGTTCAAACCATTGATGGTAATTTTCTTACCCGCAGCAGAAGTGTAAAACTGTGGCATACCTGCCTGCATCATTTTCTCACCGTCAAACTGATCAAAACCGTTGGTTGCAATATCATTGACGTACACAATGATTTGATCCTTCTTGTTGGCTTGCGACAAGTTCATGCGAAGGAATATATCTCTTTCATTTGAAGTCGACTTCAAACCTGCAACACTACCATTAATTGAAGTAAAGTGCGCGCGCATAGAGTTTGTAAGACCTAAGCTGCCTGTATTATTCAAACTTGGATTTGCGTTTGGATTAACTCTTACCCAGAATGACTGCATAGGCGGAATCAAATTACTCACACCCGCACCATTAAGGTTAGTTCCAATTCCATTCGTACCGGCAACATAGGTATCGAATACCATCGTATTATTCGTACTATTAAATGTTCTGTACCACATGGTATTGCTAACTTCTGTTTTGACAACATTATCCCAATTTAAATAGGATGGATAAGGATTAGAAACCAAATTAAATCCTTCAAAACCTAGGCCAGCAGTACGTGATAAACCACTTATGGTAATGTCACCATTATTAACTACACCTCCAGTAAAGGTTATTGTAGAGTTGGCCATCGCTTGCGTATAGTATCCTCTTCCAACAACTAAGTTTTCAGGGGTATGACTATATACATCTATCCATCCAGGTGTGGCAGATTCAGAGCGCCATTTCACCACATTCGCCAAACTCGAGGCAAAAAACACAGCTGAACTCGCCTGAGACACCGGACTACCTAAGTACCAGAAACGTCCGGTTGGTGTGGATGAACCCGCACCGGTGATGTCTTGTTTGACTAAATAATTTCCGCTACCTGCAAGCGTGCTGCTGCTTCCTTGAACCAAAGTAGCGCCATTTTCTAATGTAATAGTACCATCGTTGGTAATTGTTCCCGAAACTGTTAATCTAGCAGTACTTGTAAGTAATAAACTGCCAGTGTTTGCAATATTAACCACGCTAATTGTTCTCGGATCCGAAATAGTTAACTGATGCCCTGTTAGGATATTGATGATATTACTTGAGGTTGGAGCTGAAGTAGCAGATACCCAAGTGGTGCCATCACCAACCAACCAGTTCGATGCAGAAGATAAATCAGCATTTCCTGAAGTCTGATAATAAGTTGGGCCATTTGCTACTGTATATTGAAAATTACCGCCACTATTGTTGTTTAAATTGATGGTATACCAATCTGCTTTGTCTGGTGCAATGGTCATACCTGAACCAGAAGTGAATACATAATAAGAAACAACTGTTCCGGCAGGTAATGTTGGAATATTTCCTGAATAAGAAGTGCCTGAGCCAGTCATAGGAACTACTGATGATGTTGCCCAACCATCAGTGGTATAACGCAAATAGACACCTTGCCCATTGTTAAAGCTCGCGTCAAGATTTGCTGTAATGGTTGGCGAAAGGCCAGAAAGTACTGTAGAAAAATTTCTAGAAACAGAATTTACAGTTCTAAGTACACCATCAATTCGGAAAATAATGAATTTACGTTCTGGATTGGAACCCGCATTTTTTGTTTTGAAAACAAAAGTTTGAGACAAACTGGTCGCATTTATGTACATCGCACCAGAACTAGTACAGAATGAATTTAGGGTAATCTCTTGATTTGGATTAACCTGATCATCTTGCTGGTTTGTTGTGGTATTTTGCTGTATCGTACCACCAAAATCCCAATCAATACCCATTCGGAAATAATTATTCCCAACCGCATTCGGATTTTGAATGGATATGTAGCTTGTACCTGCCGAGGAAGTAAAATACTCGAAATTTGAATTTTGACTACATGACCCGCCCCAACCACTGGTAAAACCCGAACCAATTATTGCATTTTGAGCAACCAAATGATTTCCAAAAATGAGGGAAATCAATAAAACAAAAGCTTGAAAAAAAGTATATGTTCTATTCATAGCATTTAAGTTTAGTTAGTGTAAATATAACACACCCTTTTAAAAAAACAAATATTTGGAAATGCACTTAATAACAAAGCATTATAAATTTTTGTTTTTGATTTATTTAAATTTTTGGTTACAAAAAAAGCAGCCCTTATGAGGCTGCTTTGTTATTAAATCAGATTCTAGAATTCCTTACTTGAACAACTTAAATGCCTTTAAATACATCAACGGATCCTGCTGTGGAAATTCTGTCGGTGGCAAGGACATCATGACCATGGAGATTTCGTTGTCGAGCTGAACCTGCTCTACCTTAGGGGCAAGATATGGTTTCTTTTTACTGTCTTGCTGCTGGATTGGGTTGTTTTGAAGGCCTGACATCTTATTCTTGGATTAAAACTTTGAATACTTTTTGAGTTTTGCCGATTTGAACCTGAACCAAGTATACGCCGTTGGCATTCGGGATGTAAACTTGGGTGTTGCCTGATTCGAAACTTTGAGTCAAAACTTGACGACCCGTCATGTCGAAAATTGCCATGTTTTTGGTTTGTAGCGCTTCAGTTTCATTTAGGTTTGCAGTAAGTTCAATGACTTTGGATCCTGAAGTACCAACACTCACATCGGCCCAATTGATGACTTCATCCGGATTATTGCTTGGCTGATCTGTTGCTTCCGTTGAACCATAAATTTGATTTGGGTAACCAAAATGCAATACAAAGCGTGCGATGTCCTGACCTCCTTGATTTTCGAAAGTATAGGTATCGTTAATTAACAAATTCTGAAATTGTTGTGTCGTTTTATCTTCAAGCCAGATGCTGCCAAATGTGCTATTGAATTCTACGAGTTTGATGGTGTGTGTTCCGGCATTGTGGATATTCATGTATAGTGGCGTAGCTTCGTTGCGTTGCATGAAGTTTTTGGCATTGATGACCATCTTTTTATCGCCGATTTTACTGTAAAGTTGAGGGGTGCCCGCTTGAATCATTTTTTCAGAGTCAAAAGCATCTTGAGCGTCTGTCGTCTCGTAACTGCAATAAACAATGGCCTGATCTCTTAATGAATCTTTTTCCAGACTCAAATTGGCAAACATGAGCTTTGAATCCATGCTGTGCATGCCTTGCATACCACTAATATGATGACTTCTGTCTAGGTTATCCATTGTAATGCTACCCGTTGAGCTGCCTTCAACTCTTACCCAAAATGCTTGCATCGGCGGAATGAATTGGCTAACTGTGCCGTTTCCGTTATTGCTTGTACCTACATTTCCATTGCTGTTGTAAGTGTCAAACACCATATTATTGGCGCCATTTGAAGTGCGATACCAAATCGTTGATCCAACATTCGTTTTTGTGACGTCATCCCATTTCAAATAAGAAGCGTAAGGATTACTCACTAAGTTGAAGCCGTTAAAACTCGAGCCATTCGCCGTCAGATTAAAATTGTAGGCTCCATTGTTCAAAGAACCACCTGTAAAAGTTAAATCGTGAGTACCTGGTGTATTTGACCTCAAGTAATGACCTCTTCCTACTGTCAAAGCGGAAGTATTATCCGTAATTTCAATCCAAGCTGCACTTTGCTCATCCCAATACTTCACAATATTAGCCCCAGCCGCATCAAGTATCGAACTCAAACCTCCCGAAACCGGACTTCCCAAATACCAAAAGCGCCCATTCGGCGAACTCCCATTGTTGCCTCCGGTAATGGTTTGCTTCACCTGAACCGTTCCAGAACTAGAACTGGAATAAACCGAAGATGCACCTTGAACAATTGTGGCCTTATTTTCGAGGGTAAGGGTTCCGTTGTTGGTGAGGTTGCCAGTAACAGTGAGCTCAGTGTTATTTGAGACATTGAGAACTCCTAGATTATTGATTATTAAGTTTCCCGCGACTATTAGATCCTTGTTCAATTTTACTTCAGCAGGATTATTTATTTGGATTGTTGTATTTGAACCGAAAGTTATACTTCCAGCGCCGCCAATGGTTTGTTGATTTGAACCATTTAAAGTTAGTGTGCCAGCTGTACTGGGTGAAAATCCTAAAGATTGTCCGTTTGTGACGTTAATGTTCCCAGCAATAGAAACTCCTCCAGTCAAATTAAAATTAACCGCAGCAGAGCTTGCCGTCAAAGTTAAATTTCCATTAATCACCAAAGCTGAAGAACCTGTTTGAGATGTCAAACCGTTCGAAGTTGTATTAATCTCCAAATTCCCGTAGGTCCTTCCAGATAGACTTGGGCTTCCTGTATTTGCTAGGGAAAATATAAAATTGCTACCTGACTGAAATTGAACTCTGGAATTAGGTTGTGTAATTGCAAAAGGATTACTTCCCTCATATTGCACAAAAGTCGCACCATTGGAAAATATCACACCATTGTACACAACTCCTGAATTAGATCCAAATGGATTTCCCGAGAAACCAGTCGAAGTTAAATCGCCTGCAATGAAGTTTGATCCATTATTGAATGTAACAGCACTGGACTCAGCTGGGACCAATGAATGTGCCGCATTCGTAAACTTCATGTTACCAGAGATGCTTCCTGTCGCACCTATACCTGTAACTAAAGAAATGGGGGATGAGCCGCTTAAATTTAATTCACACCCAGGCGCAACATTCAAATCAAATCCATTTATATTACCAATCGTCAATGTTGATGAAGCCGCTGCCGTCAATGTGATTTTGGTAGCAGAACCAGTAATACTCAGACTTGCTATAGATTGTGTTATAATTCCTGTAATTGTAAGCGTATTTCCGTTATTAAAGACAATAATATCAGTTGAAGAAGGGGTATTTCTATTTGGAGACCAATTTGCAGCATTTGTCCAGCTTCCATTATTTGAACCAGTCCACGTGTAAGTAGCTGCCGGCGTTGCTTGTGTCACAGTCTGTGCACCTGAAGTTAAATAATTATATGTGGCTGTATTACTTCCATCCCAAGTGTACGGAATAACCAGAAAATTATAAGTTGTCGCACTTAATAATCCTCCAATATTAAAAGTTGTGGCAGGATTCGAAGGTAGAGCCGTTGACGAAGTTGAAAAAATGGTTCCAACACCAGCTAATGGCGCTTGTCCGTTATTCGCGGTAAAAGTCGGCATTGAAGTTGAATAGATAATTACGTATCCAGCATTAGTTGCACCTGAATTTGGGAAAGTAGCACCCATCATCGATAATGTTATTTCTGAAGGTGAAGAAGACGAAGCATTAAGATTACTTACCTGAGTTGTGGGGGCTTCTGAAAATGTTCTAAAACTACTTTCTGTACTCAAAGCAGTACCAGCAGTTGAGGTTGCAAAACCTGCGAAATAATAAAGAGTTTGAGGATTTAAACCGGTTCTACTTTGTGTAAAAACACCAGTGGACGTACCTCCTTCAATCAGAGCATTATTGCTAAAAGAGACAGGACTGCTTGTAGAAAAAACAGTACCGCGCGCGGTTAAGTTTGAACCCCCATTCGAAGTTATATTGGCCCCAAGAGTTGCGCTTGTTGAAGTTATACTAGTTGATGTAGGAGAAATTAGCGAAGGCAATCCAGCATATGTAGTTGCACTAACTGTCGACGCACTGGTCAACAAATAATTATAAGTAGTAACATTTGTACCATCCCATGTATAAGGGATTACTATGAAATTGTATGTGGTTGAACTTGATAGACCCGTAACATTAATACTTGTCGAAGGTGTTGCTGAACTCAATTCAGCAGCAGTTGTAGAAAAAATAGTTCCGGAACTTGCCATTGGTGCTTGCCCATTTACTGACCCTAACGTTGGTGTACCTGTGGAATAAATTAATAAATAACCGCCTTTAGTTGCTCCAATATTTGGAAACCCCGCAGCATTGGCAATATTCAAATCAATTTGTGATGCAGAGTTCACCGTTGCTGCCAATCCTGAAGCCTGTGAAGTTGGTGGGTTAGATAATGTTATAAAACTAGCTTGACTACTTAATGCCGTACCAGTACTATTCGTTGCATACCCAGCGTAGAAATATTGAGTTTGAGCTAAAAGACCCGTTCTGGAATGTGAAAAAATGCCCGTTGACTGTCCACCTTCAACTAAAGGGTTATTACTCGAAGTTACAGGACTTGATGTCGAATAGACAGTCCCTCTTGCTGTTATGGCACTACCACCATCAGAGGAGATGTTTGCACCTAAGATGGCACTTGATTCGGTTGTGGAGGAAACCGTTGGGGAGGAAAGTGTTGGGGTAGAGGTTGTTAACGATGGTGTAAATGTAATCTCATCCCATCCTAAATTATCACTGCTCGATCCTCCAGGATGAATGAATCTAATAAAAATAAATTGACCATTCGGTATTGAAATATTTGAAACAGTTTGCGTTAGTGTTGTTCCAGTGGTTATACCCGAAGTTACATCATTATATGATAAATTTGAAAGAGAATTAGTCAATACCCCATTCGATGGATTTGTGTTTGAAACGTTATTTGTCCATGAAACATTTACTGTCGGAGAAGCAGATCCAGACCGCCACATTCGCGCAACGAACGAGATTGTGAATCCTGAAATAACGCTACCAGTATTGTTTACCAATCTCCAGGTACAATTTCCATTTGATGCAGACCCACTGCCTAGAAATGAAATATTATTATTTCCATACCATCCACCTGTTGTTCCAGTTGTTTGATTAGTCCCATTATAACTAATATTTCCACTAAGAGTCCAGTTGGTTGGAAATGTAGATATCCCTGTATAACCAGTAAATGATTCGGTAATCGTATTTGAGTTACTTATACTCACCTGCCCCTCAACGCTCCCCACCATCAAAAAAGTGAAAGCAAGCACCAAAATCGAAAAAATATTCCTTGTAAAATTCAAAGATTTCATAAGCGTAGTTTTAAAGCAAAGGTCGTTTAGTTTAGTGTGCTCTAAATTATGTAACTGTTATTGTTTTGTCAACCAAATGAAAAGACAGATTTACACAATGCTCAAAGAGTTTTACACAATTCCTCCTGTGTGAACAAACAATATTTTCTTTAATCCGGGATTCGTGTTGTTTTTTGACTGTTCTTCTGATAAATAGGACTGCAACGCAAAAAGCGCCTTTGCCGTGTAAACGGGTTCTATCGGGAATTGGTTGGTGGCGTTGAATTGCTCGGTGAAATTGAGGAGTTCGGGGGTGGTTTTGGCGTAGCCGCCGTGATGGAAGTTGTCTAAGACTTGGACTTGTTGGAGGGGGAATTGTAGGTGTGCAGTGTGGGGGTTTTGTTGGGCGGCGTGTGCGAGGGTTTGCATTTCGGAAATGGAGTCGAAACCTTTGAGAACGGGGATGACGAGTAGTTTGGTTGATGGTGGCAAGGCCGCTAGGATGCCTAAACTGGTGGTAGTGGTGCCTTGAGCGAGGCAAATGAGGTCAAAATGTTGGTTGTTGTTTTGGGCAACTGCTTCCTGATAAATTTCGGCACAACCCAATAGTCCTTCGGGGTTGGCGCCTCCTTCGGGGATGACCCAGGTTGCTTGGTCATGGAGGTGGTGCAGGCCGCTTTGGTGTTTTTGCGCTTGATAGCTTGATCTTGAGATGAATTCTAGTTGCATCCCGAGTTGCGCGCAGTGTTTCAAAAGCATGTTGCTTTGCGCGTTGAGCTCTTCTCCTCTCACCCGCCCAATGATCTGAAAACCAAGTGCATTAGCCGCTGCAGCGCTTGCTAGTAGGTGGTTTGAATAGGCACCTCCGAAAGTAAGGATTTGCCTAAAACCAGCCTTTTGAGCTGCTTCTAAATTGCCTTGAAGCTTGCGGAGTTTGTTGCCTGAGATTTCTTGGTGAATTAAATCGTCGCGTTTGACGAACAATTGAAGGGGCTCTGTGTTAAGCAAGGGTAAGCGAAAGCTTTCTAAATGCGAATGACTTTTTAAATTTGCAAACCAACTTGACAACTGCACATCCATGAGCGAAGATTTTTCTGGTTTTTCTAAGCGTGGAAACTTAAACGAAGAGGATTATTATTTGAGCGAGGAAGGCTACATTGTTTTTACTGAAGCCTATCACCTGAAACGCGGTTATTGCTGTAAAAGCGGCTGTAAGCATTGCCCCTATGGTTATGATGCCAAAACACACACGGTTGGGCCCAAAAAAGAGCCTTAATCAATTCCTTTTTCTGGATATTTTCCTTTGTAGTTTTTCAAAATATCTTTAATTTTTTGAATATCTGCATCGGCGTCGCCTGAAGGCCAAACCAAGCTATGAAAGCCGCCTGTTTTACTTGCGAAATCAATGTAGGCAACATAAATGGGTACTTTGGCTTTTTCAGCTACGTAATAAAAACCTTTTTTCCAGTCTGGGTTGTAGCTGCGGGTTCCTTCCGGAGAAAACACCATGTACATCGTTTCGTTTTCTTCGAAATATTTGACTGCGGTATCCGTGAGGTTATTCTTCTTTTTGCGGTCCACCGGAATACCGCCAATGGCTCTTAAAAACCAACCAAGCGGGCCAATAAAGAGCTCTTTTTTCATGAGGTAACGCCCTTTTACGCCATATTGGTAAAAGGCCAGGCGCCCAAGAATGAAATCCCAGTTAGAGGTGTGCGGCCCTACAGCAACTACGCATTTTGGAATGCCTGCTGGCGGGTTCGGATCGACCTTCCAGCCGATGAGCCAAAAAATAAATTTTGCAACGAACTTCATGCCCTAAAGTTAAGCAATTCATCTTTCATCTATCTTTACACCATGAAGTTCTTCAAGGAAGTTATTTCTTTACTCGTGATCTT
>JACCDQ010715160.1_pt1 | contig 13242 bp, 25 predicted proteins | sample 7446031 | NCBI WGS metagenome assembly JACCDQ01 (sample SAMN15323442, study PRJNA562643) | freshwater metagenome | isolation source: river surface water | place: USA:Blue River Watershed | collected 2017-08-17 | reverse complement strand
TGTTCCGTATAGTGTTCCGCATTGTCTCGCATAGTGCAGCAGTACTATGACTCTTGCATTCTATGACTCTTGCGATAGCGCTGTTCCGTATTGTTCCATATAGTGCAGCAGTACTATGACTCTTGCATTCTATGACTCTTGCGATAGCGCTGTTCCGTATAGTGTTCCGCATTGTCTCGTATAGTGTCTCGCATAGTGTCTCGCATAGTGCAGCAGAACTATGACTCTTGTATTCTATGACTCTTGCGATAGCGCTGTCTCGTATAGTGTTCCATATTGTCTCGCATAGTGTTCCGCATTGTCTCGCATAGTGCAGCAGAACTATGACTCTTGCGATAGCGCTGTCTCGTATAGTGTTCCATATAGTGTTCCGTATAGTGTTCCGTATTGTTCCATATAGTGTTCCGTATAGTGTTCCGCATTGTCTCGCATAGTGCAGCAGTACTATGACTCTTGCATTCTATGACTCTTGCGATAGCGCTGTTCCGTATTGTTCCATATAGTGTTCCGTATAGTGTTCCGCATTGTCTCGCATAGTGCAGCAGTACTGTGTCCCGCATCACTTATAGAGATACGAAAACAAAGAGCCGATGTAGCAGCATACTTCCATATACTATTGGAAGCGGTATTGGAGCAGCGTTGACACTATGTGGAAGTATCTTTTTTCGGAATAGTCTCGTCTTATGCTTGCCAGAATGCAGCAGTAACGGATGAGTTTCATCGTTTCGTAAATGTGGAGCATTGCAGTCAGATGTTTCTATTGCGAGATCTAGTTCTGCCCATACTCATCTCTGCTAAGTCTGACGCATCAACGGTACCCAAATGACACCATAATGAGCTTAATATTATGATTATTTCCAGTCGTTTTCCCCGCTTAAGGAAACAATCCAAAATGTCAGCAGCGTCACTCATGATGGCATCAAACAACAACTCTATCCTCAGTAACACTCTGAACTGTACTGACGGCTAGATCCAAGCTACAGCAGATGATTATAAATCCAAGACTGGAAAAGATATCACTCTGAACTAGCTAGTGGACCGCTTTGAGGTTCCTTTTGCCAGCGCGTTCAAGGTTACTGTTCCCTGTAACTTCCTCTACTGTGAAGCCGAAGTATCCGGCAGAACGGAGCTGGAGTACACTATTGATATCAGTGGCGGACAGTATGATTTCATCTCGTGTCCCTACTTGCGCTTCCGTATTCCTCAAGTATCAGCTACTGAGAGGACTTATACAGATGATCAGATCGGTGAGGATGGTTGCGAGTCCGGATATAAGTATGACCGCAACACTATGCTCAGACCGTTTGAAAAAGTCGGTCGGTTTGAAGACGGAGCTGAAGAATACTCGGCTAACACTTTCTTTGAGATGGACAATGTCAAGATCCCGGCAATCAGAGCTGTAGATGGTGGCTTTATCGTCTCACAAGTCTATGTTGTCTACCAGGACATCAATGAGACTCTCTATACTCGCGAGCAGCTGAAGACCAAGCAGTTCTAAGACTTGCTCTACTACTGCGAGAAACCCGGTATCAAGGCCGTCAAGAAAGTGGATCTCCAGATTGGCAGCAGCACTATCTGCTCATACACTAGGGAGCATGCTATCGTTGATGCTAACTACGAGCTTGATGCTGATAACTATGACGGATTCAAGCGTTGTATGGGGATGGAAGAATATGACAAGGAATTCACTCTCTCCGATGCTAGTGGTCGTCGTGTCTACGATGTTGCTCGCGGTTTCCAGACTCCTAAGCTCTAACAAGATGCTCTTGAGATCTTCTACCCCATCAAGTTCTTCTGGCAAGACGATAAGAATGCTCTCCCCGTTGCAGCTATTCCCGTTGCCTAGCGCAAGATTCAGGTGTAGTTCGCCCGCTATCAGGAGTTGCTTCATAGATAGGGATCCGTCTACAAGATCTACCGTGTTTGCCAGTACTTTGTCCCCGAGAAGTTCGTTTCTGGAACTGATGTCTCCGGAGTCTACTCAGTTAATGTTCCCGACGGTGGAGATCTTGTCGGTTCCGAATTCGTCGGTCCGTCATACATCAGAACTAGAGAGTATATGTTGCCCATTGCTAACTATGGTGACGTGAAAGGAGCTAAGTACGAGAACATCAATGTCGGTATGAAGGCCACCACTGTTTCACAGTCCGTCTACAACATCGTCACTAAGAATGTTTCCGTCCATCTCGTTAAGCTCTGTCTCCAGCAAGAGCAGATCACTGATAGACCTAAAGAGCTGATCAAGTGTCTTGAAGCAAAGCATGCAGTTGAGTCCATCTATCTCTACTCTATTCCTCAAGAGAACGTGGATTCTAGTGACTATAACTGCAACGAAAAAGCAGCACTGTTCTGGGCTACTCCATTCCATACTCTTCGTCATGTCACACTTGCGGATCGTTATGATGCTCCTACCAAGCTTCATCATTCCAAGGTTGGAGACTTCAGAGTCAGATGGGAGAAAGTCCCCGTCATTGACGATGCTAAACTCCAGATTCAGCAGTGTGAGGTCTATAAGACTGCTAGTGCTCGTTTCTATGATTCTTATCTGCCCTATATCCATAACGAGCACGGTGCCGGTAGTAACAATGGATTCCTCTACTTCCCATTCGCTTCTAAGAGTGACTGTGGTAACCAGCCTCAAGGTCATGTGAATCTTACTAAGTTGCGCGATTGTGATCTCTATGTGTCCTATGCTGATCCATCCGCTGCTCATAAGAGACCGTTCAAAGCTAAGTCTGGTGCAGCATGTGATTATGTTGCTCCCGTTGTAGCCGGTCCCGTCAAGTGCAATACTTATGTGGCTATTAAGAGTCTCAACATCGGTGTCTGTGCTGGTGGTACTTTCGGTCTCAGATTTGCATGATTATGTTGCCCGGTATTCAGACTCGTAGCGATTATTCTTTTTTTGATTCGGTGTTAGGGAGCAAGTTATCGTCTATTATGGATACACTATCTGAGCTACTGCGTTAAGCAGAAGAGTAACACTATGATGAGTAGAAATGTGATACTGTTGCTCTGTGTTGCGGGATGAAAATGCGGTAGCGTGATATGGAACTGCATTGTGAAGAATGTGGTGCTATCAGAGTCCGAGAGATCTACGCATCAGGAAAAAAAGCAGGTGGTCACTAACCCATAACACTGAATGTCGGTGGCAAGCAAAGAATCATCAATGGATACTATACTAAGGGATAGTCTAGTGCAAAACCACGGTCCACTATTGCTAACGAGATCAAGGAGAGAATCCCGGATAAGATGATTCCGCAAGATATACTGGATGCCGTCGCCGGTGTCTTTGAGAAGATCACGCAGATATACAAACACAAGAGAAACATCCGTGACGAGATCATAGCATATCTGCTCTATATGCATCTCGGGAACAATCACTTACCACTATTGCGTCATGAAATATCATAGCGATTCGGTCTAAAGAAGAAGAGTTTCACACGGGGAGAGACAATCGTGATAGAGTACTACAAAGAGTAGCTCAATGGAGTAGCCGATGTGAAACAGCCGATATACGACTTCAGTATGCGCTATGCCGTGGAGCACGGAATGGCAACACCACGCTACATGGATATACTCTTCAAAGTAGTAGCACAGATGCAGCAGCATAGTATCATCATTACTAGTGCTATCAATACTCGTGCTTGTTGCGCATTTTCTATACTACTCTGCGTTGAGGATCCAGATGTTACTGCTAAGACTATAGAAGCGGTCACTAGCTGCAAGAAGAGTACTCTTGCCGAAGCATTCAAGTAACTCTGCAAGTATATAGACTGCTTTGAGTTCCTGAGTACTGAGTATGGTTATGCCACATATGGTGCATCCATGGAGAATATGCGTGATGTGGTGCTGCGAGTTCAGAAGAGAAAAAAGAACAAGTAAGAGATCTGATTGCCGTGTTGCGGTATTCTTTTTCGTACTAAGTTCAGAGTCTGGGTGGACTCCGGTGCACTAGATGAAAAAAACTACTAGTAGCACACAGTATCACTTAGTGAATGTTGTACCGATAGATAACGATTCAGCATTAGTTTCAATACCGTCGCATTTGATGACGAGCTTACCATTCTGACATGTTAGAAGAACATTTGTACCGTCTTTAGCATTGAATAGTGCTAAGACTGTTCTTTTACCGTTCTCCATGATGTCGCCATAGATGGCAGCTCCGTTCAGGTCTGTTTGATTATCAATCTTGAATTCGCTCATGTTCTTTTACCGGGAGCAGTGCTTTTGCACTAAATTGTTCCCTATAACACTCCTCATTCTGTTTCTCGTTACTATCACTACTAACATTACTATCATTGACCCGGTTGACTTTCAAAGTGTGCTCCATTTGATTCGGCAGCACAACGAATCGCTAAGTAGTGGTAATCAAGTAGTGGTGATCACATCTAGTCGCGCTTTGAGCTTTCCAAGTTCACCGAGCAACTAGACTGAAGAATCTTTTCCACTACGAAAAATCTCAGACATCACTGCTATCGCATCACGACGAGACTTGGTAAAACCGACTTCTGTTAAAACTTTGATGGCGAAATTGTCACTGAATGACATACTCGGATCAGTGATGTGTGCTACGTTTTTTTCACTCTAGACCGTATAGAGGTCCACTTTAGCACTGTTCTGCTCAAAGAGGTCATTTCGCTCCTTGATCTTCGCATGTAATCCGCTGATCATTTGGTAGCACTAATCAACATCTGCTTTCGGTACTGGATTTGTCTTGCTATCAGCTTCAAGAGTCTGGATCTTTATTAGGATTTCATCTGCAGATCTAGCTATCTGAGCTAGCGACATATATGCCTCTTGCACAACTGGTACCATCCAGTCAAATGCAGCAGAATTCTCACTAGAGCAACGTAACATGTCTGCTTACAGCAACCATGGCATGAGAAAGGAGATACCGCTATCGTCCTATAGTGCTCCAACTCCTGGGACAGTGGTGTTATCAACGAGGTGGTATGATTGCAGCAGTTAGTTTATACTCTATACTGTCGCATTCAGCGAGCTCATCCTATCATTGAACTCATGTCTTAGCTCATCTATCGCTACCTGGATTCTATCATTGATACTATTATCAACTTTTCTCAGATCGTCAATGATACTATTACTGCCCTGAGAGAGTCTGTTTTTGTCGCCGATGAAGTCTGCCATACACCAGATACCGTCTGGTAACTTGCTCTTATCACCAATGTACTCAATGAGAGATGGTTTTTTGTAGATGAAAAACACGCCTTGTTCTGTTGATGCAGTGATATGCATGTCCGGTAGCTAGCTCACCGGTCCGATGATTTCCAACACAGTACCAAACTATGTCACTTATTGCACTATTTCACCTGCTTTCTACACTTGCTACGGTGGTAACGACTTGATGTTACCTATTAAGTCGCTAACAGTGCTCACTGCAGCATTCACTATGTTTTTGACATCATCAGTTGTTACCAGTTATAGGTCCTTTATGACTCCATCCTGATTCACTTTGATGCCGTTGGAAATGCAGATGTCTCCCTTTACATCCAGTGTTTGATGCTCCTTAATGAGGACATTATCCCTGAAGTGGACTATGTTCTTCGCCATTTTCGTGCTGCTCATCTTCAGTAACGGGAAAAAGAGAACTTAACAGATCAAGCAGCACTAGTTGAATCATGACGAAGCAAAAGTGGAAACTAGATAATCAGTATCACTGAATCGCCTCCTTCAAGAGAAGAGCATGGGAAAAAGCAGGCAGACCACTCAAAGTCTCTTGAAGTATTTCTAGTCTCTGTTCATTGCGAGGAGCATCATCGGTAGCCCTTCCATATCACTAAGAGAAAGCAAACAGTATGCTATCAGTACTATCATCGGAGACAATGAAGTCACTCTTCCAACGATTCCGATGACACGATACTATTCGTTTACCTAATAGGAGAGCTGCACATGGATGCATTGTCTACAATGCCGTTTCCATCTGGGTTCTAGCAAGCAGCTCATCATGACTTAAAGTCTTGAACTGAATCATTGTGTCTATGCTTTGCAATGACTAAAAGTGACAAAAAAGATACTACTCGTTGCCCATCTCTTACTCACACAGCGAACCAAATCCAAATGCTGCTTGAATAGAAAATGGATCCCAAGTCAGAACCGGCTACACAGTGCACTACAAGACCAGAACCAGATCAGGTCGCCGTAATGTATCCTTTGCTAAGTAGTGCAGCTCGCACTGCGCTCCATATGATTGTGAAATGATCTAAGAAACCGTCGGTGTCTTCTATATATACATCAACTATAGTATCGCCCATTGACGTTTGTAATGCACTTTTCTTTATCTTGATGGTGATACCAGACTGTATAGTATGCGTTGATGATGCTGAGTATGTGTTGTAAAGTTAACCGAAAGCAAGTGCATCAACTATGTAGCCCTTACTCAATAGTATGCCTTATATAGCGCTATCAGTAGTCGTGAAGCACTCTAAGAGACCACTACTATTCTCCACATATACATCAACATCGGTTCCATTTGAATTCGTCTTGATTGTAATATCATCGTTTAAGGTGAAACCGTCCGCATTGTCATAGTCAGTGTAAGTACTAGTATCACAAGTGATGTATTTTTTGTTTAGTAGTATGTTCCGCAGATTGCTTGCTGCCGTGAAATGCTCCAAGAAACTAGTAGTATTTTTCACATATACACTGTTATCACCGCCTGATTCTGTCATGATCTTAATATCAGTCGCTAAACTGTCTGTTCCTATTGCGTATGCTGTATATGTCCCACTAACTGTAGTTGTTTAGCTGAATACACCAACTATGTAACCCTTATCCAATAGTGTGGATTATATAACGCTACTAGCAAGATCTTCAAAGCACTCTAAGAGACCACTACTATTCCCCACATACACATCAAAGTTAGAACCATTTGCGTTTTTCTTGATTTTGATGTCGGTGTTTAGGATGAAACCGTCTGGAAGAGCATAGTCGCTGAAATTAGTAGTATTACAAGTGATGTAGCCTTTGTTTAGCAGTTTAATCCGCAGATCGCTTGTTGTCACCGTGAAATACTCCAAGAATTCATTAGCATTCTCCACATATACGTCACTGGTAGGATTGTTTGTTTTTGTCTTGATTGAGACACCACTTTTTGCACTATCTGGTGATGTCGGTGTATAGACCGTGTATGTCCCAGCTATATATGAGTTGGTCGTGGAAATAATGTAGCCCCTTTGTTCTAGTACGCTTTATATATTCCCATCAGCATCCGTGAAGCACTCTAAGAGACCACTAATATTTCCCACATACACATCAAAGTTAGGACCATTTGCGTGCTTCTTGACTGTAATACCGGTATTCAATGTGTACCCGATTGGTAGGTCATAGTCCGAGTAAGTACTAGTATCACAAGTGATGTAACCTTTGTTTAGTAAGGTGTTCCGCAGATCGCTTGTTGTCACCGTGAAATACTCCAAGAAACTAGTAGCATTCTTCACATACACTTCACTAGAACTACCTGCTGTTCCTATCATGATCTTGATATCAGTCGCCAAACTGTCTGTTCCTATTGCGTATGCTGTATATGTCCCACCAACTGTAGTTGTTTGGCTAAATACATCAACTATGTAACCTCTTGCCGATAGTATGCCTTATATATCCCCATCAGCAGCCGTGAAGCACTCTAAGAGACCACTAGTGTTCCCCACATACACATCAAAGTTAGAACCATTTGCGTTTTTCTTGATTTTGATGTCGGTGTTTAGGATGAAACCGTCTGGGAGAGCATAGTCGCTGAAACTAGTAGTATTACAAGTGATGTAGCCTTTGTTTAGCAGTATGTTTCGCAGTTTACCTTTTACGGTCGTGAAATACCCCAAGAAACTAGTAACGGTCTCATTAGTTTTCTCCACATATACTTCAAGTAATGGGTCACCTGTTGGTGTCCATGATGAACTTATAGCTATCTGGATCGCAATGTTGGACACAATGCTATCCGTTGATTCCGTTACATATGCGGTGTGAGTTGTACTGATTACACTGGAAGCAGCAGATACATCAACTATGTAGTTCTTGTACAACAGTATGTCGTGCACAACAGTAGCAGTAGTAGCAGTGAAACACTCTAAGAGACCACCAGCATTCTTCACATAAACATCAATGCCGGTTACATTTGACTTTTCCTTGATTATGATACCTTTGTTTAAGACGAAGCCGTCTTTTGGATCATAGTTGTTGAAGCTAGTAGTATTACAGGTGATGTAACCTTTGTTCAGCAATGTGTTCCGCAGTGCACTAGTTTGGACTGTGAAATACTCCAAGAAACCACTAACATTATCAACATATACATCAACCATAGAGGTATCTGTTGGTGTCCGTGATGCACTTATTTTTGTCTTAATGGTGATACCGGTGACAGACGCATCCCCTGTTTACGGTGTATAGTTTCCATAAACTCCATGTATGGCCGTTGTTACTGCTCCAATGCTGGTATCAACGTAGCCAACAACTGATGTAGCAGTAGAGCCATTAGGTAGGGATCCGATATATCCGACAACATTAGTTGCAGCGCTTGTATTAGGAAGAATTCCAACTCTAGTATCAATGGATTTGATGTAGTCGGCAACTGTGGAATTCGTAGGAAGCACACTAATGTTACCTATATTATCCCTTATCTGCTTCAATGATACATCTAATGACCCTGTTTTTTAGTCATTACTTAGTGCGGCGGTGGCATCAGTAATCTGCTCGGTAGTGATAATCTGTAAGTCCCGTAATCCGCTAGATGTGTTCACAAAAATACCACCCTGTGCTTGTATCAAGCCTTTCGCCACTAATACAGAGCCTTTTTTGATGATGGTGTCTCCTTATACCACAGCATTTTTACTCATTTCTCCTGGATGTATCTTTTACGGACCGAGATCTCGCAGTTTTCCTCACGACCTAAAAAGTATAACGAAACGGAGATGTTTGAAAAAATGCTGAAACTATCCGATTCGGTGAACACTGATTTTACTCTCTGAAAAGAGTCAGCATGCTTACATCACTGCTCTCAAAGCTGCTAGGCAAGAGTATCCATTATGGAAAAAAGATTATCACACTGTCACCATAGCTTGGAGCAAGCATCAGATGTTCATATTGCATGCAGAAATGACATTATTTTTCATCAGCAGTAATGAGACGGTATCGGCGTCTTCTTTTTCATAGAGCAAGTAGATACCACTTGCTCCACCATCCGGTGCAGTGAACACTTTGAGAGGAACTACAATACCAGTATCACTAAGCGTAACGCCATCCGCGAAAGAGACACCTAATGATGGGGCGTTTTCCTTGGTGATGATCTGGTTCTCCTTAATGAAAGTTAGTGTAAACTCTGTACCGAGTGTTACTCCTGTAGCACCTGATCCGATGTTGATCTCTTGGACATTAAGTTTGGTAGCGTTAATGGACATTGTTTCCAACAAACACCGTCACCACACAATGCAAAAAAGATATGCTGGTAACTATCAGTCCACCAATACAAGTTCTTTACCGAGTTGCACTGTTAACAGCGGTAAGAGCGTAGTTCTAAGACTTTCTATCTTGGAAATATCATCTATAGTGCTAGTTCCAGAATAGAGATCAGTATAAGCAGTTGGAATAAAGGCATCATCTAGATAGTCTTGTTCCGTCATTGCTCCACAATCTATAGCATCCTAGATAGTGTTTTGCTCTCCCAATAGTATAGGATCTTCACTATTTTCAATCTAAGTGTTGTTATACGCATTTATCTTTTGCTTTATGGCTGAACTTGGTTAGTTGATTTCTTTCACGGCTCTGAATTCGGCGCGAGTAGTGGTCTTTGAGTATCTATAGTATTCTTATGTTTTCACACTTGTCTAATACTTGGTGAAGTCTGTTGGTGATAGCAAATTCGCATCAAGTAGCACCTAAAGAACGGTTTCATAGCTAACACAGTCTACTGGAACTGTGGTGATCTGTGCAAAGTCTAATGTCCCACCATCTAGTCCCCAAAGCGAGAATGATCTTCCGGATTGTCTATTGAAGGCCATCCAATGTCTCCGCACATCGTACTTTTTACCATTAACATATGTGTATCTGCCGCTAACATCATTGTTTATGCGAGCAGAGCAGAAATGAGACAGCTAGAGTCCCGCTACCTATAACTTTACTGGGAGCACTACACCATATATGTTATCAGGTAGTATTCCCCTATCATTACATTCCAAGAGGTCATTAGCTTTCTCCTTTGCCGACATTACGATGTACTCTAGATTGTCAACATTCAAGCAAAGATCCGGAACAATAACTGGATTTAGAGTAGTTTTTGACTCCGTTGTGACTGGATATATATCCCCCACGCTGAGAGTCCTGAATTCACCGAACTGTGATCGCACCTTTTTGTTTGCCATTTTGTATCAGACTGAATCGTGGGAAACATGATAAAACCGGTATTGCTTTTACGTGTCGGGACACTAGTCCTAACCAAGGGAAGCAAAAATATATGTCTCATCTGGTTCGTTTTTGGTTTAGCAAAGCGTGAAAAAAGCAAACACTATGTAAGCTACTAAGAGTTTCATCATACTGGACTGAATAACTCGTGGCGGTCTATATGACTTCCATGAATAGTGATGTCGTTCCAAAGAAGCTCTTATAGAGCAAAAATATATGTCTCAACTAGTCCAATTTTTTGTCTGTATGAGGACCATGTTTTGGAGCATTAACATACATCAAAGTAAGCATGAAATCCACTACATCAAGTCATAAACCTTCATTCTACGAGGAATGCGAGCCCCGTCTTCGTGATGCGGCAGCCCAACTCTAAGAGTTCTTCACCGAGAAAGTTATCGCAGCACTCAATGAGTACGAGAACTTGTTACGGATGATGGACGCTATGAAACTCTGCTTCAAACTGTTCAACCCAGTGATGAAGAAAGCAAAACACACTGCAGTCACGATTGACTGGCCTGAGCAACAAGAAGAGCAAGAAGCTCTGACACTGCTGCACGAGCTAACTCCAGTAGTTCAGAAAGACTTCAGAGACATCATGGTTCATCTGTTTCCCGGAATGCAATACCGTGGAGGATTCAGTAGAGCATGGGTGATCAAGCCTGATGATACTCGTCTGGAAGTGGCTTTTGAACCGATCATCGTAATGGACATCGTACCGAAAGGCATCAAGCAAATGTTTGATGCTGGGAAAGATACAGGTCTTGAACCGATCCACATCTCACTGATCAACAACCTGATCCTGAATGTGAAGCGGAAAGGCAACGATGCTTACGGAGAGATCTTGTTCTACAGTCCGAGAATCGTCTACGAGATGGATATCAAGATGCCAAGAGGAAAAGTGACAGAGTATGAAAATCATGTACCGATCTGCCCATTCAGTCAAGGCTGGATGCATATGTCATACTGGTATCACCCTAATCTCAAGTTCTTTGTGCCGGCCACCGCTAGCATGACTGACGTGAGTGAGTCGTAGTGCACAGTGCTGCACTCACATGGGAAAGATACTAAGACATATCAGATCAACATGACTGATATCTACCGTCCGCTTCTGAAAGCTCCAACTACTGGAACCGGTGGCATATCATGTCTCGTTGCGACGAATATCTCGGTACCGTCACGCTCACGCAGCAAGCTTCAGAATGGGGACCGCTTACCACTGTCGGTGCCATACTGGACTTACTCAGCAGATTCCAGCATTCAAGGAGTCCTAGCGAGCAAAGAGTTCTACGATGTGATGTGCAACGACAACAAGCCATCCGAGAAGTTCAAGCTCAATCAGAATGCTCAGGGACACTTGTTCTACAATGAGGAACTGGGAGTCTTTGTGTTCATCCAATACGATCGGACGCATCGTGGGGGACATGAGATCTATCTCTAAACTCTGAAGAACAAGACTCTCAAGGGCTACTGATTCTGATACGACGAGTCAGACAGCTCCAGACAGTCACAATGAACTACTAGTACTAGGGGGAACAAAGAACGAGGCAAGGGCCAATGAGGACCAATAACAGGAAAAAACAACGAATATGATGCACTACGATACGGCAAAGCATCATATATCGGCACTACTATGCGCTACACTTATCCGCTACGCCGGATGAGAAACACTATCCATAAGGGTGATAGTGTTACGCATAGTAGTGGAAAGAGGGCCGGGTGTGATTATGGACAAGTTGGATATCACACAATGGGTGGGTGGGACGCTCTCTTTTTGGTGCAGTAGTGCTACACGTAATGGGTGAGTGCAGTAGTGCTTTTTTTGTCGTTGATGACTCTATGCTGAAGCATAATAGTACTATGAGTAACACACTGACCCAGTATATGACCCCGTATATCATGTATATGTTTGTACCGCGCATGAATGATGAATCTTTGTTGCGGTTATACAAGTCTTTGCTACCGTTGTCCAACCAGATCGGGACATAGTATGCGAGTATAATCGGGCAGCACTTAGTAACCCGGTAACAAATGCTCCTAGGACGCAAAGACATCACTACTTGGATACAAGACTATAATCTGCCACTAACAGTACCACAAAACGACGTCGTCAATGCCGGCTACATCATAGAAGTGCTCACTGGTAAAAGTATGGATGTAGTCTATCAGAGACAATATGGTCCTTGCGGTCAGCTCAAGTTCCAGCAGAACAAACGAGAAACAGCCGACACCGTAAGATCTCTATTGCTCAATACTCTGCTCCGAAGTGTGAGACCGACTGTTGGTGAAGTGCCGCCCACTGTGATCAAGATATTGTAAGATCTGAGGATCGTTAGCTTAGTGCTGTCTATGAATGAGATACTGCTACTTCTACTGCTACGATTGTTTGTAGCTGATGAGTACTATGAATCGGTGCTGGATAGCGAGATCGTGAAAACATTGCGGTCAATGGACACTAAAGAGATCCTCGCCAAGAACATCTATAAGACTTACTGCCACCATTACGATGCTCAGATATGTCAAAAGTTCACAGTAGAGAGCTACCAACGGCTAGAGTTCATTATTCATTCTGCTCCCCATGAGCAAGTCTTTATCAAGCAGTTCCCGAACTCATGCCATACTGCAGTGGATAGTCTCCTTGCTAAGTATCTCATGGATGCTAGGACACACTGATGATGCTATATACTATTCTTTTTCTGATGCAGTATGATGCGAAATGCGGTGCAGTATGATGCGATGCGGTGCAGTATGATGCGAGATGCGGTACAGTATGATGCGGTGCAGTATGATGCGGTGCGGTGCAGTGTGATACAGTATGATGCGGTGCGGTGCAGT
>JACCDQ011140606.1_pt1 | contig 13243 bp, 11 predicted proteins | sample 7446031 | NCBI WGS metagenome assembly JACCDQ01 (sample SAMN15323442, study PRJNA562643) | freshwater metagenome | isolation source: river surface water | place: USA:Blue River Watershed | collected 2017-08-17 | reverse complement strand
CGGTGTTTGCGGTGTCATGTTTGTCTCTTTATTTTTTGGACTGTTTAAATTTCAAATTTTGATGACCTTGCCTATTTTATTTTTGCTTTGTCTGGTTTTTTCAGCCTTTGGCTTGATTATGACTTCGACAGCGAAAAACTATGATTCATTTATTTTTTCAACCTCGGGTTTGATTATTCCAATGTCTTTGATAAGTGGGACTTATTTTTCTATTCAGAACGCACCAGCCTTAGTTAAGGGACTTGCGCAGTTGCTTCCATTAACCCATGCAGTCTCATTAACTAGAACTTTATTATACCGTAAATTTGAAAACTCTGATTTCGTTAGTATAGCTGTTCTTTTTGTATATTTTTTGATATTGGCGTTTTTGGCTCGCAAAGTATTTTATAAAAAACTTATCAGCTAGCTATTCGCTTTCTTGATCAAACATTTCTTGAAGGTCTTCTTCTGTTAAGATTTCATCTTGTTGTTTTGCTTCGGCTGAAGCTTGCCCTGATTTAAAGAAAAAATCTAATCCGTCTTCGGCCTTAAGGTAATCTCCGTCGCTGATACGGTTGTATTTATGCATATCATTGACGATTTTATTTAAACGTCGCCGAGCAAATTTGGTTAAATCATTTCTATAGTAAGATTGGGAATATTTTTCTGGATTAGGTAGAACCATAGCTAAAAAAGCAGATTCAAGTACATTTAAATGGGCCGGAGATTTTTTAAAATAGAATTGAGCAGCTTGTTTGACTCCGAATATATTTTTTCCAAATTGAACAACATTTAGATAGCGTTCTAAAATTTCTTTCTTGTTAAGTGTTTTTTCGATTCGAATTGTAATTAGAGCTTCTAAGCCTTTTCGAACAAAACTTTTCTCTTTTGTTAAAAACATGTTTTTAGCTAGTTGTTGCGTTATTGTCGATCCTCCGCAAACAATTCTTTTTTGAGTTCTCATTTTTTGAAGACAGAGTTCAATTCCTTCTTGATCGAAACCATTGTGTTGATAAAATGCAGAATCTTCAGTTAGCAACAATGCATTTTGCAAATGTTTCGAAATTTGATTGAGTGGGACGTATTGCTTTGAGCCCGGACAAAGATCTACAGAGTACATTGTTGTTTTAAGGCAGCCTTTGATTTCGCTTTCAGATGGAAACCAAAGATAGAAAGAAAATATACATAATGAAATACACGAAAAAATCACAAAAAAAGGTGAAAGTATGAAGGATCTAAAATCTCTATTTTTCATGATTAAATTTCGTCTCTGCTTTTCGCACCATAGCGATTTATTTAGCGCTTAAATATCCATTGTCTCGCATCCAGCGCACGCTATTTTCAATGGCAATGTCGGCAGATCGAGGGTTGTAACCTAATTCGTTCTTGGCTTTTTGGCAATCAAACCAATGAAACATAGTGGCCGTGTGTGCTCTTTCGCGGCCAAGACCAATTTTAAGGCCCATAGAAGAAGCGGTATCACCAATTATTCCCAAACCATGCACAACCCAGTCGGGCATTTTTACATGGGGAGGTTTTACGCCAGCAGCTTGGGCGATTTTTTCAAACAAAACTTTGATGGTCATATTTTCAGAAGATAAAATATATCGTTGGCCATTTTTTCCTTTATTTAAAGCTAGCAAAATTCCGTCTAATACATCATCGGCACCGACGACGTTGACTCCGCCAGAGGTGTAAAATCCCAATTTTTCGCGAGCTACTTTTATTTGGTTGCTACGGCTGCCTTTGCGAGCGTCACCGAATCCGTATATTGTGCTTGGATTAACACACACGGCGTGAATACGACTTTGCTTGGCAGCTGCAACAACTATTTCTTCAGCTAGTTTTTTGGTTTCGAAATAGCCCAAATTGAGACTATGAATATCGAAAGAACTTTCCTCATTCAGTACTCGAGGAGTAAATGAAGATCCAATTGCCGCAACAGAAGACATGTGTAAGAGCTTCGGTGTTTTTAAAGTGGCACAGGCTTCGACAACATTTCGAGTTCCTTCGATATTGACTTTGTCCATCAGCCCACGCTCAGATTTTTTATAGGCAATATAGCCTGCTAGGTGAAATACGATATCTTGATCCCGAAAGTTTTCTATTAACGATTGCTGGTCTGTGACATCGCCGTAGACGTATTGTGGTTTAACATTTTCAAGTTCTGATAAATCGCTGCTTTTACGAACCAGAGCTTTAACTTGATGACCTTCAGCCAAGAGACGTTTGGTTAACAGTGCCCCCAAAAAACCATTTGCACCGGTGACAATTACTTTCATGTTGAGTCCTTCGATTGAGAAAAGCGCTTTAAGATTTTTTTAGCAAATAAAGAAAACAAATAACCCCATAAAATCCCCATCAGCGCTCCAGTAAATACATCCGATGGGTAGTGAACGCCGTTGTATATGCGACTGTAGCCAACGCAAACCGCAATTGCAAAAAGTGAAATTCGCACTTGAGGAATAAACAGAGATGTATAAGTCGCTAAAGTAAACATGTTCGAAGCATGATTTGAATAAAAGCTTTTAGAGCCGGCTGGTGACTTTTGTGATGCGACTATTTCGCTATTTTCAAAAGGCCGTTGTCGCATAAAATGATTTTTAACGACTGAGCCACTGAAGTCGGATGTTCCGATCGCAGCTAACAAAAAAACAAAAAGAATAGCCCCCTTCTTTTTGTAGATTTTTAAAAAAAGAAAAAGAACTAACGGAATGATAATTATTTTAAAATAAATATTTTTGTGCAAATCGGTAACCAACGGAAAAAATTTGTCACCGTAAGTGAATGCTCCTTTTTGATTAAGCAGATCAAAAAGCCAATAATCTAAATTTAAAAGGTAATCTTGCATTTAACCTTTAGTCTAGCTTGAGACGGATGAAGGTGAAAGCTTTCTTTAAATGTGGCAATATTTTCCTAGGACCCAGGTCTAATTCCTCAGATAGAAAGAGAATCAATATGGATAGAGCCACTTTTTTTGGACTTTTGATTGGTATTGGCGGAATCATTGCGGGAAACTTTATTGAAGGTGGCCAAATTGCTTCTTTGGTACAAGGCACTGCCTTTTTGATTGTGATGTCGGGAACCATAGGGGCAGTTCTAGTTTCAAATAGATCAAGTGAAATCAAGTTGGGCGTTAACTTATTTAAACAGGCTTTTAGTCGTCAAAAATTAGATTATGAGTCTCCTATCAAAGAAATTGTTGATTGCTCAAGAACATCAAAAAAAGAATCTTTATTTGCTTTAGAAGCTAAGCTGGTCAATTTGCAATCTCCTTTGCTGCGCGAAGTACTTAAAAATGTTATCGACGGAGTTGACCCAAAACTGACCAGACAAATTTTTGAGAACATAATTGAAAAAGAAGAACAGCATATGCTACATGCAGGAAAAATATGGATTGATGCTGGGGGGTTTTCTCCGACAATTGGTATTATTGGTGCGGTTTTAGGTTTGATTCATGTTATGGGCAATTTAGCAGATACTTCAAAATTAGGAGCCGGTATTGCGGTCGCATTTGTGGCAACTGTTTACGGGGTGGGGTTTGCGAACTTAGTTTTTATTCCAATAGGAAACAAAATAAAAAAGAATATTGCCGAAGTCTCTCGTTATAAATACATGATCCTTGACGGTGCATTAATGGTTGGAAGCGGCCTAAATTCTCAGTTGATAGAACAGAAATTAATTTCATATACAGGAAAGTAATGGACGAAACTCCCATCGGGCAAAAAAGTCAAAACAAGCAAGAAGATAACGAGCATCTTGATAGATGGCTTGTCTCATATGCAGACTTTATAACTTTGCTTTTTGCTTTTTTTGTAGTGATGTATGCAACGTCGACGAATAATTTTGATAAACAAAAAGAATTTGAAAAATCTGTTCGGGTTAATTTGCGTCTTGTGGGTAGCGGTGGCGGAGATGGAACGGGAAGTGACCGTGGAGAGTTTGGTGGAGAAAATTCGGCTGAAACCATAATTCCTTTAGAAGGTTTTCCTGTTCGAGGGGGTCCTCGAGAAGTTTATGATTATTTTGAACGCTTCGTAGATAAAAAAATGGAAAAAGAAGACCGCGAAAAAATTCAAGAGATGCGGCATGATGCAGTAGGAGTCAGAATTGGGTTGGCTGCCGCACAATTTTTTAATGAAGGCGGAACAAAAATAAAAGTCAGCTCGTTGCAGTCATTAGATAAAATTGCAGAATTGATTCGTGATACTGATAAGCGAATTTTAATTGAAGGGCATACTGATAATACTCCGGTCAGTTCGAATTCTACATTCGAATCTAATTGGGAATTAGCTTCTTTGCGTGCGACAAGTGTAGTTAGGTATTTGATTAAATATCACAAGATTGATCCGAAAAAAATCTCTGCAATTTCTTATGGAGATTCGCGACCTCTGTATCCAAATGATACTGAAGAAGGTCGCAGAAAAAACAGACGCATTGAAATCTATTTAGTCTTAGACGATAAGTACCAAGACATGTAATGAAAATACAAAACTACTTACAACTGAAAGTCTGAGATTTGATCATTTTTATTTCTTCTGCCGATAAGCGAGAAGGAATTAAAGTTTTGGGAACTGCGATTTTTTGCGCTCTTAAGCTAGACATTTCATCTAACAAAGAGCGAAATTTGACAATTTCAGATTGGCGTAATTCTTCTTCAGAAGTTTGATTTTTAATTTCAATGTCAGTTGAATACATATTTACTTCTGAAAAAGAAGAGGCAACTTGTGCTGATTCAGAGTCTTTAGGATCTTGTAAACCCACATATAAGAATGCAGAAGTTTTTGGTGACTTACAAAATCCAGATAAACTTGTATTAAAATTATACTCGACGAATTGAATTTCATTAGCAGCAAAAATGCTTTGCACCATTTTCCGAAATTTAGCATATTGGGGAACAACCATTGCTCTTAAAGTGTCACGGTAAAACCCGCGTTTTCCAGTTGGTTTGTCTGGCGGAAAAAGAATAGCTTTGTCAGATTCTGTTATAAAGTTTTCAGAAATCAACGCAGCCATAGTGTCATTATTAAGAGTAATTGCATTAACAACGTTGATATACCGAGTGCCTTGCGGCATCGTTAGTTCAACAAACGAATTTCCATATTTTTTTGAGATATGTGGATCAATCGCAAAGTACATTCCTGGTCCACAGGCATAGGCCGTTCTATCGTTGTTGTTAAAACCCATATTCCAGAAACTAGTTGCTCCACCTTTTAGAACTCTTTGAACAAACTCTCGACGATTAGCAAGAGAATCGAAATAAGAATTAGGTTGAGTATTAAAATAACTATAAAGCTTAGTAGCGGCAGGCATTACTTTTTGAGATGCTAAAAGATCGCGAGCAAGTAATTGTTCTGCAACCTGAGAAAAAGCGACTGAAGAAGTTAAAATAGACGTTACTAATACAAATGCTAAGTTTTTCATATCGTTCTCACTTTAAGTTCAGTCAAAAAAATCCGAGAGCTGAGCTCTCGGATATCTGCAGAAAATTAATTTGGATAGCGAATATTAAATTACGCAGTTCAAGATATCATCTTCAGTGATTTCTTTTTTAGAAGCTCTATTTGCTTCTTTCATTGCATCGCTCGGAGATTTTCCGTTTTCTAAAGCTGTTTCATAGGCTTTCGCATATGTTTTTGCTGTTTCTGATTTGAAATCGTTAAACTTCGCGATTCTTTCAGAAACTTTAACGGCTAGGTCGATTTTCTTTTGTTGAGCCTGACCTTCAGCCTCAGTCTTAGACAGAGATTCGATTCCTTTCGATGATTTTGCAAGTAAATCTAAAGCTTTTCTTGCAGCACTTTTGTCGGCTTCAGTTGCTGAAGTATCACGAGCGATTGATGAAAGGCGCCCGATTTCCATAAGAACTGCGCGAGAGCCATCGGCATTTAAAAGCTTCATGAAAGCTGCTGTGTCACCTGCACCCGATTTAGATACGATATTATTAAGCTGATTTTCTACTAGACGACGAACTTCAGCATCTTTCTGAAAATCACCGGCATTTTTATTTCGAGCCGCTTCGATTTTTTCGGCGTAAGGTTTAATAATTGTTTCAATTCTTTCTTTAGGCATTCCTAAAGCCATTGAAAATTGTGCTCCAAAAAATACTAGCGCTGCTAACAACATTCTTTTCATATTTTACCTCTCGTTTTTATTTATATCAAAGTTCGTACCTATCTAATTTAGTTCTAAATCAATCTAATTCGAGCTCTTCCGCTTAAGCCCTATCAAAGGGCTCAAATTGGGAAACGCTGTCAAAGTTTTATCCACCGCTTCTTTGACCAAATGGATTCGCTTTCACTGGAGCTGACATTTTATTGTTGCTGGTATTCGAATTGTCCCAATCTTTCATAAATTCAGCAGTATCAAGCTCAAGACCTTGTGATAATGCGATTTTCATACGAATAAAGCGGCGAATTTCTGATTCGACCAAGCGTAGACCTTTAACTGAAGCCGTGATTGCTTTTTGGCGCAGAGTCGGATTTTTTACTTCGAGATCAGTATAAATTTTTGAGCTGGTTTCTGTTCCCGTAGCAGAAGGGGTTGCTGCCAAAGCAGCGCTATCTTCATCACTCATAGCAAAATCCATAGGTGCAGGTTCGCTAGAGGCTGCACCGCTTTGTGTTTTTGATAATTCTGTCGAGCTTTGTTTTAACTTCGCAAGAACTAAAATGTCGTTGATTGCGGTGTCAATTTTTTTAGAGTGAGCAATATACTGATCAAATCTTACTTTATCTTGTAAGATAAAAGTATAATAGCTATTAAATAGATCAATTACCTTTTGAAATTCTGGTAGGGTCTTAGCACCATTTACAGTAGTAAACTTTTCGCTGTTAGCTTGCTTCGAGCTTGTTGAAAGAAACGCAAACTTATCAGCTAAGGGTTTTAAGTTATTTTCATCAAGTGCACGCGCGATTATCTGCAAATAAAAGTTCGTTTCAAATTGCAAGTTTTCTTTGATGCTTGATTTCAAATATTTGCTTTGATTCAAATTATCGACAAGCCAATTGAAGAATCCTTTTTGATCAAAAATATTTTTTTGAGTAATTTCAGTCAATTTTTTAAACTCTTGATCGTAAGCTTTAAATTCTGCACCCATAGATTGACGGCCATTTTCTTGCCACCATTTTTCGAAAGCATGCGAGTTTTCATTTTTACGATAGTCGCCGATTACGTTGTAATTAAAATTTTTGATAAAAAACTGAGTCATTGATAATTCGCCAATTTTTTGTCCGTATAAATTTTCATTAAATATTTTAAGCTCGCGCGTTTTACGCCATTGAGTACAATATTGATCTAGTTCTTTAGATCTATTTAACAGGCGAGGCGGGTCAAACTGAGGAGCTAAATAGTCAATATCACTGCGTAAGATCTTATGTTTTTCAAGCGAACCTTTATCAGATCCGCAGAAAATTTTGTAAGTCATTAGATCAGCTTCTTTGTTAAACATGTATTTATTCTTAATTGACCAAAGACTATAATCGGCCTCAGCTGCAACCGGTGCTAAGCTTGTATTGGCTGTTATTGCTTGAGTAAAACCAGCGAATGGATAAGCGACTGGCATCGGGTTGCCGATTGCGCTACGAAGTGAAGCTAAAATAGATTTAAATTCTGTAGAAAACAATGACCCTTTGTTGCTTTGATCTTGAAGTGAATTGATTCCCAAAATTTGGTTGATGTCAGCAAGGCCTTGACCTATTACATCAACTTCTGAACTTTTCAATTTTGATAATATAGAATTAAATTTTAGTAGTGATTCGCCAGTTAATCCAGTTACAGACTTTTCTGCTTGGGCAACAATATTAGCAACGTGTTCTTTTTGCTTTCTTTCAAGCTCGGCTGTTGATGTTAAATAAAGATCTTCTAGGCTTCCGCCACTTGTTTTATATGCGCCAACTCCGACTCCATAAAGAGGAAGCTTTCTAAAAGGAAACAAAGACAATGTATCTAAGCCAGACTGTTCAATGCCTTGTTTTGTTCGAAAACGATAACCATAGTTTAATGTTTCAAATAGATTATTTGCGAAGCTTTTGTAGAATTTGTAAGAATAATCGACTTGATTTAGAATTTTTTTAGTCATTTCCATCCAACCTGCGATATCCATTTCAGCGTCTGAATTTAAATGTTCGCGCCATTGCTGCATTTGAACGCCAAAGTTTTCAATTTCTTCGACAATTCTTTTCTCTAGGCAGTCTGGATTTCGAGCTGAACAAACTTCTTTATTGGCTTCGGCCAAGCGAGCATTATCCCAATTGATTTTGTCAGCGGCTCCGATGTAGTTGTTAATTGCTAATGCGTCGAAATCAAAAAGTATTGGGCGTAAAATATTGTTAATCGGACGATACGTATAAGGCGACATGGCATGATCAACAGCGACGAACATAGTAAACTGAGTTAACTTACCAGCCCAACGTAATACTTTCATCGACCATGTTCCGCCTGCAAAAGTTAAAGCCACATCAGCCCCAGTTATTTTTTTTGCTGTATTGACCAAGAATGGCTTCGATAAATATTTTTTCATAATATCTGTCGAAGTTAATTTTGTGAAAGAACGTCGCATATTCTTGTCGATGATTTCGGTAGCAGCCTGTGAAGCCCACATTGCTATGATTTGTGGAAAATACTGTTGAAATTTATTACGAGCAGTCCAATGTTTCCAAGCTTGATTGCAAGCTGCTATTGATTTTTCATCATTGCGTCCCATGATCCAGTAGTCGACGCACATTTTTCCGCTTTGTCCTAAGTCAGAAACGATACTTGATGCTAAAGATCCAATAGCCATACCTTGGTAAGAAAGACGATGCATCATTTGAGCTTTAGTTAGTGGGTCCATCGATTTTGTTCTAAAATCAATATAGAAGCCGTTCGCAACCATGAAGGCATAAAACGAAACATGAGCGATAGGATCTTTTAAAGAAAGAATGTGTCTTTCCATCGCTAAGGGATCACCATGAGATTTAATCCACATTGAATTGAAAGTAACTAATCCGATTGCAGCAAAGAAAGTCATAGATTCTGGAGCAAATCTTTTATTTGTGCTTTTAAACCATCCGTCTTTTTGGTGCTTTTCTTGTTCAAGAGCTTGAATCATCTGCATTTCATTACGCAAAATATCCAAAGCATTTTCAGGTTGTGGAGTTGGCTCTACGACAACTGCGCCCGCAGCGGCATCTTTATCGTCGCCATTTGGTTTTAAAATAATCGGAGCAGCAATTAATTTTTGCTGATTTTCAGGCTGAATCATAGGGCCTGTATTTTCAATTTTAGCTGAAGGTTCATTTTCGATAACGTCATAGTATGGATCATTCGCCGCTTTACCAAAACTTTTTGGCGGCACTACATCATCAGCCGCAAAGACGACTGAAGTTGTTAAGGTAACTGCTACAAGTATGTGACTCAAATTGAAGAGCTTTTCCATACACTTAGAAATTGCAAAGACAGATCTACCCAAAATCAATATGTTAGACCTAAATCATGAAAATCTGTCTCATTCTGAGAACAATTCGAAAAAGGCGCTTGAACGTCTAAACTTTTTACAGGACCTTGGTTTTGACCTTTAAAGACTTAGGTCGGTACAGCTGAGTTTTTGCAACTCTATTTGCGTTTCATCTTGTAACCTATTGATGTAAACAAAGTTTTCATTTTCATAGGAGAAAATGATGAAAAATATTTTCATAGCGGCGATTTTTTTATTTTCACAAATAGGTATGACTGCAGAAAAGTCGAACCAAAATTCAAAAACTAAAACCAAATTTTCTCAGGCTGAAACGAAAAAGAAATTTCAAATAGAAGATTTAACTTTTTCGGGATTACTTCTTACCAAAGATGAATTTGTTCACTTAAGTGAACAAGATAAAGTCATTTACATTTACAGTATGATGGCAATGACGCAACTTCTTGAAAGCGCTCAGCAAATGCAGATGGGATACCAGGATAAAATATTAACGACTCAAAGTGAAAATTTAAAATCTGAAAAGTATTCGAAACTTTTTGAACTCATAATTCCTTCGGCTCAGGCCAATCCTTTGATTGGAATAGTTCTTAGAGTTGGTGCCGCTGCTTTGCCAGCTTTAAGAAGTGTTGCCATGAGATTTGCTGCGGTAGCAGAGTCAGGTGGTGCTAAAGCAGCTCAAAAATTGGCTGAAAGATCCGGAACAATTTCTAAAGAGGCTCTTCAAAAGTTGAGCGGTGAAGCTAAAGTAGCTGCAGAAAATGTAGCTAAGGCAAAAAATGCGTTGGCCAAGGTTGGAAAAAGGGGTTCTGCAAATGTAACTGCTGAAACCGAGGCCTTGCTCAAAGCAAGTGCTGAACTTGAATCTAAAAGATTAGCGTTTGCTACGGCAGGAGCTACTCCAAAGCAATTTGCTGTCGCTATTGAAGGATCTGGTCTAAAACGAATGATAGTGGGCACGGTTAAAGCTGCGCCCGCCCTAGGCGCCGGATATTTGGCATGGACTGGTGCCGACACTCTTTTGGTCGAAAAGTATGGACTTTCGATGAATAAATTTATTGATGAGAATATTTCGGTTCCATTTTCAAATTGGTTAGCGGGTACTGATCTTTCAGGCCCTGCAGTTTTAACTGAAGAAAAAATCAAATCCATGAAGGCCGGCGACTCTTCAAAGGCACCTGAAAAAGAATGTTTGTTTGGAGGTATCCAATCAAAATGGGTTGATTTCGGTGATAAAGGGATATTGTGTACTCGACCTGCAGCAGCTTCAAACGAAAACTGCAAACAAGAAGATGGTAAATTTCAATGCCCTAATTATGGTTTCAATTTAGCAAGCGGTTCAATTAATGGAAGTTTGTGCATTGATACAGTTAAAAGTGAAAATTTAACAATTAGATGTGTTAGCACATTGAAAGCTGTCATCGAAGCGAAGGCCGCAACGCTAGATGCTGAAGATGCAATTACTGATTTAAGAAAAAACTACGGTGCCGTGATTGCTGGGCTAGAAGGTAATATTCGTATGAAAAAACAAGACGGTGAAACCAAATCTATTCTTGAATACTGTATGGCAGACAATGTTGATCAGAAAAATGAATGTGGTGCCATCCAGGAAATTTTAGCTTTCTTAAAAACTAGCGACATCAAACCAATCTTTGAAACTCGTGTTCAACTTGCAGCTGCTAAGTCTGAAACACCTGCGGCGGGAACACCGGCTGGAAATACTCCTGCAGACGATGCTGCAGCCGCAGGAGTAAAACAGTAATTATCTTAGAATAGTCACTTTTCTTAGGATGATAGGCTCGACAGGCTTATCTCCTGGGTAAGTTTTTGTGTTTGAAATCTTGTCGACGATGTCATAGCCCTCAACAACTTCACCAAATATTGTGTGACCACGATCCAGCCATGGAGTTGGAACAACCGTAATAAAAAATTGGCTGCCGTTTGTGTTTGGACCTGCGTTCGCCATTGAAAGCATGCCTGGTTTTGCGTGGCTGTTTTGGCCTGGAACGATTTCGTCAGCGAAACGGTATCCTGGATCGCCAGTTCCTGTTCCCAATGGGCATCCACCTTGAATCATGAAGTCTTTGATTACGCGGTGAAAGTTAAGACCATCGTAAAAAGGACGTTTTGTTTTTTCGCCAGTTTTTGGATCAGTAAATTCTTTTGTGCCTTCTGCAAGACCTACGAAATTTTCAACTGTTTTCGGAGTGCGGTCGTTGAAAAGTTTAATTTTGAAGTTGCCTTGGCTTGTTTCAAATAAAGCGTGCATGACTATTTTCCTTTGTGGATGGATTTGATTGTAACAGTTTGAGCAGGAACATCGTCGTAATCGCCTTTGGTAATGGTGCGAACTTGACGAATTTTATCAACTACATCCATACCTTCAGTGACTTCTCCGAAAACAGCGTAACCATATTGAGCATCTGATTTGTAATCTAGTCGTTCGTTGTTTTCGACATTAATAAAGAATTGCGCTGTGGCAGAATTGACTTCGCTTGTGCGGGCCATTGCGATCGTGCCGCGTTTATTTGAAAGACGGTTGTTGGCTTCGTTTTTAATCGGAGCCATTGTTTCTTTTTCTTTCATGTCGGCAGTGAATCCACCACCTTGAATCATGAAGTCTTTGATAACTCTGTGAAAGATTGTTCCATCGAAATGCTTTTTCTCAACGTATTTCAAAAAGTTCGCTGTCGAAATTGGAGCTTTTTCAGCGTTAAGTTTGACTTTGATGTCTCCCATTGAAGTTGAAATGACAACAGTGGGTTCTTTTTCATTTTTGGTTGCAAGATCTTTTTTAACAGCTTTCTTTGAGTCAGCTTTTTTAACTTCAGTTTTTGAAGCTGGGGCAAGAATGTCTGCGCGTGAGTTGAATGACCAAGTCATCAAAACAAAAGCTAAGGCATAAATACATAAAACAAGGACGCGATGATTCTTTAAAGAGTTTCTTAAAATTTGTGTTTTCATAGGGGAAATTTTTAAACAATCTTAAAAGGGTGGTCAAGCCACCCTCGAGCGATTCTAGAAACGCTTAAAACTTACTCGATATTTCGAGACCATTTCGGCTTATAGTAGTTATGAGAATCATTGGTGACACGGCGCTCTTCAGTGCCCTCGATATTCGAGATAAAGATCTGATTTTTACCAGTTCTATTGCTTGTATAAACAACAAAGCGACTATCCGGAGAAAAGCTCGGGTCTTCATTGTGAGCAGGTCTGCCGTTTGCTTTTTTCGCTGAAGTAACGCGAACAATATTTGATCCATCTGCATCCATTACAAATACATCAAAGTTTCCTTGATCTTGTCCGGCGAAAGCGATTTTCTTTCCGTCCGGAGACCATGACGGAGATGAATTGTACTCGCCTTGAAATGTGAGACGCTTCAAATTGCTACCATCAGAATTCATTACGTAGATCATCGGACGACCACCGCGTTCTGAAGAGAAAGCAATCTTGCTTCCATCGGGGCTTAGACTAGGCTCAACGTTAATAGCTCCGGCAGGGCCTTTAGTTAATCGATTTAGAATATCCCCGGCTAAATTAATTTTATAAATGTCTGCGGAACCACTACCCATAGACATTCCTAGATAAATCGATTTTCCATCCGGTGAAAATACGGCTCCTGAATTTTGGCCAGGACGATAAGAAGTTAAAACACGTTTATTAGTATTTAAATCAAAAATGTAAAGCGAAGTATTTCCCGTTTTTGAGCCATCTCTTTTGATAAACGTAGTCATGCTTGAATAAGCAATTTTTTTTCCGTCTGGTGACCAATTCGGAGAAATTGCAATTGATCTGTCGCTAGTTATTTTATCG
>JACCDQ010149351.1_pt1 | contig 13244 bp, 13 predicted proteins | sample 7446031 | NCBI WGS metagenome assembly JACCDQ01 (sample SAMN15323442, study PRJNA562643) | freshwater metagenome | isolation source: river surface water | place: USA:Blue River Watershed | collected 2017-08-17 | reverse complement strand
GGTGACGTTGACGCCCGACTCGCTCAGGTTCTGTGCGTGTGCATGGCCTTGCGAGCCGTAACCGATGATGGCCACGTTCTTGCCTTTGATCAGGGAGAGGTCGCAGTCCTTGTCGTAGAAAACTTTCATGATTATTCCTGTATAAAAAGTGAATGGTTATTCGTTTCAGACCTTCAGGATGCGCTCGCCGCGACCAATGCCCGAGCCGCCGGTACGTACGGTCTCGAGAATGGCGGCGCGATCGATCGCGTCGATGAATGCGTCGAGCTTCGACTTGTTGCCAGTCAGCTCGATCGTGTAAGTCTTTTCGGTGACGTCGATGATCCGGCCGCGGAAGATGTCCGTGGTCCGCTTCATCTCTTCCCTCTCCTTGCCGACCGCACGCACCTTGATCAGCATGAGCTCGCGCTCAATATGCGCGCCTTCGGTGAGGTCAACGACTTTGACCACCTCAATCAGGCGGTTCAGGTGCTTGGTGATCTGCTCGATCACGTCGTCCGAACCGCTGGTGACGATGGTCATGCGCGACAGCGTCGCATCTTCGGTCGGCGCGACGGTCAGGGTCTCGATATTGTAGCCGCGCGCGGAGAACAGCCCCACCACGCGGGACAATGCGCCGGCCTCGTTTTCCAGCAGTGCAGAAATAATGTGGCGCATTACAGGTCCTCCGAGCCAAGCAGCATTTCAGTCAGGCCCTTGCCGGCCTTGACCATAGGCCACACGTTTTCGTCGCGGTCCGTGATGAAGTTCAGGAACACCAGCTTGTCCTTCATCGCGAACGCATCACGCAGCGCCTTCTCGACGTCACCCGGCTTCGTGATCGTCATTGCCACGTGGCCGAAGGCCTCAACCAGTTTGTCGAAGTCTGGCAGCGAATCCATATAAGACTCGGAGTAGCGCTTGCCGTAGTCGATCTGCTGCCACTGCCGCACCATGCCGAGGTAACGGTTGTTCAACAGGATGATCTTCGGTGTCAGGTTGTATTGCTTGCAGGTCGCCAGCTCCTGAATGCACATCTGGATCGACGCCTCGCCGGTAACGCAGGCAACGGTCGCATCCGGATTGGCCATCTGCACGCCCATCGCGTAGGGCAAGCCGACACCCATCGTGCCCAGACCGCCGGAATTGATCCAGCGGCGCGGCTTGTCAAAACCGTAGTACTGCGCAGCCCACATCTGGTGCTGGCCGACGTCGGACGTGATGAAAGCATCCCCCTTCGTCACTTCCCACAATTTCTCGACCACGAACTGCGGCTTGATCACTTCGTCGGATGCAGGGTAGGTCAGGCAATCACGACCACGCCATTCATTAATCTGCTTCCACCATCCGGCAAGCGCCGCAGGGTTGGGCTTGGTTTCGGCGGCATCGATCTGTGCGAGCAAGTCCTGCAGCACATCCTTCACGTTGCCGACGATGGGCACGTCCACCTTCACCCGCTTCGAGATCGACGACGGGTCGATATCGATGTGAATGATCTTGCGCGGCAGCGATGCGAAATGCTTGGGATTGCCGATCACGCGGTCGTCGAAACGGGCACCGATTGCGATCAGCACATCGCAATGCTGCATCGCCATGTTGGCTTCGTAGGTGCCGTGCATGCCAAGCATGCCGACAAACTTGTCGCTCGATGCACGGTAACCACCGAGGCCCATCAGCGTGTTGGTGCAAGGGTAGCCGAGCTTGTCGACCAGCTTGTTCACCTCGGCAGCCGAATCGGACAGGATCACGCCGCCGCCGGTATAGATCATCGGGCGCTCTGCCGCGAGCAGCAGCTGTACCGCCTTGCGAATCTGGCCCGCATGTCCCTTGTCGACAGGCTTGTACGAGCGCATTTCGATCTGCTTCGGATAATGGAAGGTCGTCTTGGCGACGGTGACATCCTTCGGAATGTCGACCAGCACCGGACCCGGACGACCGGTGGTCGCGATGTAGAACGCCTTTTTCATCGCCTCCGCGAGGTCACGAACATCCTTGACCAGGATGTTGTGCTTCACGCAGGGACGGGTGATACCGACGGTGTCGCATTCCTGGAAGGCGTCCTGGCCGATCGCATGCGTCGGCACCTGTCCGGTGATGATCACCATCGGAATCGAGTCGAGGTAAGCGGTGGCGATGCCGGTAACGGCATTGGTGACGCCCGGACCCGAGGTCACGAGGGCCACACCGACTTTGTTGGAGCTGCGCGAATAAGCGTCAGCGGCATGCACGGCCGCCTGCTCATGGCGCACCAGGATGTGCTCGAATTTGTCCTGCTTGAAGATTTCGTCGTAGATGTACAGCACGGCGCCACCGGGATAGCCGAACACGTGTTCGACACCCTCTTCGGCGAGACAGCGCACGACGATCTCGGCGCCGGAGATTTCGGAACTCATTGCTTCTTCCTTTCAAGGTCCATTGGAAATTGATCGGATGCTCTCTCCTGACGGAAGCGTTGGCGGCGACACGCTTGAAGCATTCCTTTGTCGTGCGGTCACGTCGATCCGTCCTGCACACCAGGTGCAGTTCAAACCGCCGCTGAAGGCACATCGTTCAGCTTCCGTTCGTGTCGCTGCTCGCGCATCCTCACGCTTGTGGCATGGGTTAGAGCAAACAGCTCTTTCGGGGGCAAGACGCCCCTGGGAAAGATGACCTGATGCCGCATTGCGTCATGGGCAGCACGACACAGGTCAAAAAATTCCCCTCGTTGTGACGAGGGGAGCCGACACGTTACTGCCTTGCAGCATCAAGGTCAAGGGATATCTTGGAAAAAGTCAATGAAATCAAGCCTTTTGGCTAATCACTGAAAGCCTTCCATCGGCCGACGGTTCACCCTGCCCGCCTTGCCTGTCGTTCGATCAGAGTTCGAGCACGTACAATCCCCTATCTTTTATAGCCCTGACCTGATCGTGACTGCTGCCCCGAATCTTGCGCCGCCCGCTGCGCCACTGAAAAACCGCCTGTTCTGCATGGTTTATGAAGGCATGCTGCTCTTCGGTGTGCTTTTTATTTCAGGCTGGCTTTTCTCAACCCTGCTGCAACAGCGGCATGCCTTGGTACTGCGCCACGCCCAGCAGGTCTGGCAGTTCCTGGTGCTTGGCGCCTACTTCTGCTGGTTCTGGACTCACGGCGGACAAACACTGGCGATGAAAACCTGGCGCGTGCGCGTAGTTGGCCGCGACGGCCTTCCGCTGGGCTGGGTGCGCGCAATGGTCCGCTACCTGCTGGCCTGGCTGTGGTTCCTGCCAGGTTTTGCCGTGGCCTGGCTGCTTGATGCGCAGGGTTGGATGCTGATGCTGATCCCGCTGCTGAATGTCGTGCTGTGGGCCGCGGCGGTCCGGCTGGACAGCGACCGGCAGTTCCTGCATGACCGCATTGCCGGCAGCCGGCTGGTGCTGGCACCGGCCGCCAAGCCTAAGCCTCTGCGCGACGCGGCGAAAACCTGACCTGAATCTGCAATGATCGCATCGCTGACCCGCGCAATGATTGCGTTGCAGCTGCTGAGCTTCGCCGCGATTGCGCTGCTGCTGATGAAATTTGCGAAGTTCGGCTGGCCGGGAGCGACGATATCGAGCGCACTGCTGCTGTTGCTGGCACGTGCGAGCATCATCGTGAATAACTACTTCCTTTCAGGTGCAGTACGCCAGCCGGCGGCGAACGGAGCCCGCGCCCCGCGCGTCGCATTGGCCGGACGCATCGCGCAGGAATTCTGGTGCAGCCTGCTTTGCTGGTTCAAGCTGTTTCCGTTCGGCCGACCTTTCACAGTGCTGGCCGATGGCGATACCGCGCTACCGGTACTGATGCTGCATGGTTATGGATCCAATAGCGGATTCTGGCAGGCGTTTTCACGACGACTAAGCACGGCAGGCATCAGCCATGCCGCGGTCGATCTCGAACCTGTGCTGGCTGGCATCGACACCTATGCGGCGCAAATCGATGCGGCGGCGCGCACACTGTGCAGTGCCACCGGCGCGCCACAAGTGATTTTGCTTTGTCACAGCATGGGAGGCCTGGCCGCACGCGCGTGGCTGCGTGCTTGCGGCAGTGCGCTTGCAGCGCGCGTGATCACTCTGGGCACACCTCATTTCGGCAGCACGCTGGCCGGATACGGCATGGGGACCAATGCGCAACAGATGCTGACGCCGGCAGGCAATCCAGGCAGCTGGATTGCCCGGCTCGATGCGTCTGAGGACGAGGAGATACGGAAACTGTTCGTGTCCGTCTACACGCGACACGACAATATCGTGTCTCCGCAGTCATCCGCGATCTTGCCGGGCGCAAGTCACATCGCGCTCGATCTGGTCGGGCATGTGGCTCTGGGATTCGATGACGGCGTTGGCGAGCGCGTGCTCGCGGAAATTAGCTCAGTCCGTCAAAGCAAGTCGACAGCAGGAAATAAATGACCTGCTGATCGTCGTACTGCTCGCTCATGCGCAAGTAGTCGAGTGTCGGATCGCAGGAACGTGCATAGATGGTGAAGAGCACGACTTCGGTCGGCAGATCAGCACGGATCGCGCCCTCCGCGCGCGCCTTCTCGATCAGCTCGCCCATCAACTCGTTCAGGTCCATCAGGCGACTGATGTAGCGCGTGTTGTTCAGCAAGGCGTCGCGCAAGCCGGTGTTCTCGCTGGGGAGGGTCGGCAGGCCGCCCTTCATCCGTATCTCGAGCGCCCATTGGAGAATATCCTTCAGCTGGGCAATCGCCGGCTTTTCGGTCGGCAGAGAGCGCACATACGCGAGCGTATTTTCCAGCAGCCGGATCATGGCCGCCGCTGCCAGCGCCTCCTTCGACGGGAAATGCTTGTACAGACTCGCCTTGGCAATCCCGACTTCCGCCGCCACCTCGTCCATCGTCATCAGGTCATAGCCTTTCTTGGCGAGCAGGCTGTTCGTCGAGTCGATGATGGCGTTCTCGCGGACGATCAGCTGCTGCTGCTTGAACGACAATTTCGGTTGTGTACTCATCGGTAGCAATTAAGGCGAGCCGGTATTTGAACTTTTCCGATTATACGGCAGCCGAATCCAGAGGGTGTCCATCAATTCCGCCGCCAAGACAGAACGCGAAATGCGAGGAAAAGCGATTATCCTGTGGTGCTTGCTTGCCAGTCTTGCGACCATACCGGCTCATGCAGCAGACCTGCTCGATACCGCCGAACGCGCTGGTTCCTTCACGATGTTCCTGAACGCCGTGCGGATTGCCGGCCTGACTCGCCAACTGAAAGCCGAAGGACCCTATACCGTATTCATGCCGACCGATCATGCCTTCACGCGCATCAGCGAATCTGACTGGGAACGCTGGAAAAAAGAACCGAAGGCACTGGCACGCGTACTGCGTTATCACATCATTCGAGACCGGCTGAAGGTCACTGAGGTCAAACCCGGCGAAGTCGCCAGCGTTGCCGGGCCGGCCCTGCAGTTAAAGTCCGACAACGGCATGGTGACCGTCAACGGTGCCCGCGTCACCGAAAGCGACCTGCAGGCTGACAACGGCGTCATCCATGGTCTGGATACTGTACTGATGCCCCCGGGCGATTGACCTCGTCAGTTATCATCGCGCGATGAACAACAAGAAAATGAATGCGCTCTGCGTCTACTGCGGCTCTTCAGTAGGCGCAGATCCTGCGTATGCCGAAGCCGCACGATCGCTGGGCTATCTGATGGCCGAGAGGGGCATCCGGCTGATTTACGGCGGCGGCCACGTTGGACTGATGGGCATCGTCGCCGATGCGGTGCTCGAGGCGGGCGGCAAGGTCACCGGGGTCATTCCCGATGCATTGATGGACAGAGAGGTCGGCCACGACCGGCTGACCGAACTCCTCATCGTGAAGGACATGCATGAGCGCAAGGCGCGCATGGCAGAACTTGCCGACGGCTTCATCGCGCTGCCCGGAGGCATAGGAACGCTGGAAGAATTGTTCGAGGTGTGGACCTGGCTGCAGCTTGGCTACCATGAAAAACCGGTCGGGCTGCTGAACGTGCAGGGATTCTATGACGGCCTGCTCGGATTTCTGGACCATCAGCAGCAGGCCGGCTTTCTGCGCAACGAGCACCGTTCGCTGCTGATCGATGAACGCGATCCATCGACATTGCTGGGCCGGTTGGCCGAGTTTGCGATACCGGCAGGGGTCAGCTTCTTCAGCAGGCGCGCAGCGCGAACGCTGGGTCCCTAGGCAAAATCATCTCCCCGACCTGCACCAAAGAGTAAAACCGGCGGCGGACAGAACCTGTCGCGCCGCCGCGAAGATCAGCCCAGCGCCTGCCGGAAATCTTCGAGCAAGTCTGCGGTGTCCTCAATGCCCACCGACACCCGGATCAGCGACTCCGCGATACCCATCGACGCCCGTCGTGCAGGACCCATCTCGTGGAAAATCGTATGGGCGACCGGAATGACCAGCGTGCGCGTATCGCCGAGGTTGCTGGCCGGGATCGCAAGCTTCAGTCGGTTCAGGTAATCGAAGCAGTCGATACCGTCCTTCAGCTCAAAGCTGAACAATCCGCCGAACGCGCGGAACAGCGATGCGGCAATCGCGTGCTGGGGATGCGAAGTCAGGCCGGGATAATAGACCGACGCCACCCGCGGGTCGTCGGACAGCATGCGCGCGAGTGCGAGCGCACTGGCGGATTCACGTTCGATGCGCAGCGCAATCGTCTCCGAACCGACTGCCAGATGATGCGCAGCCTCCGGACCCAGCGACGCGCCGAAGTCGCGCAGGGCTTTGGCGCGCAACTGCGACATGCCCCACATCGCCGGCGCGAAGCGCTTGTAGCTTTCGGCAATGTTCGGATAGACGGTCCAGTCGAACAGGCCGGTGTCGGTCAGGCTGCCACCCAAGGCGTTGCCATGGCCGCCGATCGACTTCGTCAGCGCATTCACCACCAGGCTCGCACCGACCGACTTCGGGCGGAACAGGTAAGGCGACGTCATCGTATTGTCGACGACATACAGAATGCCGCGCTGACGGCACAGCTCGCCAATGCGCTCGAGGTCGGCAACCTGGGTGCGCGGGTTCGCTATGGTCTCGACGAAGACGATGCGCGTATTCGGCTGCAGCGCGCGCTCGACGTTATCCACATCGGTCGCATCGACGAAAGACACCGTGGTGCCCTGCAAGCCGACCGTCTGCCACAGGCTGTTGGTGTTACCGAACAGGAAAGCGGACGACACCACATGGTCACCGTCACGCAGCAGCGCCTGGGCGAGTGCGCCGATCGCGGCCATGCCGGTCGCGAAGCACAAGGTCGCCAGGCCGTCTTCCATGCGCGTGATCTTGTCTTCCAGTGCCGCCACCGTCGGGTTGCCCTGACGGCCGTAGCGATAGCCCGGCTTCTTGCCCTGAAAAACCTCGGCCAGTTCGCGTGCGTCCTTGTAGCCGAACGCCACCGCGGTATGAATGGGCTTGTGCAGCGAGCCGTGCTCGATCGCCTTCTGGCGATCGCTATGCAAGACCGTGGTGGTAAATCCGTATTGCTTGTCAGTCATGGAGAATGTCCTTGCTCGCTCAGTCGACGCGGGCAAGGTTCAGGTTCAGTTGCGTACGCACAGCATCTTCTGCAACCACTTTCGGGTTGGCACGCGCACGTTCGATGCGATCGAGATACTCGGGCGAAATATCGCCGGTCACATAATGACCGTCGAAGCACGATGCCTCGAAGCGCTGCAGCGCCGGATTGACATCACTGATCGAGCGCTTCATCGCTTCGATATCCTGATAGACCAGCGCATCGGCGGTAATCTCGCGGCACACCTCTTCCTCGGTACGACCGTAGGCGATCAGCTCGTCGCGAGTCGGCATGTCGATGCCATACACGTTCGGGAATTTGACCGGCGGCGCGGCCGACGCGAAGATCACGCGCTTGGCGCCCGAATCACGGGCCATCTGCACGATCTCGCGGCTGGTCGTGCCACGCACAATCGAGTCATCGACCAGCAGCACGCTCTTGCCCTTGAACTCGGAGCTGATCGCATTCAGCTTCTGGCGCACCGACTTCTTGCGCACGCCCTGCCCCGGCATGATGAAGGTACGGCCGATATAGCGGTTCTTGATGAAACCTTCGCGGAAAGTCAGGTTCAGCTTCAGCGCCAGTTCCATCGCCGCGGGGCGCGACGAATCAGGAATCGGCATCACCACATCGATGTCGCCGGCCGACATCTCGCGACGAATCTTTTCGGCCAGATATTCGCCCATCTTCAGGCGCGTTGCGTAAACCGACGCACCATCAATCACCGAATCCGGGCGCGCGAGATAGACGAACTCGAATGCGCAGGGATTCAGCGTCGGGTTCTCCGCGCACTGCTGGTTGTACAGCTTGCCGTCGTTGTCGATGAAAATCGCCTCGCCCGGCATCACGTCGCGCAGGAAGTGGAAGCCCAGGCCTTCGAGCGCCACCGATTCCGATGCCACCAGATACTCCGGGCCCTTGTCGGTCTCGAGGAAACCGATACACAACGGGCGAATGCCGTAAGGATCGCGAAACGCCAGCATGCCGTAGCCTGCGATCTGCGCGACCACCGCATACGAACCGCGTACGCGCTTGTGCAAGCCCGCGACCGCCTTGAACAGCGTGCCCGGGTCGAGCGACAAACCGGATGTGCATTGCTGGATTTCGTGCGCCAGCACGTTCAGCAGAACTTCCGAGTCCGAGTCGGTATTGATGTGGCGACGGTCGTTCTTGAACAACTCACCTTTCAGCAGCTCCGCATTCGTGAGGTTGCCGTTGTGCGCGAGCGTGATGCCAAACGGCGCATTCACGTAGAACGGCTGCGCCTCTTCTTCGCTGGACGAGCCGGCGGTAGGGTAACGGCACTGGCCAATGCCGGTATTGCCCGGCAGCGAGCGCATGTTACGCGTGCGGAAAACGTCGCGCACCAGGCCATTGGCCTTGTGCATGCTGAACGTGCGGCCATGATTGGTCGCGATACCGGCTGCATCCTGACCGCGATGCTGCAACAGCAGCAACGCATCATAGATCAGCTGATTCACTGGACCGTGCGAGACGACGCCTACGATGCCACACATGGTGGACTCCTTCAAAAAACTGGCCGGCCAACGAGGCCGGCATGACTCATACGGATTGAACAGTACCTGACAAGCCTAAGGTCCCGAGGCGGCCGCGCATCTTGTCGGCCTCCTCACGACTGATGAATGGCCCGACGCGGATGCGGAAACGGTCGCCGTCTTTCGTGCTGACCTTTTGTGAATACGATTGGATACCTGCTTTTTTCAAGCGGTTCTGCAGCTGCTCAGCCTTGGCCTCCGTGGACACCGCTGCCACTTGCACGATGAAATGTCCACGGGATTTTTCAGCAATCTTTGCGGCCAGGCGATCGGTGGCTGCTGCGGCCGCTACCGCCTGCGCCTGCCTGCCGGCTTCAGGCTTGGCCGGAGCCGGTGTTTGCGGTGGCGCTGGCTTGGCCTCGCTGGCGAGCGCTGCGGCCGTACGATCGGCAGGCGCTTTCGCCTGCGGCGACGCCGCCGCGCCAGAAGTCGCGACCGGCGCCTTGGCATCTGCTGTCAGCTTCCTGGCCTCCGATGGACCGACCGTTGCGTCAGGCTTGGATTCGGCCGACTGCGGCTCGGGCGGAAGCGGCATCGGGCGCGAAGCGGTAGGCTCGGCCTTGTCACGCGAGGGAATCTGGATATCGATGTCATCCGACAGCGGCTTGGGCTCGGAGTCGAAGATCATCGGCAATCCGATGATGGCAGCCAGCACCAGGGCGATGGCGCCGATCAGCCGGCGACGCGCCCGCTTCTTCTCGGGCAGCATCGGATCCATAGGCTCGTCATTCTGCGCATTTGCCGCACGACCGCGACGCGGCTTGGCCGGCCTGTCGAGATCGTCGCCGGCATCCTGCGGTTTCTTGCTGAACAACGAGAACAAGCCCATAGAAAGTTAGGGTAACGGGGGAGACATCCAGCGCTCAGGCAGACTGCCTGGCCGACATGACACCCGCGACGGTGAGGAATGATCCGAAGACCGCAATTCTATCATTCTCGCCGGCATGATTCTGCGCCGCCGCATAGGCTTCCGCAGGCGACGCAAAGCAGCGTATCGATCGCTGTGTACCCTGCTGATCGCTCTCCCGGAAACCTGATCCACGCAATGCCGCCGCGAGCGCTTCAGCGCTGGCTGCTCGCGGCAACGGAAGGTCACACAGATACCAGTGATCGATGCGATCGCCCAGCTGCGCAAAAATTCCGGCGACATCCTTGTCGGCCATTGCGCCAAACACGGCGAAGGTATACGGGTGAAAGCCCATGTTGTCGAGATTCTGCGCCAGTGTCGCTGCCGCATGCGGATTGTGGGCAACGTCGAGAATCACGGAGGGCCGTCCCGGCAGCACCTGGAAGCGCGCCGGCAAATCGACCAGCACCAGTCCGCTGCGTACCTCCTGTGCGCCCAGCGGCAGGCGATCACGTAAGGCTTCGAGCGCCGCCAGCGCCGCACTCGCGTTCAGCAATTGGTTGGCGCCGCGCAGGCTCGGATAAGCCAGCGAATTGCGACGCATCGCGCGGCCGCCGTAATTCCACTGCTGACGGTCGCCCGAATAATTGAAGTCACGCCCGAACAGCCACAGGTCGGCGCCGACCGCAATGGCGTGATCGACCAGCGATTGCGGCGGCGACGGATCACCGCAGATCGCCGTGCGACCGCCACGGAAAATGCCGGCTTTCTCGAAGCCGATTTTTTCGCGGGTGTCGCCGAGGTAGTCCATGTGATCGAGATCCACGCTGGTCACGATGGCGACATCGGCATCGATGATGTTCACGGCATCGAGACGGCCACCCAGCCCGACTTCGAGAATCACGGCATCGAGCCCGGCGTCGGCAAACAGCTTCATGATGGCCAGTGTGCTGAACTCGAAATAGGTCAGCGACACATCGCCGCGGACCGCTTCGACTTGCTCGAACGCAGTGCACAGCTGCTCGTCAGTGGCGCTCTGGCCATCGATGCGGGCGCGCTCGTTGAATTTCAGGAAATGCGGCGAGGTGTACAAGCCGACGCGGTAGCCACCCTGCAACAGGATGGATTCCAGCATCGCGCAGGTCGAGCCCTTGCCATTGGTGCCGCCGACGATGATCACAGGGCACGCGAAGTGCAGGCCCAGACGCTGTGCGACGCTGGCGACGCGCTCCAGGCCCATGTCGATCGCTTTGGGATGCAAGGCCTCGAGACGGGCCAGCCAGTCATTCAGTGAATGCGCCATAGATCAGAGCAAAACAAAAAGAAACTGGATCCCGGCTTGCACCGGGATCCAGTGTCATGACAGTTCAGAGACGCAGCCTGAGCGAGTCGTCTCAGGCAAGTACTTCGAACGGCTGGCTCTGCAGCAGTGCCAGCAGCTGGGCAATCTCGGCGCGCATCTTGCGGCGGTCCACGATCATGTCGATGGCGCCCTTCTGCAAGATGAACTCGGACCGCTGGAAACCTTCCGGCAGCTTCTCGCGAACGGTGTTTTCAATCACCCGCGGACCGGCAAAACCAATCAGCGCCTTCGGTTCAGCGATCACGACATCGCCCATGAAGGCGAACGAAGCGGACACACCGCCCATGGTGGGGTCCGTCAGTACCGAGATGAACGGCAATTTCTTTTCCGACAGCTTGGTCAGCATCGCCGTGGTCTTGGCCATCTGCATCAGCGACAGCAGACCTTCCTGCATACGTGCACCGCCGGTCGACGTGATGCAGATAAACGGGACTTTCTGTTCCAACGCAGTCTGTGCGCCGCGCGCAAAGCGCTCACCGACGACAGCGCCCATCGAGCCGCCCATGAATTCGAATTCGAAGCAGGCGACCACCACCGGCAGCGACAAGATGGCACCACCCATCACGACCAGTGCATCGGTCTCGCCCGTCGCGTCGAGCGCCGACTTCAGGCGTTCCGGATATTTCTTGCTGTCCTTGAACTTCAGGGTATCGACCGGGAGCACTTCCTGGCCGATCTCATAGCGACCTTCCTGGTCCAGCAGCGCGTCGAGGCGTTCGCGCGCACGAATGCGCATGTGATGGTCACACTTCGGGCAAACCTGCTGATTGGATTCGAGATCGGTGCGGTACAGCACGGACTCGCAGGAAGGACATTTGATCCACAGGCCTTCCGGGATCGAACGACGGCTGTTCGAATCGGAACGCTGAATGCGGGGAGGGAGCAGTTTTTCTAGCCAGCTCATCGGGGCTCTCTTTCTGTCGGTGGCGTCGGACGCCGGATAACCGCGTATTTTACCCGTAGCGGGAAAAAGGGGCCAAACGGCCCCTTTTTCTAAAATGACAATGGCGGCGGGGGACTAAGAGCCAGTCTCTTAAGCCGCGATTTCGTCAATCGCCTTGCGAATCCCCGACAGGAAGGCCTTCACTGCCGGCACCGCCTGCTCCTTCGGCGTATTTTCGAGCTCCTGAATGATGCGGCTGCCGATCACCACGGCGTCCGACACAGACGCCACCGCTTTCGCCGTCGCGCCATCACGGATGCCGAAGCCCACACCGATCGGCAACTTGACATGCTGGCGAATGGCGGCGATCCGCTCGGACACTTCGGCCGTATCGATGTGACCGGCACCGGTCACGCCGCGCAGCGACACGTAGTAAGAGAAACCGCTACTGATCTGCGCGACCTGCATGATGCGCTGCTCGGTCGAGGTCGGCGCCAGCAGGAAGATCAGGTCCATGTCCTGTGTCTTGAGCTTCTGCGCGAACTCGGTCGCTTCCTCCGGCGGATAGTCGACCACGATCGCGCCGTCAACGCCTGCGGCCTTCGATTCGTTGACGAAACGGTCAACCCCCATGCGCTCGATCGGGTTCGCATAGCCCATCAGCACAATCGGCGTGTGCTGGTTGTCCTTGCGGAATTCACGCACATATTCGAGCACATCGTGCATGCCGACATTGAACTTCAGCGCGCGCTCATTGGCGCGCTGAATCACCGGGCCTTCGGCCATCGGGTCCGAAAACGGCACGCCCAGTTCGAGGATGTCAGCACCGCTGTCGACCAGTGCATGCAGCAGCGGCACCGTCAGTTCTGGCGCCGGATCGCCGGCGGTAATGAAGGTAATCAGCGCCTTCTTTTTCTGCGACTGCAGGTCGGCAAACTTTTTTTGAATTCTTGACATGGTGGATGAACCTCAGTGCTTGGCCTGCGCGTGCTGTTTGTCGTATTCCTGGACGGTGTGCATGTCCTTGTCGCCGCGGCCGGACAAGTTGACCAGAATGATTTTGTCCTTCGGCAGCGTCTTTGCAAACTTCACTGCGTAAGCAATCGCATGGCTGGACTC
>JACCDQ012222125.1_pt1 | contig 13248 bp, 14 predicted proteins | sample 7446031 | NCBI WGS metagenome assembly JACCDQ01 (sample SAMN15323442, study PRJNA562643) | freshwater metagenome | isolation source: river surface water | place: USA:Blue River Watershed | collected 2017-08-17 | reverse complement strand
GGAGCAAAAGCGCCCGGGGGTGCTGGTGTTGACCCCCGCTTTCAGGCAGGGGGCGATCACACAGGAGTTGATCGGCTTTGCTGTGGCGGTTATCAAGGTGGATCAGATGGTGGACATTGCCATCAAAAACAAGCTGGCACCGGGCCTGATCATGGAAATCGAGGACCCCGCTGCAGAAGCAGGGTAACGGGTCCTGTACCGCTCTGGAGGCACACCCACTGCGGCACAGCAGCAAGCGGCCTGGCAGGCGCCGCTGATGATGGCGGATCGCAAATGGGTGTTGCGCATCATTCCAACCGAGGCGTACCTGCAGCAACACCGTCCCTGGTTGGCGTGGGTGGTGGGTGTTGTGGGGCTGGTGCTTGCTGCTTTGTTGCAGATGCTCATGCTGGGTGTCACGGGCCGGGCCGCGCAGATTCAACGCCGTGTCGACGAACAAACGGAGGAGATTCGTGCGGCCATGAGAGGCGCCGAAGCGGCCAATCTGGCAAAAAGCCAATTCCTGGCCACCATGTCGCACGAAATTCGCACGCCCATGAACGGCATTCTGGGGATGGGGCAGTTGTTGTTGCCAGCGGGTGTTTCGGAGGCCCAGCGGCAAGACTATGCCCGCACCATTCTTCAATCCGGCCGAACCCTGCTCAATCTTCTGAACGACATTCTTGATTTCTCCAAGATCGAGGCGGGCAAGGTATCGCTTGAAAAGGTGGGCTTCGACCCCAGACAGGTGTTGCAGGAGACCGCCACGCTGTTCAGCAGCGGTGCCAACAACAAAGGGCTTTCGATGGCTTGGTCGTGGGCCGGTGATGGCGCGAACCACTACCTGGGCGACACGCACCGAATCCACCAGATGCTGTCCAATCTGGTGGGCAACGCGATCAAGTTCACCGATGTGGGAGGCATTTCGATCGAGGGCCGCGAAATCTCTGGTTCGGGCAACCTGGCGGAACTCGAATTTTCTGTGAGTGACACCGGGATCGGCATGGAAAAGGAGCAGGCGGCCCGGCTTTTTACGCCGTTCACCCAAGCCGATGGTTCGACGACCCGCAAGTACGGTGGCACCGGGCTGGGCTTGTCGATCGTGAAAAGTCTGTCCCAACTGATGGGGGGCGATGCGGGCGTGCAGAGCACGCCAGGAGCGGGCAGCCGTTTTTGGTTCCGCGTCCGTGTAGAGCGCAGCGCTCCTGCGCCCCTGGTCAAAACCAAGGAACCTGTCGCTGTGTTGTCGTCCATCGGGTCGGACCGTGCCTATCGGTTCGAGGGCAAGGTGCTGGTGGTTGAAGACAACACCATCAACCAGAAGGTGATCTTCAATCTGCTGGGCAAACTGGGGTTGGAGGTTTGCTTGGCCAAGGATGGGCAACTGGCGTTGGACGCCGTGCAAAACGACCCGGCCATCGATTTGGTTTTGATGGATTTGCAGATGCCGGTCATGGATGGTTACCACTCGACCACCCTTATACGGGCGTGGGAATTGCAGCAGGGCAAAAAGCGGCTTCCGATCATTGCCTTGACCGCCGATGCGTTTGCCGAAGACCGAGAGCGTTGCCTGCAAACGGGCATGGACGACTTTTTGCCCAAACCCGTTGACATACATGCCATGATGGCGGTTCTTGCGAAGTTTTTGCCCCACCATGGGCGGCATTCGGAGCCCGCACCCCCGGACCACTCCAGCGTTGATTCAACGGCCGTGGTTGCAAAATTGAGGGAGCTTGCAGCACACCTGAAACTCGGCAGGGTTCAAGCGCTGAAAGTGTCCGAGGAATTACAAGAAATCATTCGATCAACCGGCTTGGCTGCGGAATTTGCCGCCATGGAGCGACACATGCACGACCTTCGCTTCGGTTCTGCACTCGCGGAAATCAGGCGCATAGCCAGCGAGCGCGGTTGGTCGTTGGAGGAGACGTGAACCACAAGCCCATGATCCTGGCCATTGACGACACCCCGGTCAATTTGAAAACCCTCGTCGCTGTGTTGGTGGACGAATATGAACTGCAAATTGCAACCTCGGGAGAGGAGGGGTTGCTTTACGCGTCGAATTCGGTGCCAGACCTCATACTGCTGGACATCATGATGCCCTCGATGGACGGCTATGAAATTTGCCGCCGTCTCAAGGCCGACCCCAAACTCAAGGATGTGCCGGTGGTTTTTATCACGGCCTTGTCGGAAGCCGAGGCCGAGGCCACCGGGCTCGACTTGGGTGCCGTGGACTTTCTGACCAAGCCGATCAACGTGCCGATTGCCAGAAAGCGGATACACAACCACCTGGAGCGCGAGCACCTGCGCAAGGTTGTCGAGGCGCAGCGCGATGCGCTGGAGCAATTGGCACGCACGGATTCGCTCACGGGGCTGACCAATCGCCGTTACTTCCTGGAATTGGCCGACCGGGAACTCAAGCGTGCGATCCGCCAGGGCGAAGGTTTTTCGTTGTTGATGATCGATATTGACCACTTCAAAGCCATCAACGACACCTATGGCCACCATTGCGGTGACTTGACGCTTCAGCATTTCGCCAATTTGTGCAAATCCACCTTGCGCAGCATCGATGTGTTCGGGCGGTTGGGGGGTGAAGAGTTCGCCGCGTTTCTGCCCGGTGCCGACGCGGTCAATGCGCGGGAAGTCGCAGAAAGACTGCGCTGGACGGCGGAGTCGAACGAACTGTTGCTGACCGACGGTGAACAGCTGCGCTTTACCGTTTCGGTGGGCATCGTCACGGTGCCACATGCCCGGGTGCGGTCGGGTATCACGGTCGATTCCCTGGTGGAACAGGCGGACCAGGAAATGTACCGGGCCAAGAACGGTGGCCGCAATCAGGTGTGCGCACGCGAAATCCTGAGCGATGCCGACAACGTGTATCGGCTGCGCGCCGGCCCATTTGCCAGCCATGTGGTGTCGTCTGCACCACCGACCTTGAAGGCATGGCCAGGAAAAATTCTTTGAAGTTGGGTGCGTCGGGCCGGCTTGCATGGTTTTCGCTGCGCCGGTAGCGGCATGCGCGGGCAGTCGAGCGCGCGCTGCGGCACAGCCTTGCCCGCGTAAAATCGGGGCATGAGTTCGGATTCCGCCCCCATCAACCTGACCCACCATTTCCTGATCGCCATGCCCGGGCTGAACGACGATCTTTTCGGTAAAAGCGTGGTGTACATGTGCGAGCACTCGTCCCGTGGTGCTCTGGGGCTGATCATCAACAAACCCAGTGACATCACGGTGCAGGACCTGTTCGACAAGGTGGACATGCCCTTGCGTCGTCCCGAACTGGCGGGTTTGCCGGTGTTTCATGGGGGGCCATTGCAGCCCGAACGGGGGTTTGTGTTGCACGAATCCATCGGTGAGGCCACGGCCGTGGGCTCCGACGAAACGCCGCCCGCGGTGGCACAGGCCATCCGCGAGGCACTTTCCAACCTGGACCTGGGGCGCAGTGCGGAAGAAGCCGACGCTTCATCGAACGCAGACAGCGCATCGCCGCAGGCCGACCCCGTGCACAGCCCGGCTTATGCCTCCACCATCCGCGTGGGCCACGGACTGGAAATGACCACCTCGCGCGACGTGTTGGAGGCCATGTCCTCCGGTGCGGGGCCGCGCAAGGTGCTGCTGACGCTGGGCTATGCCTCTTGGGGCGAGGGGCAGCTGGAGTCCGAAATCACCGAAAACAGCTGGCTCACCGTTGAAGCCGATGCCTCGGTGATTTTCGATACCCCGGTGGAGCAGCGCTACGAAAAGGCCATGGCCTTGTTGGGTTTGCAGCCGTGGATGCTGGCCCCTGGTTCGGGGCATGCATGACGCCGATGAACGTCCCGCCGGGGCAGCAGACGTTTTTGGCGTTTGATTTCGGCCTGAAGCGCACGGGTGTGGCCAGTGGCAACCGCCTGACGCGCACGGCCACCCCGCAAGCCACCATCAAGGCCGAAGGCGATGCGCGTTTTGCACAGGTTGCTGAGCGGCTGAAAGAATGGCAACCCGACGCGCTGGTGGTGGGCATACCCACCCACCCCGATGGCGCACCGCACGAAAACACCGCCCGCGCTTTGAAGTTTGCGCGCCAGCTTCGCGGGCGTTTCAACAAAACCGTGTATGAAGTGGACGAGCGTTACAGCACCACCGAAGCGCACAGCCTGGGCGCGAAAGACGCCGACGCGGCTTCTGCCTGCATCATTCTGGAACAATTTTTGAGGAGTTTGCCTTGAGCGCATTGACCCTGGACGCGCCAGCCCTGTACGGCGAGTTGCTGCGTGGCGTGAAAGGCCTGCTGGCCATGGCACCGGCGCCTGTGCGCCTGGTGGGCGTTACCTCGGGCGGCGCCTGGTTGGCCGAACGCCTGCAGCGCGATCTGAAGCTGCCGGGCGAGGTGGGCGTGATTTCATCGGCCATGCACCGCGACGACTACAAACAACGGGGCTTGAGCACCAACACCCAGCAAACCCGACTGCCTTTTGATGTGAATGGCGTGCATGTGCTGCTGGTGGACGATGTGCTTTACACCGGCCGCACGCTGCGCGCGGTGCTCAACGAACTGTTCGATTACGGCCGCCCCGCCAGTGTGCAATTGGCCGTGCTGGTGGACCGCGCTGGGCGCGAACTGCCGATCGAGGCCAACTTTGCCGCTGTGCGCCTGACCTTGCCGGCCACCCAATCGTTCGAGTTGGCGCAGAACGACCAAGGCGAACTGCGCTTTGTGGTCGAGAACAAACCCCACAACGATGGTAGGGCGTGACCCCATGAAAAACCCCCAACTCAACAAAAACGGCGAGCTGATCCACCTGCTGTCGACCGAGGGGCTGCCCAAAGCCATCCTCAACCAGATTCTGGACACGGCGGCCAACTTCGTCAGCGTCAGCGACCGCGAGGTGAAAAAAGTCCCGCTGCTGCGTGGCAAAAGCGTGTTCAACCTGTTTTTTGAGAACAGCACCCGCACCCGCACCACGTTTGACATTGCGGCCACCCGCCTGTCGGCCGACGTGTATACCTTGGACATTGCGCGCAGTTCGGCTTCCAAGGGCGAAAGCCTGCTGGACACCATTGCCAACCTGAGTGCCATGGCGGCCGACATTTTTGTGGTGCGCCACAGCGAATCGGGTGCGCCGTATCTGATTTCGCAGCACGTGGCGCCGCATGTGCATGTGGTCAACGCCGGTGACGGGCGTCACGCCCACCCCACCCAGGGGCTGCTGGACATGTACACCATCCGCCACTACAAAAAGGACTTCACCAACCTGTCGGTGGCGATCGTGGGCGATGTGCTGCATTCGCGCGTGGCGCGTTCCGACATCCATGCACTGACCACCCTGGGCTGCCCGGACGTGCGTGTGGTGGGGCCCCGCACCCTGGTGCCGAGCGATTTTGCACAGATGGGCGTGCGCGTGTGCCACACGCTGGAGGAGGGCATCAAAGACGCCGACGTGGTGATCACCTTGCGGCTGCAGAACGAGCGCATGAGCGGTGCGCTGCTGCCGTCCAGCCAGGAGTATTTCAAGAGCTTTGGTGTCACGCCCGAGCGTCTGCGCTGGGCCAAACCCGACGCCATCGTCATGCACCCTGGCCCCATCAACCGGGGGGTTGAAATCGATTCCAATGTCGTGGACGGCCAGCAAAGCGTTGTGTTGCCCCAGGTGACTTTTGGCATTGCCGTGCGCATGGCGGTGCTGGGTATCGTGGCAGGCAATGTAGCTTGAGGATAAAAAAATGAAAATCCTGATTCAAAACGGCCGCCTCATCGATCCTGCTTCTCAGACCGACCGGGTGGTGGACATCGCCATCGCGGCGGGTCGCGTCATCGGTATCGGCAAGGTGCCGGCCGATTTCACGCCCAGCCGCACCATCGATGCCACCGGCTGCGTGGTGGTGCCGGGGTTGGTGGACCTGTCCATGCGCCTGCGCGAACCGGGCCAGGAACACGCTGGCATGCTGGAGAGTGAAATGGCCGCCGCGGTGGCTGGCGGCGTGACCAGCCTGGTGTGCCCGCCCGACACCGACCCCGTGCTGGACGAGCCCGGCCTGGTGGACATGCTAAAAGCCCGTGCCGAAAGGCAGCACCAGGCCCGTGTGTTCCCCTTGGGGGCGCTGACGCGGGGGCTCAAAGGCGAGGTACTGACCGAAATGGTCGAACTCACCGAAGCCGGTTGCGTGGGTTTTGGGCAGGCCGAAGTACCCATCGTCAACACCCAGGTGCTGCAGCGCGCGTTGCAGTACGCGGCCACTTTTGGATACAGCGTGTGGCTGCGCCCGCAAGACTTCTGGTTGGGCAAAGGTGTGGTGGCCAGCGGGCCATTGGCCACGCGCATGGGCCTGGGTGGCATACCGGTTGCGGCCGAAGTGATTGCTTTGCAAACCATTTTTGAGTTGTTGAAAGGCGTGAGCAAGGCCGCCGGCGAGAGTGTGCACGTGCATCTGTGTCGCATCAGCAGCGCGGCCGGGTTGGCGTTGGTGCACCAGGCCAAGGCCGAGGGTTTGCCGGTCACATGCGATGTCAGCGTGCACAACCTGCACCTGACCCACACCGACATCGGTTTTTACGACAGCCGCTTGCGTTTGCAACCCCCCGTGCGCCAGCAACGCGACCGCGACGCCTTGCGACAGGGCTTGGCTGACGGCACCATCGATGCCCTGGTGTCTGATCACAACCCCGTGGAGGCCGACGCCAAAACCCTGCCGTTTGCAGAAGCCGAACCCGGGGCCACCGCTGTGGAGCTGTTGTTGGGCCTGTCCTTGAAATGGGCCGAACAAGACAAGGTGCCTTTGATGCGGGTGCTGTCCGCTGTGACCCAAGGGCCGGCCAACGTGCTGGGGCGCAGCCTGGGCACTTTGCAGGCCAGTGTGGGCCGTGTGGTGGAAGGCGGGGTGGCCGACCTGTGCGTGTTCGATCCGGCGGCGCATTGGCGCGTGAACGAAACCGCCTTGCGCAGCCAAGGCAAACACACCCCCTTTGCCGGGCACGAAATGCCGGTGTCTGTGCGTGCCACCTTGGTGGGTGGTCAAGTGGCGTTCGATGCGGCCTCCGACCGTCGGCGTTGAAGTCGCTTGCTGGCGGCTGTTGCGCGTTCTGGCCGAGTTGGTGCGCGGCCTGTGGACCCTGCGCACCCGGTTTGCCGCCTGGACCGAGCCGCAGCGCCAAGCAGCGGTGCAGGTGTGGTCGCGCCGCGTGCTGGGACACATGGGCGTGTCGCTGGCGGTGCAAGGCACACCCCCTGGCCAGGGCCCGTTGCTGGTGGTGTGCAACCACCTGTCGTGGTTGGACATTTTGGTCATCAACGCGGTGCGCCCCTGCCGTTTTGTTTCAAAAGCCGATGTGAAACATTGGCCCGTGGTGGGCCATTTGGTGGAAGGGGCCGGCACCCTGTTCATAGAGCGCGAACGCCCCCGCGATGCCATGCGTGTGGTGCACCACTTGGCCGAACGCCTGCAGGCGGGCGATGTGCTGGCCGTTTTCCCCGAAGGCACCACCAGCGATGGCACCGCGGTGTTGCCCTTCCATGCCAATTTGTTGCAGGCCGCGGTGGCCACCCAACACCCGGTGCAGCCGTTGGCCCTGGCTTACCGCCATGCACTCGCCGGTCAAGCCCACCGGGCGCCGCTCTACGTGGGTGATGACACCCTGGTGGCTTCGGTGTGGCGCACTTTGCGGGCCCGGCATTTGCAAGCGGCTTTGCACTGTGCCCAACCGCAGACCGCATTGGGGCGCGAACGACGCGAATGGTCGGCCGACTTGCATGCCGAAGTCGAGCGCCTACTGCTCGACTTGACTGCGCCCAAAGCGCACACGCACTGACATTTTTTGATCGAGGTTTGAATTGCCACTTCCTACACCCGCCCCCCGTCAACTGGCCCACACCCGCAAGGTCACGTTCCGTGGCTACCAGCGCGACGATGGCCTGTGGGACATCGAAGGGGAATTGCACGACTCCAAGTCCCATGAATTGGTGATACCAAACGAGCGCACCTGGGCGCCTGGCGAAACCATACACGGCATGACCATACGGGTGACGATTGACCGCCAAATGGTGGTGCAAGCAATTGACGTGGCCATGGACGATGTGCCGCACGGTGAATGCCCCAAAACCATGGTGCCCATGCAAAACATGGTTGGGGCCACCATGGGGCCGGGTTGGCGTCAGGCCATTGAAAAACACCTGGGCGGTGTGCAGGGGTGTGCCCACTTGCGGGAGTTGCTGTTCAACATGGCCACAGCTGCGTTCCAAACCCTGCCCGGTGGTTTGTCCAAGGCCGACCCCAGCCGCCCGCCTTTGCACTTGGGCAAGTGCTTGACCTGGGACTTCAACGGCCCCTTGGTGGAAAAGCTCTACCCCGTGCATTTCCAAAAGGGTCCGGTGCCCAAGCCGCCAAAGGCCCCGGAAACACCGACGCTCGGGTGACCGAGGCGAGCCCCGGTGCCCTGACCTACAGGTCCAGCTGTGCGGCCTGCAGTTGCTGCACGAACCGGTCTGCGCTGCCCAGGGCCTGTGCGTTGAGCAGCGCCAGTTTCACCAGGAAAAGTTCGGTTTTGTCGGCGGGCACCGAGTCCAGCGCGGTGGCCAGGCTGTCGTAAACGGTTTCCAGATCGGCAATCGCTAGACCGGATGTGTGCAAGGCGGGCATTGGGGTTTCCTTATTGGGGCAGGGCGGCGTGCAAAGCGTTTTGCAGCCTTGTGGCATCCAGCGTCAACCAGCGGGCGCAAACGTGCTGGTCTGGGCGCAGCAAGTAAGCGGCGCCGCTGGACGTTGCGCCGTAGCGTTCGCGGCAGGTGCCTAGCGCATCCGCCAGTGTGTTGTCTGCGCCCTCGACCGGGTGCTCGCTGCCCACCGCAATCACCCGCACGGGCACACCGCGGGCACGGGTTTGGTTCACCACCTGCAGCACCTCGGGCGGTAGCGGGCTTGCCTGCGTGAAATACAACAGGTTGAACCCCCCGCCCAAGTGGTCCAGCAAAAAATCGTCCGGCCCTAAACGTGCGTTGGTGGGCGGGGCGCCCTTGGCCGGCCCAGTGGTGAACAGGCGGTTGTCGTCTCCGGGGCTGTTGAGCACCGAATGGGTGTACTCGTGGGGGCGCGATGTGCGCCAGTGGTAGAGCGGGCGGACAAAATCCTGCGTGAGTGACAGCGACAACACCGCGTCGCGCAGCAGACGGAACCCCCGGGTGGGCGGGGCCATGAAGCGGGTGCTTTTGCCGGCTTCATGGATGATTTCGCGGGCCGCACCCACGCGTTCCGCGCTGTGGTTGGCCAGCAGGGCAGGGCCGGCCCAGCCGTTGACCACAAAGGCCAGGTGCCAACCCAGGGATTGGGCGTCCTGGAATGCGGTGTTGGCCCCACGTACACCAAAGATTGGCAGCAAGTGGGCGGCGTCGCCGGTGAAGATGACGTTGCCCTGCACAAAGTCCTGTAGGGTCAGGGTGCGGGCCGAATACACCGATGACCAGTCCATTTCCCAAGGCAGGCCTGCAAAGCCGATCATGGCCAGCTGTGCGTCTATGCGCTGCTTCAGCGACTCGGGCTGCAAAGCTGCTTCGGGAGTTTCGCCGGGTGGCAGTTGGTAGTCCACCCGCCAGATGCCGTGCGGTTCCCGGTGCATCAGAATCGTGTTGCCCGGGTTCCAGTCGGGGTCAAAGTAGGCCAAGCGTTCGGTGGGCAGGGGCAGGTCGATCTTGATGTCGGCGATCACGAAAAACCCCTCGTACGATGCCCCTTCCATTTGCAGTTTCATGGCCGACCGCAGGCCCGATCGCCCACCGTCCGCCGCCACCAGCCAGTCGGTGGTCAGGGTGTAAGGGCCTTCGGGGGTGTCCACTTCCAGTTGCACGCCACCGTCCAGTTGCTGCACCTCGCCTGCCTTGTTGCCCCAGCGCAGTTCGATCAAGGGGTTCGCCTCGCAGGCGTCGATCAGGTATTCCTCCAGGTACTGCTGTTGCAGGTTGATCATGGGGTAAAAGCGGTCGTGCGGGCTGTGCGGGGCCTCCATCCGAAATACGTGTTGCCCCCGGTAGTAGGAATTGCCAAAGCGCCAGGGCAAACCGTGGGCGTTGACCCGATCGGCCACCCCCACTTGTTGCAGTATTTCCATGCTGCGCCGGGTGAACACAATCGCCCGGCTGCCTTGTGACACCTGCAATTCGGCGTTGAGCACCACACTGGGAACCCCGTAACGCGCCAGTTCCAGGGCCGTGACCATGCCCGCTGGGCCTGCGCCCACCACCACCACCCGGTGTCGGTTTTGCAGGGGGTGGGCGCTGGGCAGCCAAGGTGCATGCACTTGGTAGCGGTAGTAAATCGATGGCCGAGGGGTGCTGGTGGGGTGGTGCATGGCGGGCGTGTTTGGCAGGTGTGCTGGTAAGTCACCCAAAGCCACTGTTCGCCCGGATTCTGGCAGTCCAATCGCTGCTGGTTGCGGGTTTGAAACAGTTCCAATTGGCTGCTTGCTCCCCTTTATATCTGCTTTTGGGCCATGGCTGGTGCAAAGCTGTGCGTAGTCCCCACATGGCGCCACCGCTTGTGGTGCGGTACCATCCGGGCGTTTGTCGCAGGCATGTCGGCCTGCGGGTACCCCAAAGAATCGAGGTGAATGTGGACTATTTCAGCATGGCGTTTTTGACTGCGGTGTTGCAGATCATTGCCATTGACATATTGCTGGGCGGTGACAACGCGGTGGTGATTGCGTTGGCTTGCCGAAAACTCCCTGAATCGCAGCGCAACAAAGGCATCGCCTGGGGCGTGGCCGGTGCCATTGGCTTGCGAGTGGTGTTGATTTTCTTTGCGCTGCAACTGCTGGCCTTGCCTTTCCTGAAAGTGGTGGGTGCGCTGCTGCTGCTGTGGATCGGCGTCAAACTGCTGCAACCCGAGGACGATGACGGCCACTCCAACGTGGAAGGTGCGACCACCCTGGCCGGTGCCATCAAAACCATCGTCATTGCCGACGCGGTGATGAGCCTGGACAACGTGATTGCCGTGGCGGGTGCCGCCAAGGGTGAAATGGGCCTGGTGGTGTTCGGTATCCTGATCAGCATCCCCATCATCGTTTGGGGCAGCAAATTTGTGTTGAAGTTGATGGACCGCTTCCCCATGGTGATTACCCTGGGTGCCGCTTTGCTGGGTTGGATTGCAGGCGACATGTTTGTTTCTGATGTGTTTGTGAAGCCTTACCTGGAAGGCACCCCGTCGTGGTTGCACTACGTGACCGCTGCAGCTGGTGCGGCCTTTGTGGTGGCTTTGGGCACTTTCCTGGCCAAACGCGCAACCGCCGCTCAGGCCCCGTTGGTGGATTTGGTCGCACCTTCTGACAACAAGAACGCACACTGAGGAAACCCACCATGAGCAAAGTACTTTTTCCGGTTGATGGTTCGGAACACGCCCAGCGCGCATTGGCGCAATGGCTGGCAAGCCACCCCCAGGGCGGGGGTCACAAAGTCCATTTGCTGAGCGTGCAACTGCCGGTGGACGGCAATGTGCGCACGTTTGTCAATACCGATGAATTGAACGCCTACCACCTCGAAGAGGGCTTGTCTGCCTTGGGTGGTGCGCGCCAAGTGCTCGACCAAGCCGGCGTGCCCTATCAGCAGCACGTGCTGGTGGGCCACCCCGCCGATGTGATTTGCCGCTTTGCCGCTGAAAACGCCTTGGATGAAGTGGTGATGGGCACGCATGGCCGCACCGGTTTGCTGCAAGCCTTGATGGGTTCGGTGGCCCGTGATGTGTCTGAAAAGTGCGCAGTCAAGGTCACATTGGTGAAGTAAAGCTCACCCCTGGGTTGCTGGCCCGGGAGTCATAAAAAAGGGAGCCCGTGGGCTCCCTTTTTTTGGCAGCGTGGAACGCCCGCCGGTTAACACATCAGTTAACGCATCAAGTCGTGCAGCGTGCGGGCCACCACCTGGGTGGCTCGCTTCAGGTCGTTCAAGTCCAGGCGCTCGTCCGCCCGTTTGGCGTGGCTCTCGCGCACCGTGCGCGGGCCGGCACCGTAAATCACGCCCGGAATGCCCCGTTCGACGTACAGCCGCACATCGGTATACAGCGGGGTGCCCACAGCGGGAATAGGCTCGCCAAACACCGCTTCGCCGTGGGCTTGGAGTGCTTGCACAAGCGGTTGGTTGCCGGGCAGGGGTTTCATGGCATGGGCCAATAGCATGCGTTTCACATCAACCTGTAGCTGCTTGCCACCGCGCGGTGGCGCGAAGCTGGCGGCGGCATGGGCAATGGTCTGACGCAGGCTGGCTTCTACCTCAGCCGGGTTTTCTTCGGGGATCATGCGGCGGTCCAGCTTGAAAGTCACCTTGCCGGGCACCACGTTGGTGTTGTTGCCACCTTGTATCAAGCCCACGTTCAGGTAGGGGTGGTCGATACCGGTCACGCTGGAACGCACCGACTTGTAGTTTTCGTTCAGGGCGTACAGCTGATTGAGGATGTGCACCGCACCTTGCAGGGCGTCGATGCCGCTGTCGGGGATGGCAGCGTGCGCCATTTCGCCTTGTACGGTCACTTCCAGTTGCAAACAGCCGTTGTGGGCGGTGACCACCTGGTAGCTGAAGCCCGCCGCAATCATCAAGTCGGGTTGGGTGAGTTTGTTTTTAAGCAACCAGCCCGGGCCCAATTCGCCGCCGAATTCCTCGTCGTAGGTAAAGTGCAATTCGATGCAACCCTGGGTGGGGCGGGCCACCGCCTCCAAGGCCTTGACGGCGTGGGTAAAGGTGGCGAAGTCGCTTTTGCTGACCGCTGTGGCGCGGCCAAACATCTGGCCGTTCACCACGTCGCCGCCGTAAGGGGGGTGGGTCCAGCCTTCACCGGGCGGTACCACATCGCCGTGGGCGTTGAGAGCGATGGTGCGGCCCCCGTTGCCGTAGCGGCGTCGAACAATCAGGTTGGTGATGGTTTGCAGCCCGGCGGCTTGCACTTCATCGGCCGGTACCGCATGGGCCTCCACTTCCCAGCCCCAGCCTCGCAATAAATCGGCGGTGCGTTCGGCGTGTGGGGCGTTGTTGCCCGGCGGGGTGTCGGTGGGCACGCGCACCAGCTCTTGCAAAAAGGCCACTTCGTCGTCGAAGTGCTGGTTCACCCATTGGTCCAGGGCGGCGTAGGTTGCCTCGGGGGCGTTGGGGTTGTTGGCGATCATGGTGCTAGGGGGGTGGGGTGTATGGGGCAGTCAGCGGCCGGTCGGCTGGGAGCTGTGTTCAGCGGCCACTTGCAGCAGCAGGTGTTGGAAGGCGCGCACGGCCAGGTCCATGTCTTCGCTGGTGCTGGATTCCAGCGGGTTGTGGCTGATGCCGCTGTTCT
>JACCDQ010127156.1_pt1 | contig 13252 bp, 13 predicted proteins | sample 7446031 | NCBI WGS metagenome assembly JACCDQ01 (sample SAMN15323442, study PRJNA562643) | freshwater metagenome | isolation source: river surface water | place: USA:Blue River Watershed | collected 2017-08-17 | reverse complement strand
GATACCTCCTCAACGCACCAAGGCGTTCTACAATACCTTTTATTTGTTCGGTAGTTGTCATAAATTATGTAATTTTGTGTGGCAAAAGTAAGACTTTTTAAGGAAAGACAATTCAGGAATTGTTTGTACCCCACTATAACAATATAAAAATGGAAATAAATTTAGTTAGCGATACGATTACCAAGCCAACACACGAAATGTTGCAGTACATGTTCAATGCCGTTGTTGGAGACGATGTGTACAAACAAGATCCAACGGTTATTGAATTAGAATCGAGAGTTGCAGCATTATTTGGAATGGAAGCAGGATTGTTTTTCCCTTCAGGAACAATGGCGAATCAAACTGCAATTAAGTTACATACGCAACCAGGAGAACAATTGATTGCCGATAAATATGCACATGTTTATAATTATGAAGGAGGAGGCGTTTCTTTTAATAGCGGCGTTTCCTGTTGTTTGTTGAATGGCAATCGCGGAATGATTACTGCGGCTCAAGTCAAATCAGCAATAAACGATCCAGAGTTTTATCACAGTCCGTTAACGAGTTTAGTTTGTGTAGAAAATACCACAAATAAAGGCGGTGGCGCTTGTTATGAATTGGATGATTTGCGCCAAATCAAAGAAGTTTGTACCGAACATAATTTGAAATTTCATTTGGATGGTGCCCGAATTTGGAATGCTTTGGTTGCCAAAAATCAAGACCCAAAAGAATTCGGAAAACTATTTGATACCATTTCCGTTTGTTTGTCTAAAGGATTAGGGGCACCTATTGGTTCGGTTTTATTGGCTGACAAAAAAACGATTCATCGTGCGTTGCGTATTCGTAAAATTTTTGGAGGCGGAATGCGTCAAGTAGGTTATTTGGCAGCAGCCGGAATTTATGCTTTGGACAATAATATTGAACGCTTAACCGAAGACCATCGACGTGCTAAAGAATTGGCAGCTGTTTTGCAACAAAAAGATTGGGTAGCTTCGGTGGAGCCTGTAGAAACTAATATTTTGATTTTCTCGCTGGCACCTCAAGTAAGCGAAACACAATTAATTGAAAAACTAAAACAAAAAAATATTTTAATTAGCTCGATGGGACAAGGCAAATTGCGAATTGTAACGCATTTGGATTATCGAGAAGTGATGCATACCTATGTCTTAGAAACACTAGAAAAGTTAATAGTCTAGAGATGGATAATCACATCAATCAAATTACTTTAGTAGTTAAAGACTATGACGAAGCAATTGCTTTTTACACGCAGAAATTACATTTTGATTTAATAGAAGATACTGTACTTAGTGATTCCAAACGTTGGGTTGTTGTTGCTCCAAAAAATTCACAATGCCGATTATTGTTGGCAAAAGCAGCCAATGAAGAACAGTTAAAAGCTGTTGGAAATCAAACTGGAGGTCGTGTTTTTTTGTTTGTAAATACGGATAATTTTGAAAGTGAACATCAAAATTTGTTAGCTCATCAAATTACAATTGTTCGTCAACCTAGAATTGAAAATTATGGGAAAGTATTGGTTTTTGAAGACTTGTACGGTAACTTGTGGGATTTGATTGAACCAAATGCAAAACCTAATTTGCACTATTTTTCTACTGCTATTTTAGCAATTAAACCCGAGGTAGATTTTGATACGGCAATCGAAGCATTAAAAAAATTACAAGCAGAAACTAAGTTAGAAGCAGGTAATTTCTTATTTGAACTACATTCGAATACAACTGATGCGAAACAAATTATTGTTTGGGAGGGATTTTATTCAGAATCAGATTTTCAATTGCATTTACAATCCAATCATTTACAAAATTTCCTGAAACAAAATGTAGTTGATTTTGTTTCAGGATATCCTGCGATACGAATAGTTTAAATTATTTGAACAAATTATCCATTCCTGGTATCATTGGCATGTCCATTTTGGCTACAGCATCTAATTCGGCCTCGTTTACTTTAGTTGCTTTCTCGATGGCTTTATTCAAAATTAAGATTAAATAATCTTCTAGTTGTTCTTTGTCTTCCAATAATGCATCGTCAATAGTGATTGATTTGATTGTTCTATTGGCAGTCAAAGTAACTTTAAGTGTTCCGTCAGTACTTTGTTCATCAATAAGAACGGTATCTAAACGTTTTTTAGTGTCTTCTATTTTTTGTTGGGTTTCTCTTAATTTACCCATCATTCCCATTAAATCCATTGTGTTTCTGTTTGTTAAATTGAACTACAAAATTAGTATATTCCTACTGTAATTACATACTAAAATAAAGTTAAAATATCGGATTTCTCAATAGGGTTTACCTTATTTTTGCACTTTAATTTAATAAACAAATTTAAAAGATGTCTCTACCTATTGCTGCTCCCATAGCCAAAATAATTCCTAAAAAATTAAAGAAACACAATGAGATTCGAATCGATAATTATTTTTGGTTAAATGAAAGAGAAAACCCTGAAGTAATTGATTATCTGAATCAAGAGAATGCCTATTATGAAGCGATGACAGCGCATACTAAGGATTTTCAAAAGGAATTGTTTGAGGAAATGAAGGGGCGTATAAAAGAAGACGATCAATCGGTTCCGTATTTGTATAATGGGTATTATTACATTACTCGTTTTGAGAAAGGGCAAGATTATCCTATTTATTCTAGAAAAAAAGGAAGTTTAGAAGCGCAAGAAGAAATCTTGTTTGATTGTAACGAATTAGCCAAGGGACACGCTTTTTTTCAATTAGGAGGTTTGAGCGTGAGTCCAGACAATCGCTTTGCATCCTTTGGAGTAGACACTGTTGGAAGACGTATTTACACGATTAAAATTAAGAAGTTAGAGACCAACGAAATCCTTTCAGATGTGATTGAAAATACGACGGGAGGTTCGGTTTGGGCTAATGATAATAAAACTCTTTTTTACACGCGACAAGACAAAGTTACCTTGCGTGCGGATAGTGTTTTTAGACACCAATTAGGAACTTCATCAACGAAAGATGTTTTGGTTTTTGAAGAAAAAGACGATACGTTCAACGTTTCGGTGGGGAAAGAGAAATCAAAGAAATATATTGTAATTGGTTCTGATAGTACCCTAACCACAGAATATCGTATTTTAAATTCGGATACACCCGAAGGTGAATTTAAAGTTTTTCAACCTAGAGTTCGCGGATTAGAATACAGCATTTCCCACTTTGGCGATTCGTTTTATATTTTGACGAATAAAGATAAAGCGACCAATTTTAAACTCATGAAAACCCATGAAAATGCAACTGAAAAGAAGCATTGGAAAGAAGTGATTGCCCATAGAGAAGACGTGTTGATTGAGGATATTGAGATTTTTAGCAATTATTTGGTGGTAGAAGAACGTTCTAATGGATTGAATCATATTCGCATTATGCCTTGGAATGGAGAAGAGGAATATTACTTGCCTTTTGGGAGCGAAACCTATAATGCCTATACGACTACAAATGTTGATTTTGATACTGATATTTTACGTTACAGTTACCAATCGTTGGCTACTCCTTCTTCGATAATTGATTTCAATATGAAGACCAAAGAAAAAGAAATCAAGAAAGAACAAGCCGTTTTAGGAGGTCAATTTGACAAAAATAATTATGTTGAAGAACGGGTTTGGGCTACGGCTCAAGACGGAACTAAAGTGCCTATTTCTATGGTATATCGTAAAGAATTGAAGAAAGACGGAACTAACCCGCTGTTGCAATACGCGTATGGTTCGTATGGAGTAACGATGGAACCGTATTTTTCGACGACTCGACTAACCTTGTTGGATCGCGGATTCATTTTTGCTATTGCCCATATTCGTGGAGGAGAAGATTTAGGAAGACAATGGTATGAAGACGGAAAATTATTAAAGAAAAAAAATACGTTCACTGATTTTATCGATTGTTCTCGATTTTTGATTCAGGAAAAATATACTTCAGCTGCTCATTTGTATGCCGAAGGAGGTTCAGCAGGAGGGTTGTTAATGGGAGCGGTTATTAATATGGCACCTGATTTATACAATGGTGTGATTGCCCAAGTTCCTTTTGTAGATGTGGTGACAACCATGTTAGACGACAGCATTCCGCTCACTACTGGTGAATATGACGAATGGGGGAATCCAAACAATAAAACGTACTATGATTATATGTTGTCGTATTCTCCTTATGATAATGTGAAAGAACAGGTATATCCTAATATGTACGTTTCGACAGGATTACACGATTCGCAAGTACAGTATTGGGAACCAGCAAAATGGGTAGCTAAATTGCGCACCCATAAAAAAGGATATGCTGTTTTGTACCTGAATACTAATATGGATGCGGGGCATGGAGGAGCTTCAGGACGATTTGAGTCCTTAAAAGAGATTGCTAAAGAATATGCTTTTTTATTAGATTTAGAGAAAATAAAAAAATAATAAAAAAAATATGTTAAATTTGCTCAAAGTTAAGGCGATCCCATAATGTCCTTGATTAACCATTTTTTTATGAAAGAAGAAATAAATGCGCATAATTCTATTCTAGATTTAATAGGAAATACTCCTCTTATTAAATTGAAAAAAGTGACTGAACGTTTAGAGGGTAATTTCTATGCTAAGGTGGAGGCATTTAATCCAGGACATTCATCTAAAGATAGAATTGCGCTCTATATTATTGATCAAGCTGAGAAAAAAGGAATTTTATCTCCTGGAGATACTATAATTGAAACCACATCGGGGAATACTGGTTTTAGTTTGGCAATGGTGAGTATTATTAAAGGATACAATTGTATTCTTGCGGTTAGTTCAAAATCTTCCAAAGATAAAATTGATATGCTTCGTGCTATGGGAGCAAAAGTATATGTCTGTCCCGCTCACGTTTCAGCCGATGATGAAAGATCCTATTATAGCGTAGCTAAACGATTACATGAAGAAACAAAAGGGTCTGTATATATCAATCAATATTTTAATCAACTTAATTTTGATGCACATTATTTAAGTACAGGTCCTGAAATTTGGGAGCAAACGAATGGAAAAATTACTCATTTGGTAGCTTGTAGTGGAACAGGAGGTACCATATCTGGTACTGCTAAATATTTGAAAGAACAAAATCCAGCTATTAAAATTTTAGGTGTAGATGCCTTTGGATCGGTTCTTAAAAAATACCACGAAACTAGAGAATTCGATAAAGATGAAATTTATCCTTATCGTATTGAAGGGTTAGGAAAAAATTTAATTCCATCTGTAACAGATTTTGATGTTATTGATAAATTCATGAAGGTTACAGACGAGGAAAGTGCTCATTCTACGCGTGAGTTAGCCAAAACAGAAGGATTGTTTGTAGGTTATACCTCGGGGGCAGTTTTTCAAGCAATTAAACAATATGCAGATGAGGGTGAGTTTGATGTAAATAGTAATATTGTTGCTATTTTTCCAGATCATGGTTCACGTTATATGAGTAAGGTGTTTAGTGATGAATGGATGAATGAACAAGGTTTTTTTGATAGTGTAAATCAAGAAGAATCACAACGAATTGAATTTATTAAATAAAAAAAGTTTGTATAAACATAAAAAAAACTCCAAGAAAATTTCTTGGAGTTTTTTTTATGTGAATTAATAGGAGGTCTTAACCAAATAAAGGATTATTCTTCCATAGTATGATAAACGTTCATTACGTCATCATCTTCTTCAATTTTTTCAATCAATTTTTCTACATCAGCTACTTGGTCTTCAGTAAGTTTTTTGGTAATTTGAGGAATTCTTTCAAAACCAGAAGATAGGATTTCGATACCTCTATTTTCTAACTCTTTTTGGATAGTTCCAAAACTTCCAAAAGGCGCATAGATTAAGATTCCATCTTCATCTTCAAAAACTTCTTCAGCACCAAAATCAATGAATTCTAATTCTAGTTCTTCAGGATCCAATCCTTCTTTTGGAATACGAAAATTACAGGTGTGGTCAAACATAAACTCAACCGAACCTTGAGTTCCCATAGTTCCATTGCATTTATTGAAATAGCTTCGAATGTTAGCGACTGTTCTATTGTTGTTGTCGGTAGCTGTTTCAATCAAAAGCGCTATTCCGTGAGGGGCATAACCTTCAAATAATACTTCTTTATAGTTAGCGGTATCCTTTTCAGTTGCTTTTTTAATAGCACGTTCTACATTTTCTTTAGGCATATTGGCTGCCTTAGCATTTTGTATTACTGCTCTTAATCGTGAATTGGCATCCGGATTTGGTCCCCCTTCTTTTACTGCCATTACGATGTCTTTACCAATTCTAGTAAAGGCTTTGGCCATTGCTGACCAACGTTTCATTTTTCTCCCTTTTCTAAATTCAAACGCTCTTCCCATTGTTACTATTTTTTAAACGTTGCAAAAATACTACTATTTTGCAGTTTTACAATTCTTATTGTTTTTTATAAAATGGTAGTTTTACCACTTTGGCAGGTACATCATTTTTACGAATACGAATATAGATAGTACTATCGATACTACTAAATTCAGAACTTACATATCCTAAACCAATCCCTTTGTTCATCGATGGTGACATGGTTCCAGAAGTTACAATTCCTATTGTATTTCCATCAGCATCCACAATTTCATAATCGTGTCTCGGTACAGCACGTTCTACCATTTCAAAACCAACTAGTTTTTTAGTAACTCCTGCTTCTTTTTGTTTTTTTAGATTAGCTGAATTGGTAAATTCTTTATTGAATTTAGTTATCCATCCCAAGCCTGCTTCTAATGGTGAAGTAGTATCGTTAATATCGTTCCCGTACAAACAGAATCCCATTTCTAAACGTAAGGTATCACGAGCTGCTAATCCAATAGGTTGTATGTTAAATGCTTTTCCTGCTGCAAATACTTGGTTCCAAATGTGTTCTACATCGGCGTTTTTACAATAAATTTCAAATCCTCCTGCTCCAGTATATCCTGTTGCTGAGATGATTACATCGTTAATACCAGCAAAATCACCTACTTGAAAGTGATAGTATTCTATTTGAGATAAATCTAAAGAAGATAACGACTGCATTGCTTCAACCGCTTTAGGGCCTTGAATAGCTAATAAAGAGTAGTCGTCTGAAAGATTTTGCATCTCTACCCCCAAATTATTGTGACTGCTAATCCAATTCCAATCTTTATCAATATTAGAAGCATTCACCACTAATAAATACTCATCTTCTTTCATTTTGTACACCAATAAATCGTCTACTATTCCGCCTTCGTTGTTAGGTAAGCAAGAGTATTGAGCTCTACCAATTGTTAGAGTGACAGCATCATTTGATGTTACTTTTTGAATCAAAGCTAAAGCATTGGGCCCCGAAAGTAAAAATTCACCCATGTGCGACACGTCAAAAACTCCCACAGCTGTTCGAACAATTTCGTGTTCAGCATTGACCCCTTCGTAAAGGATGGGCATATTGAATCCTGCAAATGGAAGCATTTTAGCTCCCAAACTTTCGTGAATGTGCGTTAAAGCGGTATTTTTCATTGTAATTGAAACTGAATTTTGAAGGTGCTAATGTATCGCTTTTTTATGGAGTGGCAAAAAATATCCAACACTGATTTTTAATCCTATTTTCTCTTAATTTAGCCTTAATTTTTAATAGAAATGAGATGAAGTTAATGTATTGTACTTTGTTAATGTGTTGTTTTAAATCAGCTCAAAAAGTATTTTAAGTTGATTATGAAATCAAGTGGGTTGGAGCACTATTTTTACAAGGGATCCATTGTATTAATTACGTAGTTTTATCGTGTTTTTGGGAGGTCAAAAAGTCCCATTTCTTTAGCTGTTTCAATTAATTCTTTGTCGCTACCACCATTAAAGAGCAGTTGTTTCTTTAAATTAGCTTTTCTTTTTTCAATACTACTTAAAGATAGTGGAATATAGTTCGGAAGTATTTTTGTTTTTAACCCTTCTGCAATTAATTGCAGTATTTTACTATCATGTTCATCCCAGTCAAGATTCTTAACCAAGAATTCTTTCTGTGCTTCTAAAATAGACTTACTGTAGTAGCTTTTGTCAATATTAATTATTTTTATTATCTGAGAGAAACTTTTGTAATCAATATCATTTTTTGAAATGAATCCGTTAGGATTTAATTTCTTGATTATTCGATTAACCCAGATTGGTTCGCTATGCATGGAAATGATGATAATTTTACAATTGAGATGTTGTTGTTGTAGTAGTTTCCCGATGTCTTCTCCTGAATAGATGTTTTGGTCTTCATAAGCAGGCAAACTTACGTCAATGAGTGCAATGTCTATGGGAGTACCACTAGTATTTAATTTTTGAATGGTTTCGTAGGCTTCTTTGCAATTGTAAGCGTGATAAAAAATAGGTTTTTCAATAGTATCAATAGCAGATAATAGTGCTGTGTAGCTATCAACATTTAATGGATGATCGTCAACAATTAAAATATTCATTTTCTATCGGAGATTATGTGGGGAATAAAACGGTTTAAATGTAAATAAAACGGTTTAAAATTACGGTTTTACCGTAAAATAACAATTTGATACTACTATAAATTGCGTTTAAAAATGCAATTTTCTTATGTACTTATTGATGGATCCCAATCCAAAGAGTCAACATTAGAATTGATAAAAGCTCACGATGTTTTTTTGTGTGTAGCTGTTTGTACTAACAGATCTGAAGGAATCAATACAATATTAGAACTCAAACCCGATGTAGTCTTTATCAATATTAGCAATACAAATTCTGCCCCTCAAGAGACCATTTCACTTTCTTTATTGAGTGAGCTCCACGAGTTTTTAGATGCTCTGCCCACAACTATTGTATTGAGTACGTCTAAAGATTTAGCTTTTGATGCGTATCAGCGAGGAGTATCTGGCTATTTATTGAGCCCTATTGATCCCAATGAATTACGCAAATGCTTGCTGCGCTACCAAAAGAAGCATACGGCTTTGTATGTAGATAAGATTTCTATTAAATCCAACGGTGATTATCATTTTATTAAAACACTTGATATAGTGTATTTAAAGGCAGACAATAATACTACCGATTTCTATTTGCAATCAGGTAAGATAATAACTGCTTTCAAAACGTTAAAATACTTTGAAAAACTTTTGCCATTTTATTTTTTTAGAATTCATCACAGCTACATTATTAATGTGGATCATGTCAGCCGTATTAATTTAGGTAAGAGTCAATGTTATCTTATGAATAATGAAATTATAGTACCTTTTTCAAGGACTTATAAAGATAATATTGATACAATAATTATTCGGATTTCATAAAATGAGGTGAATTACTCGCAAAAAATAGTGGTATACTTAAATGAAATAGTTAACTACTAATCAGAGTGCTTTTGAGTAAAGATAATTGTTTTTAGGCAGTTACATTTGTTTAGTCCAATCAATAACGTTAAAGCTTTAATGGTTGTATTTAGAGTGGGGTATGACTCTAAAACAGCTCTGCAAAGACATCCCCTCTTTTCAGAAAAATCAATTGAATTGCAATACTTAGAAGGTATAGCTAGGATGAATTGTATAATCCTTTTAAAATGATTTATTATGAAAAATTCATTAGTATTTAAATTAGTCTTTGTATTTGTTTTTGGTATATTATTTCAATCATGTACAGTAGACGATTTGCCAGCAGGTACAACATTAAAACAAACAAAAAGAACGGTTACCCCATCAAATATCAATGCTAATGATATTGGAGAGCCAATTATACCTAAAACTAGAGGATAATTACGTTATATAAATATCTATTAAGGCCATGTTTACATGGTCTTTTTTTGTTATTTTTGAAAAAAACAAATTGAAGAAAATACTATTTATCTTTATTTTACTGATGTTGTTTATGTTACCCTCTTGCTCTAAGCATAAAGAGCAATCTTTTATTAAACTTTCATCTTCAAAATACAAACAATTCACTCCTAATCAAAAATTACATTACCTAGATTCATTAAGCACACTTTCACATTCGCTCCCCAATGATTCTTTAACTCGCTCTGCATTATTGCATTTATCTTCAGAGTATTATTTTCTAAATCGATCTCAACAGTCATATGATTTAAGTAAGAATGCTTTTCAATTGGCAAAAAAAGTTAAAGATAGTTCTGTAATGGCAAAATCACTTTATTATATGGGTGATTCCTATGAAATAACTCATAAGGATAGTGCTTATTTTTATTATCAAGAAGCCGAAAAATTATATCGTTTATTAGACGATACAAAAATGACAGGAAGAATGTTGTTTAATAAAGCGTATGTGTTGTTTTATGAAGGAAATTATTTAGAGAGTGAAATACAAGTAGCTAAAGCATTGCAGCTTTTAAAAAACAGTGATGATCAAGAAATGCTATTTACGTGTTATAATTTATTGGCTTCTAATTTTGAAAGAATGGAAGAATATGATGAAGGATTATACTACTATCTGATGGCTCAGAAGAATCTTTTAAATTTGAAAAAATATGATTCTAAGAAAAATAATTTTGATGTATCATTATCTGTAAATATTGCCAATATATACGAAAAACAACATCAATTTTTAAAAGCTAAAAAAGAGTTGGAATTAGTAATAACTCCTGATTTAAAAAATAAATGGCCTAACGAATATGCAACAGTTATTGGTAATTTAGGATATGTTCTAATGAAATTAGGAGATTTTAAAAAAAGTAAAACATTATTATTGGAATCATTATCAATTTCTGAAAAAAGCGGTATAGCTTCAACTAAAATTTATAAATTAAGTAATCTTGGAGAATATTTTGCTGTTGTTGGAGATACCGCTAAATCAATTTATTATTTAAAACAATCGTTGCAATTAGCAGAGCAATTCAAACAGTCAGATAATAGTAAGTTGGCTTTGGAATTACTTTCTAAAATAGATTTTAAAAATAGTTTGAAATACAATAAACGATATATAGCATTAAGTGATAGTTTGGCTAAAGTGCAACGTAAAAGCAGAAATAAATATGCTCGAATAGCCTATGAAACTTCTACAGTGGAGGAAAATAATAAAGTTTTGACTGAACGCAATTTGTATTTGTTGCTGGGAATATTGTTGCTGTCGTTTGTTCTAGTAATTTGGTTTTGGTATGCTAGACAAAAAGAATTTAATTACCGTCAAAAACTACAAGATGCCGAACTAGAATTATTCGAACTAATGCAATCCTATCAAACGGACTTGACTGTAGCTAAGGAAAAGGAGCAAAATCGAATAGCAAAAGAATTACATGACACTATTATGAACCGTTTGTACGGTATTAGGTTACAATTGGGCTTACATAATTCGAGTGATAAAAAAGAGTCTAAAGAAAAAATAGACTGCTACATTGATGAATTACAAATTTTAGAAAAGGATATCAGAGCAGTAGTTCATGATTTGCATACGGATGAAATCGCTACTCAATTTGATTATCTCTTTTTGTTATCTAAATGTATTAAAGAGATTCAAGAGGTTGGTTTGACTAATTGTAATTTTGAGTCTGATCCTATGATTGATTGGGGGGCAATCTCCAGTTTGGTTAAAATTACTATTTATAGAATCGTTCAAGAAGCGATGTCCAATATGCATAAATATGCAAATGCTTCCCAGTGCTATGTCCAATTGTATAAAGAAACACCTTCAAAATTAATATTGCGTATTACGGATAATGGAAGTGGCTTTGATAGTACCTCCTTGTATCAAGGTATTGGTTTGAAGAATATGAAAGAACGTGCAACTCAGGCTAGGGCTGAATTTGTAATAGCAAGTGTCTTGCAACAAGGAACTACTATAAAATGTTCTTTCACAGTTTAATTAGTTTATAAAAACCGTAAAAAAAACAAAAAAAAACCGTAATATCTTTTTTTTTAAAATTAATTACTTGCGCTTGTTGAAATGAATTTGATTTTCATTTGATTTTAAAATTGATATTGTTTTTCAATTTACTATTTAAAATATTGAGCAAGAACCCCAATGATACCCCTGTTGGGTGTAGGTTTTTTTTATGGAATTTGTAGACACAGCCTTTTCCTAAAATATATAGTGCACCCTCAGGGTTTATTCGTTTTTAAAATCGTATTTTTTGTTTTTTCATTTTTTTAAAATTACGCTAAATATAAAATTTAACTTTATTTGTATTTTTTGTTATAAAAAATTTTAAAATATTTATTTTGTAAGTAAAAACATTCAAAAACAAATAGTGCTGGCGTGTTGTTTTTTAATTTATTTGGGTTTAAAAATGCAAAAAATGCAAAAAAACATGTCCTTTTAAAATTAGGATAGTATTTATTTAGTAAGAAAATTAATATTTAGGTAAAAGCGTTTTTTAATAGAAATGTTCTTACAAATAGTTTTAAATTTGTAAAAGAAAAACAAGCTTAATGTTTTGATTTTCTAAATGTTATTTTCCCCCTTTAATATTTCATTTTAGATTTCCAGATCGGTAGTAATTTTTATTTTAAAAATCAATTCTCGGTTGTTATGAGGAATCTACATATTTTTTTATTCTGCTTTTCCATCGCAGGAAAAATATATTCCCAACGTTTGCATCACCAAACATTAAGTACACAAGGGAAAAGTACTATGTTGTCCAATGGTTATAGAGTTAATCAAAGTATTGGACAAATTAGTGTTATCGGTAATTTTAAAACGTCTTCATTTTTTGTTGGGCAAGGGTTTGTTCAAAGTAGTCAACCTACTATTCCTTTAAGCACTTCTCTAGTACAAGTACAAGTCTATCCTAATCCCTTTGTTTCAGAAATTCATTTTAAATTATCTTCTGATATGCTTTCAACTGTTGCCATATGTTTGTTTGATAATCTGGGAAGATTAGTTTATAAAGCAGATAAGAAACCTATTAATTCAATTATAACAGTAACAGATTTATATCTTTCAGAGGGAACCTATATAGCTAAATTAATTGGATCAAATTTAAATTTCACAACTCAAATACTTTCAATTAGATGAAAAAAATTTATTTATTATTACTACTAAGTTCCTTTGTTGGATACTCTCAAGCTGTCTATGTATTAGTCGGTAAAAACCATGCTAATTTTGACATAAAATCAAATGGAATAAAAAATACTAATTTGACCAATAAGGGTATCGGAGATTCATACGAAATAGGAATAGCAATACCTATTGCAATTACAAGATTACCATTTGATAATCCGCTTAATTACAACCTAGGTTTGACATTAAATCAATATAACGCAGAAAGTGGAAATAGAGCAAATCATTATGAGTGGAAGACAGAATTCATAGGGGTTCAGAATACAATTGCTTACTCCTTTATAAAAACAAATCATCTGGATGTAGCGGTTAAAGGAAGTTTCAATCTTGGGACAATAG
>JACCDQ011053455.1_pt1 | contig 13256 bp, 10 predicted proteins | sample 7446031 | NCBI WGS metagenome assembly JACCDQ01 (sample SAMN15323442, study PRJNA562643) | freshwater metagenome | isolation source: river surface water | place: USA:Blue River Watershed | collected 2017-08-17 | reverse complement strand
TTACCAATATGAGCTTCTCCGATGCACTTTCTATCCTAACCGGTGGAAATGGAGCAGCCACCACCTACCTCAGTAACCAAACCCAAAGTCAACTTATCGCCGCTTTTAAACCCGATATCCAACAAGCCCTGGATGCAGTGAAAATTACCAATTACTGGAAACCCATTATCACCGCCATCAATAACAACAAAAAATCACTCGGACTTACCTCAGATCTCAATCCAGATTTAACCGCTTACGTCACCGAAAAAGCAACAATCGCCCTGTTTAATGAAATCAAAAATCGCGAAAACAATCTCCGCTCATCATTGAGCAATCGATCTACGGATTTGCTAAAAAAAGTATTCGATTTCGCCGATAAAAACAAAAAATAAGCCCCCATTTTAATGCTATGCAACCCCACACAAGCAAAAAATATCAGCTTGTAAAAACATATAAGCTGCTGCTTGTGTGGGTTGTGTTTGCATTACCATATTGGTCCATCGCCCAAACAACCAACCATCCCGTTATCGCCTACCAAGGCAAAGATTTTACTGCTGCTATTAACCAATTTCAAGCAGTAATCGATGCACCCATCCAATACAATCAAGAGATTTTACCCGTTAATAAATCCATCTCCTTTCGATATCAACACATTAATCCTACCAAAGCTTTTAAGGATTTTCTAAACCAACATGGATTAGATTACGAATGGTTTGGCGGAAGTCTGATTATCAAAACCTATAGCCCACCTCCTTCCATCAAACGCTACACCATCTCCGGTAGAGTTACTGATAGCCTCACCGAAGAACGCTTGGTAAAAGCTTACGTTACCAATAAAATTACGGGCGATTTTACCTTCACAGATGAATTTGGCGTTTTCCGCCTACCCGCATCCGAAGATCAAATTATCCTTGAAGTTTATTATGATGGATTTTATACCGCAATCGATACCTTAGAGGGTGGTAGAGATTATGCGCTAAATATCCCCATGAAATTCTCCTCCGAACACCGCATCACCGCTACAGATATCGTTCAAATCGCTACCCAATCTAAAACCAACGCCGTTTCTAAAGGACTTTCAGACCAATTCAATATCAACCAAAACCAATTAAGTAAAATGCCCACACTTCTGGGCGAAGTGGATGTGATGAGAGCTCTTTCCATGAATCCCGGTGTTGTTGGCGGTTCTGAAGGAATGTTAGGTATGTATGTTCGCGGCGGTTCCCCCGATCAAAACCTCGTGATGCTTGATGAAGTACCCATCTACAATGCCTATCACCTATATGGTATTTTTGGCGCTTTTAATGGCGATATTGTAAAAAGTGCACAGCTTTACCGCGGTAATATCCCTACCGAATATGGTGGCCGCCTATCTTCAGCAGTGAATATCCAAAGCATCGACGGCGACCCCAATCGTTGGAATGGTAGCATAAGCGCAGGCGTGCTCTCCAATAAAATTAATCTTCAAGGCCCCATCTATAAAAATAAAACTACTTTGGTTGTCTCCGCAAGACGCTCAAACCTCGCTTTCATCGCACACCCCATCGCCCAAGCACTAACCAAAGATTCTAACAATATCAATGGCTACAACTTTAATGATATTAACCTCAAATTAATTCACCGTTTCTCTACCAAATCTGTTCTAACTGTATCCGGATTTCAAGGATTTGATAAAGCCTCATTGGTAGAAAGACAATACGCCGTACTCGATGATGCAGACTATTATCAAAAAAATGAACAAAGTACCAGCTGGGGCAATCGTTTTGCCGCCATTCGTTGGCAATTAACCCCAAACCCAAGAACGCGAATAACGCTCAAATCACATATTACCGAATACAAATTCACCCAATTCAATGAATTTCAACAACGCAAATGGTATGATGCTGATTCTATTGCCGATATCAACCGTTATACCAGTTACAGCCTTACCAATACCCTCATAGAAAAATCTGCCAGCTTTAAAGTTGAAAAACAAATTAGAAAATACCTGAAAATACAACTGGGTAGCGAAGGAATCCTTCATACATTTAACCCCGGTACCCGACAAATCATTACGCAAATCGATTCCATTAACCGCAATTTGATCTATAAAGAAAAACCTGTTTTTACCCCAGAAATCAATGCACATTTGCACCTAGCATGGCAATCAGCCAAATTCGGTTTCTTTGATCTCGGTATTCGAGGAACCTATTTCGGCTTGTCAGAAGGCCAGTTCTTTATTCTGCCAGAACCCCGCCTAAATTACCGCTACCGATTCACCGGAAACAATTGGTTTAAATTAACCGCCTGCTCAAATATTCAATTCTTTCACCAGCTGAATAACCTTACCATGGGTTTGCCCTCAGATTTATGGGTGCCTTCCACAGCCAAATTCAAACCATCTTCCGCCAATCAACTTTCAGTAGGCTTCACTCATACCGCCACCAATTGGCAGTTTAGCTTCGAAACATTCCAAAAAAAGTTTAATAACTTGCTGGAATATAAAGACAATGCCGTTTATGTTACTTCCATCCTAAATTGGGAACAAACCGTAACCCAAGGCAGTGGTACAGCCAAAGGCCTCGAATTCCTGATCGAAAAAACCAAAGGGAAATTTACCGGTTGGACAACTTACACACTCATGTACAACAACCGCAATTTTACCGAGCTGAATAATGGAAAATCTTACCCCGCTCGGTATGATCGCAGACATAACCTGTATCTAGTGGGTATGTACCAATTATCGCCCAGAATCCAAATTAGTGCCAACTGGATTTTTAATAGCGGATTTGCCTATACCCTGCCTATTGGTGCCTACCCATCCCCAACCCCCGATAATCCTTTTCAAGAAATTTTTATCTATGGCGATAAAAACAACGCCCGAAGCAAAGCCAATCACCGTTTAGATGTCAACGCGCAATTTACCTGGCATAAAAAACGCTCTACCCATTTGCTCAATGTTGGGGTGTACAACTGCTACAATAGACAAAACCCCTTTGTTATTAAACTCGGTTACAACCAAAATGGTGAGAAAACATTCTATCAAATGAGTATTCTTCCACTACTCCCACAAGTGAGTTACCAATATAAATTTTGATTTGTTTTTAATATCTTCGCTAGAAGCAAATAAAAACAATTGTGCATGCGCTTATCCCCTGTTAATCATACAATACGGAAAAATAACCATGCAATAAATCCCTCGCAGTTCAGCGCATTGAATGGCCTACGAAAGATTGTTCCACTAACTTTTATCCCCCTGTTATTGTTTGCTTGCATATCAGAAATAAAAGTGCCAAGCAGCACACAAACAGCAAAAGGTCCGGTTGTTAAGGTACTTTTAACCCCAGATTCAACCGTTATTGCCTATTGCTCCAAGGTTGTAGATATTACAAGTCCTTTTTATTCTGAAATTCAAGCAACTGCTTCCATTAAAACAGCTTATAATCAAAAAGAAGAGTCTTTTTCCCTGCTCAAACCAGGTGAATATGTATGGAAAAGCTCACTCCATCCAAAAGATAGCTTCTACTTTCATTATGCCAATTCTGAAGATACTTTTCTGATCGCCGACAGATTGCCAACCAAAATTGTCATCACTAAAATTGATACCGCAACCCAATTAATACCTGGTATTGGTAATACTCAAACTTTTACCATCCATTTTAAAGATAGCGCACTTTACGCCAATTTCTATCGAGTTTATATTATCCAAAAAATACAAAAATATACACTCAATTCCGCAGGCAATATCATCGATAGTTCCATTGCCTTCGAAACAATGAAAGTGGACGGTACAGAACTTCCCTTCCTTAGAAACTCCTATAACAGTTATACAGACAAAGAATTGTTATTCGATGATGAAACATTCAACGGTGTAGAAGCAACCTTTGAATTTTATAACCTAACACCATTCGCAAATAGCAAATCCAAAAAACTCCTTGCTCATACCATCGTTTTAGAGAACATTACAGAGTCTCTTTATAACTATTACAACACCGAAGCAGCTCACATCTGGCAGCAACAATCCATTACCCAAACTCCTGGGATGGTAAAATCAAATATCCCCAATGGATACGGTGTAGTTGGCGGATTTACCGCTGATATTTTTACAATCCTCTATAAAAAATAATCGGATTTCCTGGCGATAAATAGCTTGCTGAGCGTATTGCCTCAGAAACCATTTGCCACATATGTAACCCCTCTCAAGTGATTATCTCGCCTTTGTAATATTGAAATTGGCGAAAATCGCTACCGGTGGAACCAATCGCATGCCGCCTGATGATCCCAAGCGCAATTGAAATTGGGACTCTGTTGACAATGAAAAAATCTCATTTACCTTATACTCTAAACCCCAGTGGCCTGTAAATAAAAAATCCGTAAAACCTTGACTTGCAAAAAATACCCCATTGCTCTTTGAATTGTCTTGAAACAACTCAAAACCTATTCCGTAACCCAAAAAATAAGACCATTTTCCACCCATACTCTTCCGGTTATCATAATCATAATACATGGCCAACGATTGTACGTTTGAATTAATGGTTAAATCATTAATTCCAAGACCAAACCGATAACCCTTATTGTTTTTATATCTTCTGAAATTCAAAGTCATTAAATTCGCATCCGCAGGCACAGCATTAAATGGCAATAACTGTTGCAACATCGGCGATGTGTTAAATCCAATATAATCTTGCTTCACAATCACATTCCGCCTAATAATTACAGGTGCGGCCTTCTTTCCAGTATCTTTTGTACTTGTAGAGGCAACAGTGGCTGCAGGCGCAATCACTGGCTGTTTGGCCTGTTCCCTTATTTTCTGATATTCATCGTCCGTTTTAACAGAACCACTAACAGGAATAGATTTCCCCGTATCACTTTGCGTAGTTTGGGCATGAACAGAATTGGTAAAAATCACCAAAACTAAAAACAGTAATCCGTAAACAACACCCAATAATTTCGCCTTTATACTCATGCCATTTTCCAATTTACCTTCAACAAAAAATCTCAAAATTGTATAACAAATTAGAAGCTAAACGATAAAAACAATGCGATAGGAACCAACGGAATAAATTGATATTGCATTGAGTTTTGCAAGGTTGTAACTACACCCGTATTTTCAAAAGTTCGGTTGATTTTTAATGCCTGACCCACCAAAGACGCTTCCGTATAAATACTTAAACGTTGATTAAATCTCCAACCCAAACCACCGAAAGCATCCAAACATCCACCCGAAGCTGTGCGAGTAGTAACAATTTCAGTTATAGGGAAATTAAATTGATTTAACGACCTCGATTCCGTCATTTGATAAATAAATCGCGTTTCAAATCCTCCAAAAACGTAAAATCCTTGGTCCAATTGCCTTCTCCATTCCCTGCCAATCAATAATGAATGAGCCAAATCTTGTGTAGTTCTGGACTGACCACCATTCAATTCATCTTCCGCCTTTATCTGAAAGCCATTATAACCCATTCGCCAATTATGTCCGTTCGTCAATCCTTTTCCATGGCGATCCATTTTTCTTAGCATTACCATGTATGGGTCATCGTTCAAATTGCGGGTTAAGTTTCCAGCAAATCTGGATAAACTCAATGTAATGTTTGTAGTTAACTCCCATTTCATGGGATAATACTGCCTGTTTTTAGCAGTATCTTTCGACATGGATTCACCCAACTGTAAAACTTCCGCTTGAAGAACTGAAGTTGAAAATGCAACCAAAAAAGCAATAACTAGACCCCTAAAAAGTATATTTTTCATTCTGATTAAGTAAAAATCTACCACATAGTAGATTGTTAATCAATAATAGTTATTAATTCTCAAAGCCAAAACCGATACAATCGGTTTCTATCGAAAATTGCAATAATTATTCGTCTTCTGGCAAAATTCGCAATTCCACTTCCTCAATTCTTGCTCCCACCAACCCTTTGATCAAAAACTGAAAACGCTGTAGTTGAATGGATTCACCTACTGTAGGAACGCGTTCAGCGGCATGAAAAATATATCCACCCAAGGTTGTATACTCACCTTCCGGAATCTGTAAATCATACTTTTCATTCAGATAATCCACTTCCAATCTACCGCATAACCTAAAATGTCCATCGCCCAAAACCTGTTCAATTCTGTCTTCCACATCAAATTCATCTTCAATTTCGCCCACAATTTGTTCAAGAACATCTTCAATCGTTACCATTCCCGCCGTGCCGCCGAATTCATCTACTACAACTGCCAAACTCCTTCTCTCTTGGATAAAATTCCGCAACATATCGTGTGCCTGCAAACTCTCATTTACAAACAAAACAGGCCTCAAAATATCTTGAATTCTCTTGGGCGAATGAAATATTTCACTCTGATGTACAAACCCAATTACGTGGTCAATATTCTCTTTATATACAAGCAATTTGGAATGCGCAGTTTCAATAAACTTGGCGCGCAAATTCTCAATGCTGTCGGTTACAGAAATAGCCATGATTTCAGGGCGAGGAACCATAAAATCCTTCACTTTCACATCACTAAAATCCAATGCATTCCTGAAAACTTCTGTATCAATTTCCAACCCGTCTGGGTTACTTGAATTCTCTAAACTCGCCAAGTAATTGTCCAAATCTACCTTTGAAAAAACAGGAGTTGCTTCTGAAATTTCTGTTTTTGTAAATACCTTTAATACAAATGCCGAAATTTTCTTCGTTAATAAAATGAATGGCCACATAACTACCTGCGCCGCTCTGAAAACACCTGCCAATCCAAATAACAATGTATCTGCGTACAACTTAAAAAAGGTTTTGGGAATATATTCAGCCAAAACCAGTACAATCAGCGTACTGAATAAGGTAACCAATGAATAACGAATAATATCTGATTGTAACCACGCATAAGGCAACCCATCCAATATATTCTCCAAAATGGCGCCCATGTACAAACCATAAACAACCATGGCCAAATTTGTTCCTACCAAAACGGTAGAAATAAATTCACTTGGATGTTTTACATAACGGGATAGCCATTTTCCGCCACCGGAACCATCTTTGCTGCGAAGTTCAATCCGTAATCTGCTAGCAGAAATAAAAGCTATCTCCATCCCAGCAAAAAATGCCACCAAAACCAAACACAAAACAACTATTAACCAGTCAGTTAAAGTAGTTTGCGCCGTCAATAATTGAATAGGGGAAATGGAAAAAACCGATTGAAATGTTGTTATCGCCGGGAGAGGGTCTGCCATATGGGTTTCTCAAATATTCCATCGAATGTACTACAAATATTGAAGGCTTCAAAAAAATCTAACCTAATTTTCGTTGAATCAACCAAGCAATTGGTACAATCAACCCAAATTTTCAACCCAAATTTTCATTTCAATTTGGCATCCAACTATCTTTGTACCATGAAAAAAGTTGGGATAATCGGCGGGGGCCAATTGGGCATGATGACCATTGAGGCTGCAAACAAAAACGTTCCTGCACACTTCGTTGTGCTCGAATCTGCCAAAGATTGCCCAGCAGGTCCCTTAACCCAAGAATTTATTCCCGGCAGCCTCAACTCGGATGCAGACATCCGAGAATTGGCCCTCGCCTCAGACATCCTTACGTGGGAAATTGAACACATCAACGTCGATACCCTCATCGCCCTGCAAACCGAAGGTAAACCCGTTGTTCCCAATCCCCATGTTCTGAAAATTATTCAAAACAAAGGACAGCAAAAACGCCATTATACCCTTCATAACCTTCCAACCGCTCCCTACCAAATCCTCCATCACTCACAAGTTACACCCCAAACCCTGCAAGAATTTCCCGGTGAAAACATCGTGGTGAAAACTTGCACCGGCGGCTACGACGGCAAAGGCGTTGCCATTACCACCAAATCAGAACTACTCTCCAATCCTCCCTTTGAAGGGGAAATTCTCCTCGAAGCCTTTATCGAAAATAGCCTGGAAATTGCCATCATCGTGGCCATCGATACACACGGAAATCACGCCGTTTATCCTGCCATCGAGATGTATTTTAACCCAACTTCCAATCTCGTAGAGTTCCTTTTCTCTCCTGCTAGAATCCAACCCACAGTGGAAGAAAAAGCCAAAGAAATCGCCCTAAAAGCCGTTGAATCACTCAACTCACCTGGCCTTTTCGCCGTTGAACTCTTCCTTACCCCTAACCAACTGTTTTTTCAATCCCATACCAACCACCACGATGCCCACGCATCTGTCACCGATTTCGCCAATACCTCAGCAGATTACCTCGATATCCTTGTAAACGAAATCGCTCCACGACCCCATAACTCCGGACACCATACCATCGAAGGTTGCCACACCTCACAATTCGAACAATTCCTGCGAATCCTTACCGATAAACCCCTCGGCGATCCTGGCCTAAAACAACCTGCCGCTATGATCAACATCGTAGGACCCACAGATTTTTCCGGCAAATACCAGCTTAAACACCTGCAAACATTGCAGAATCGCTCCGATGTCTTTATCCATATGTACGGCAAATCAGAATCTAAGCCCAACCGAAAACTGGGTCATGCCACCATCATCGCCCCAACCTTGGATGAATTACTGAAAAATGCCAATGAATTGATGCCGCTGCTGGCCATCGAAAAAGCCTAATCGCCACTACGTAACGCATCAAAAGCTAAGTTTTTAAACCATACTTTGGTACACAAAACCAACAAAATACTGCACACCGCAACAACGGCAAAATGCCAATTAGCCTCCGCTTAATACCTAAGCCGCGCCCTCAGTTAAAATAAAATCTCAGTGAATCAAAACCTTAAATGGTCATGATGTCTTTTTCCTTGTCAACCACCAACTGGTCAGTCTTCACAATGTAGCCATCCACCATCTTCTGCACCCTGTCTTCCGCTACCTTAGCCTCGTCTTCGCTCAATCCATCTTTCTGCAATTTCTTGATACGCTCGTTGGCATCCTTACGCAAATTTCTAATCCCTACCTTGGAATTCTCCGCCTCATTCTTGGTGCGCTTAACCAATTCCTTTCTGCGCTCTTCGTTCAATGCAGGCACAGAAATACGAATCATCTCACCATCGTTCTGAGGAGCAAATCCCAAATTGCTGTTGATAATCGCCATCTCAATCGGACGGATCAACGTCTTGTCCCATGGCTGAATCGCCAATGTTCTCGCATCTGGCGTTCCCACGTTCGCAACCTGCGAAAGCGGAGTTAATGCGCCATAATATTCAACCATTACACTGTCTAACATGGTAGGACTTGCTTTACCAGCCCTGATTCTTCCAAATTCAACAATTGTATGTTGTAAGTTCTTCTCTAACTGATCTTTCAGCTGCTCAATAACTTCGTTTACTGTGCTCATAACTCCAATTTCAGCAAAAATAATAAATCTTTCTTACCGCGCCACCAAATCTTAATATGCGCGCTCTTTTCTGCCTTCCATATAGTACACAAACGCCCTGTTGGCTACCTGCGTTCCTCCCGGTGTTGGAAAATCTCCCGTGAAGTACCAATCGCCCAAGTCATTCGGACATGCAACATGCAATTGGTCAACAGATTGGAACAAAATATCAAATTGTGCTCGCATGCCATTTGGTCTTACCATTTCAGCAATCTTGCTTGCAATTTCAGCATCCGTAAACGGTGCATAGATATCTTTAACAACGTTCATCTGCTCGCTCGCATGCTTTTCCAATTCCTGTTTGGCTTTTTCGTAAGTGGTTTGCATCACAGATTCCATTCCCCTCTCATTCAGCAATTCAACCGCAGCCCTGAAAGCCGCAAAATCGCCCAACTTACTCATATCAATGCCATAACAATCCGGATAACGAATTTGAGGCGCACTACTCACCAAGATAATCCGCTTTGGCTCCAATCGATCCAAAATCTTTAAAATACTGGTTCTCAACGTGGTACCACGAACAACGCTATCGTCCATAATCACCAACGTATCCTCCCAACTCTTAACCACCCCGTACGTAATATCATAAACATGCCCCACCAAATCCTCACGCTCATTGTCGTTTGTGATGAACGTACGCATCTTAACGTCCTTCACCAAAATCTTCTCCCTGCGCGGTCTCCAACTCAAAATCTCCTTCACTCTTTCAGGGTCCTTGGCGATATCAACCGTGGCCAAGGCCTCTGCTTGTAGCTTCCTTCTGATCTCGTGGATACCATCAATTAATCCATAAAAACTGGTTGCAGCCGTATTAGGAACATAACTAAATACCGTGTTAACCAAATCATTACCCAACATGTCCATTACAGGCTGAGCCAACAATCTACCTAGTTCCTTACGCTCCGCATAAATCTCCTGATCATTGCCCCTAGAGAAATAAATCCGTTCAAAACTGCAACTCTTTCTCTCAACTGGCTCAATGATATTCACCTCCTCAACATTACCTGATTTCTTCACAATCAATGCATTGCCAGGTCCCAATTCTTGGATCTGTTCTGGGTATAAATTAAAGGCCGTTTGAATCGCAGCACGCTCAGATGCTACTACCACAACCTCATCGTCGATATAATAATGCGATGGGCGAATTCCAGCAGGATCGCGCATCACAAAAGCATCGCCATGACCCAACAAACCAATCATGTTATAACCACCATCTACACTCTTGAAGCTGCGCTTCAAAATGTTTACCAAAGAAATTTCTTCCTTGATCTTTTCGGTAATCTCCAAATTGGTATATCCTTGAGCCTTGAAAATGCCAAACAAACGCTGGTTTTCTTCGTCAATAAAATGACCGATTTTCTCCAGCATCAATACGTTATCGCTTTTTTCTTTTGGCTGCTGACCCAACTCAATCAATTGGTTGAATAACTCTTCCGTATTGGTTACGTTGTAGTTACCCGCCAACATCAAGTTCCTGGCCATCCAGTTGTTCTGACGTAAAAAAGGATGGATATTCTCTATGCTATTGCCACCATAAGTGCCATAACGCAAATGGCCCAGTAACAGTTCTCCCGCATAAGGAAAGTGCTTTTTCAAATACGCTTCGTCATCGCGAAATTCCTTTGGGATTTCTTCGAATGCTTCCGCCAATCCTTCAAAAATATCGCTTAATGCCGTTTTGGTAGCACTGCGCTTTCTGGCCAAATATCGATCGCCATAATTTGGATCCAATTTTACAACACCCAAACCCGCACCGTCTTGTCCACGGTTTAATTGCTTGGTCATCAAAAATTGAAGCTTGGTGATTCCGTACCAGTAAGTTCCGTACTTTTCCCGGTAATAAGATAAAGGCTTTCTTAATCGAATGAAGGCTACCCCGCATTCGTGTTTTATGGCATCACTCATAAAAGAGTTACAAATTTACGCAATTTCTAGCAGAACAACCCGCTAAATACAGATTCACTTACAACCTACAAAGTCGCCCAAACGCTTAAATCGCTTAAGGCTTTTGCATTACATGCCCACAAGCTTTGCAAGTACGCAATTCTTCAGAAGCATAATATTCGTTAAAATGAGAAAGAAAATCGTTTTCAATATCATTCAACTCGAAATAGGCTTCATGCAATTTGTTGTTGCACTTTTCACAAAACCACAACAAACCATCCGTGAAACCTTTGCCCGCTCTCACACGCTCAATCACAAGACCTACGCTTCCCTCAGTTCTGCCCGGTGAATGAGGAATTCCTCCCGGTAACAAGAACATATCGCCAGGACCCAATTTTACATCCACTCTTTGGCCGTTTTGCTGGGTAGCAACGGTAATTTCACCCTCCAATTGATAGAACAATTCCTCGGTTTGGTTATAGTGATAATCCTTGCGAGAATTAGGGCCGCCCACTACCATCACGATGTAATCAGAACCCTCTGGATACAAATTTTTATTGGCTACAGGTGGCTTCAACAAATGCCTGTTTTCAGCAATCCATTTCTGTAAATTAAAAGGTGCGCGTATTTCCATGGCGATAAATTTTATGTTTTTCTATCTTGGTTAAATGCAAATGTAAACAATTGTTCAAGCAATTTCTGATGATAATTATCAGTTCTGTTATTGCAAGTTTAATAAGGCCAAACCCGCTTCAAAACTGTGGGGCTGGTAACCCAAAATTTCACATGCCTTGCGAATATCCAAACCTGTATCAGGTGGCCGTTTCGCCGGTTGATTCAATGTGCTAGAATCTACTCGGTTAATCGAATCCATCGAAAATCCGTAAAAACGCGCAACACGCTCTACCAACTCAATGATGCTCATATAATCCTTGCCCGCAATATGATAAATCCCCTGCGCGCGTTTTTCCGCTGCCAAGTAACAGCCCATCGCCAAATCCTCCGCCAACGTAGGCGTTCTGAATTGATCCACCACCACATTGGCCGCTTTGCCATCCTTCAAGGTCTGATACGCCCATAACACAATGTTGTTCCGGCTCATGTCGGCCACCTTCCCATATACCAAAACCGTTCTTAAAATTGAATATGAATTGGCAAATTCCATTACCGCTTTCTCCCCTTCCCACTTGCTCCAACCATAATAACTCAATGGATTGGGCGCCTCCTCTTCCGTAACCATCGCCTTGCTGCCATCAAAAATGAAATCCGTACTCACATGCACCAAGTGAAATCCCAATGAAGTACTCAATTTTGCCAAATTCGCAACCGCATCTATGTTCAACGCAACACAAGCCTCCTTCTTAAATTCACAGTCATCTACCTGCGTCATCGCCGCCGTGTGAATCACCACATCCGGCATCTCTTTCGTCAACAATGCTTCTACTGCAGCAGCATCCGTAACGTCCAAACTCTCATACCGATAAGGGCCAACCAACTGGCCTTCTTGTTCACTCCACTCAGCCGCAGCCATCGGATAACGATTGGCACCAACCCCAGTTGCTACCAATTCCCATTCAGGCTTACCAATAAATAAATCTGTAAGTTTCTGACCCAACAAACCATTGCTGCCAGTCACCAATACCTTTTGTTTTCCTTGCATCGAATAATTAATTCTGTTTGTCAAAAGCCAAGATCCCATCGCCAGAAACAAAAAAACGCCTAGCGAGCCTACATGTCTATCCCATCAAAACCTTTGCCTGAGCAAATCTCCGCAATTCTCATTAATCGCCCAACTCCCCTGCCGTAATTTTCACATAATTCCAGCCAAATTTGCGTAATTTTGTATTTATGAAATTGGTAACCTATATCTACCAAAACGAAGCCCAAACTGGCATTCTCGTTAACGAAAATCTTTATCCCCTGCACACCATCAACCCACAAATCTCTGCCAATATGCGAGATATGTTGCAAGATTGGGACAACCAATCTGCGTTGGCGCGTATCGTAGAAAAACAAATACTTGATGGCAATCACCAATCATTGGCCACTGCCCATACCCCA
>JACCDQ010620583.1_pt1 | contig 13262 bp, 12 predicted proteins | sample 7446031 | NCBI WGS metagenome assembly JACCDQ01 (sample SAMN15323442, study PRJNA562643) | freshwater metagenome | isolation source: river surface water | place: USA:Blue River Watershed | collected 2017-08-17 | reverse complement strand
CGCCACCGAAGTGCAGGTCGCCGACGAAGCCATCGTCAAGGCGCTCGCCGAGTTCAAGGGCGTTGGTCGCCGTTTCCAGCGTTACGGCGAAATCGCCACCAAGGATGGTGGCAAGGCGACACTCATCGACGATTACGGCCATCACCCGGTCGAGATGGCCGCGACGCTGGCTGCCGCCCGTGGCGCCTTCCCGGGCCAGCGCCTGGTCCTCGCCTTCCAGCCGCACCGCTACACCCGCACCCGCGACTGTTTCGAGGACTTCGTCAAGGTGCTGTCCACGGTCGACGCCCTTTTACTGGCTGAAATCTACGCCGCCGGCGAAGCGCCCATCGTCGCCGCCGACGGCCGCTCGCTGGCACGTGCCCTGCGCGTGACCGGCAAGGTCGAACCGGTGTTCGTCGAGGACATCGCGGCGATGCCGCAAACCATTCTCGACGTCGCCCGCGCCGGCGACGTCATTCTGACCATGGGCGCCGGCTCGATCGGTGGCGTACCGGCCAAGGTATTGGAGTTGCAGTCATGAGCGAATTCGGCAAAGTCGCGGTACTTTTGGGTGGCACCTCCGCCGAACGGGAAGTGTCCCTGAACAGCGGCGGCCGAGTACTCGCCGCCCTGCAAGGCCTGGGCATCGACGCCCACGCCTTCGATCCGGCCGAACAGCCACTCGACGCGCTCAAGGGTTATGACCGCGCCTTCGTCGCCTTGCACGGTCGACATGGCGAAGACGGCACAATCCAGGGCGCACTGGAACTGATGCACATTCCGTACACCGGCTCCGGCGTCATGGCCTCGGCCCTGGGCATGGACAAGTTCCGCACCAAGCTGCTGTGGCAGGCGGCCGGCCTGCCCATCCCGGACTACGCACTGCTCACCGCCGATTCCGACTTTGCCGACATCGAGGAAGAACTCGGCCTGCCGATCTTCGTCAAGCCGGCCCATGAAGGTTCGTCGATCGGTATCAGCAAGGTCAAGATGCCGGGCAACCTCGAATCCGCCTACCAGGAAGCCGCCAGGTACGACAGCCTGGTCATCGCCGAAAAGGGCGTCATGGGCGGCGAATACACGGTCGGCATCATCGGCCATGGCGAGGCCATGGAAGCGCTGCCGATCATCAAGATCGAGCCGGCTACCGAGTGGTACGACTACGAGGCCAAGTACAACCGCGACGACACGCAATACCGTTGCCCGTGCGGCTTGCCAGAGAAGAAGGAAAAGGAAATCCAGCGCCAGGCGCTCGAAGCCTTCCGCCTGATCGGCGGGCGTGGCTGGGGCCGGGTCGATTTCCTGATGGACGAGGACGGCAAACACTACTTCCTCGAAGTGAACACCGCACCCGGCATGACTGATCACTCGCTGGTGCCGATGGCGGCCCGCGTCGCCGGTCTCGACTACCCCGCGCTGGTCCGGCGTGTGCTTGAACTGGCCAGAAACGACTGACATGTATGTGGCACAAACCGCACCTGCTCAACGCGCTCGCCGATCTGCTGATCCTGATCGGCGCGGCTGCGCTGTTGACGGCCCTCGCCGTCTGGGCGGTGCGCGTCCCGTCCTTGCCGATCCAGCAGGTCATTTTTGCCGAGGAACTGCTGCATACCCGCCGGCACGAGATCGAGCAGGCCTTGCCGGCGACGCTCAAGGGCAATTTCTTCAGCGTCAATCTGGAAAACGTGCGCGGCACGCTGGAAAAGCTGCCCTGGGTGCGCAACGTGACGGTACGCCGCGTCTGGCCATCGCGTCTGGAAATCAGCGTCGAGGAGCACAAGCCGCTGGCGCGCTGGGGCGAGGGACGCAACGAGCTGGTGAACTCCTACGGCGAGGTGTTCACGGCAGCGGCCTCGGAAGAAGAATTGGCGGCCATGCCGCAACTGGCCGGCCCGACCGGCACGGCACCGGAAGTGCTGCGCCGCTACGCCGAATTCGTCGAGCAATTCCAGTCAGTGAAAGAGCGGCCAACGCAGCTGACACTGTCGTCGCGCCTGGCCTGGCAGGTCAAACTGGAACGCGGCATGCGGATCGACTTGGGACGGGAACAACCGAAGTCGCCGATCGGCACGCGCCTGCAACGATTCATCGAAGTTTATCCGGAGGCGATCGCCAAACGCAGCGCGCCGCCGACGGTTGTGGATTTGCGTTATCCGAACGGTTTTGCGATGCGGGTCGCGACCGACGGGAAAGGAAAGTAAGCATATGAGCAGGGACAACAAGGATCTGATCGTCGGCCTCGACATCGGGACGTCGAAAATCGTCGCGCTGGTCGCCGAGGTGAACCACGAGGGCCACCTCAACGTGATCGGCATGGGTTCGCAGGATTCGCGCGGCCTGAAGAAGGGCGTCGTGGTGAACATCGAGGAAACGGTGACGACGATCAGCCGCGTCGTGCAGGAAGTCGAGCTGATGGCCGACTGCAAGGTCAAGGACGTGTATACCGGGATCGCCGGCAGCCACATCAAGAGCTTCAACTCGAACGGCATGGTGGCGATCAAGGACAAGGAAGTCACCCAGACCGACGTCGAGCGCGTCATCGAGACGGCCAAGGCGATGCCGATCCCGGCCGACCAGGAAATCCTGCACATCCTGACCCAGGAATTCGTCATCGACGGCCAGGACGGCATCCGCGAGCCGATCGGCATGAGCGGCATGCGCCTCGAGGTCAAGACCCACATCGTCACTGGCGCCGTTTCCGCCGCCCAGAACATCGTCAAATGCGTCCGCCGCTGCGGCCTGGAAGTGAATGATCTGGTCCTTCAGCCGCTGGCCTCCAGCTATGCGGTGCTGTCCGAAGACGAGAAGGACCTCGGCGTCTGCCTGATCGACATCGGCGGCGGCACCACCGACATCGCGGTGTGGACCCAGGGCGCCATCCGCCACACTTCGGTGATTCCGATCGCCGGCGACCAGATCACCAACGACATTGCGATGGCGCTGCGTACCCCGACCCGCGAGGCCGAGGACATCAAATGCAAGTATGGCTGCGCCCTGGCCGAACTGGCCGATGCCGGCGAAACCATGGAGGTGGCCGGGGTCGACGACCGTCCGAGCCGCAAATTGAGCCGCCGCGCCCTGGCCGACGTCATCCAGCCGCGCGTCGAGGAACTCTACGAACTGATCCAGACCGAGCTGCGCCGCGCCGGCTTCGAGGACGTTCTGTCCTCCGGCATCGTGCTCACCGGGGGCGCCAGCATCATGCCGGGCATGGTCGAACTGGGCGAGGAACTCTTCCACATGCCGGTCCGCCTCGGCAACCCGAAATACACGGGCAGCCTGGCCGACGTCGTGCAAAACCCGCGCTTCTCCACCGCCTTCGGTCTGCTGCTTGAAGCGCAGACCCAGCGCAAGCGCGGCCAGAAGATTCAGGAGAAGCAGGGATTCAAGGATGTGCTGACGAACATGAAGTCGTGGTTCGTCAAGAATTTTTAATTTTCAAAGTCTTTCAAGTCTTTTTCAGAGGAGGCGTTTATGTTTGAAATCATCGAGAAGGTGGATTGCGATACCGTCATCAAGGTCATCGGCGTCGGCGGCGCGGGCGGCAATGCGGTCGAGCACATGATCAACGAAGGCGTGGTCGGTGTTGAATTCATCACCGCCAACACCGATTCCCAGGCCCTCAATCGCAGCCAGGCTTCGACCAAGGTCGCCCTCGGCAAGCTCGGCGCCGGCGGCAAGCCGGAAGCCGGTCGCTCGGCGGCGGAAGCCAACCGCGAGGAAATCCGCAGCATGCTCGAAGGCGCCAACATGGCCTTCATCACCGCCGGCATGGGCGGTGGCACCGGTACCGGCGCCGCCCCGGTCGTCGCTGAAGTCGCCAAGGAAATGGGCATCCTGACCGTCGGCGTCGTCTCCAAGCCCTTCTCCTTCGAAGGCGGCAAGCGCATGAAAAATGCGGATGCCGGCATCACCGAATTCTCCAAGCACGTCGATTCTTTGATCGTCATCCTCAACGACAAGCTGATGGAAGTCATGGGCGACGAAGCCGGCGTCGACGAGTGCTTCAAGGCGGCCGACGACGTGCTGAAGAACGCCGTCGGCGGCATCGCTGAAATCATCACCAACCACGGCATGGTCAACGTCGACTTCGAAGACGTCCGCACCGTCATGGGTGAAATCGGTCGCGCCATGATGGGTTCTGCCGTCGCCGCCGGCGTCGACCGCGCCCGCATCGCCGCCGAGCAGGCCGTGGCCTCGCCGCTGCTCGAAGGCGTCAATCTGTCCGGTGCGCGTGGCGTGCTGGTCAATATCACCGCCGCCAAGTCCGGCCTGAAGCTGAAGGAAGTTCATGAAGTCATGAACACCATCAAGACCTTCGCCGCCGAAGACGCCCACATCATCTTCGGTGCGGTCTACGACGAATCGATGGGCGATTCCCTGCGCGTCACCGTCGTGGCGACCGGCCTCGGCCAGATTGCCACCACGATGCGCAAGCCGCTGGAAGTCGTTTCCGCCCCGCTCATGGCGGCCACCGGCACGCACGACGCCGTCGCCTACGCCGCTGGCCCGAGCATCGACTACAACCAGATCGCCGAAGTGCCTTCCGTCGTCCGTCGTCGCAACGTCACCGTCGAAGCGCTGGCCAACAGCGGCGTCGACCGTTACGACATCCCGGCCTTCCTGAGAAAGCAAGCCGACTGAAACTGGTCAGACCTCTCTGAAAAAGGGTGGCGGCGCCTTGTGTTACAATGCGTCGCCTTCCCGCATTTTCAAAGACTTAGATTCGAATGCTCAAGCAGCGTACACTGAAGACTGTCATCCGCGCCTCCGGCGTCGGCCTGCATGGTGGCGTCAAGGTCAACATGACCCTGCGTCCGGCCGCCCCCGATACGGGGATCGTCTTCCGTCGCGTCGACCTCGCCGAACCGGTGGATATTCCGGCCAAGGCACTGGCCGTTGGCGACACGCGCATGTGTTCCTGTATTGAAAACAACGGCGTCAAGGTTGGCACCGTCGAGCACCTGATGTCAGCACTCGCTGGCCTCGGCATCGACAACGCCTGGATCGACCTCGATGCACCGGAAGTCCCCATTCTCGACGGATCGGCTGCGCCCTTCGTCTTCCTGATCCAGTCGGCCGGCATCGAAGAACAAGCTGCTGCCAAGAAATTCATCCGCGTCACCAAAACTATCGAAGTCAAGGATGGCGACAAGTGGGCGCGTTTCGAGCCGTACGACGGTTACAAGCTCGATTTCGCCATCGTCTTCAATCACCCGGCCATCGACAAGTCGGCGCAGAACGCCGGCATCGATTTCGCGACCCAGTCCTATGTCCGGGAAGTCGCCCGCGCCCGCACTTTCGGTTTCATGCAGGAAGTCGAATACCTGCGCGAGAACGGCCTGGCCCTGGGTGGCGGCCTGGAAAACGCCATCGTCCTCGACGAATTCCGCGTCCTCAACCAGGACGGCCTGCGCTATGGCGACGAATTCGTGAAGCACAAGATTCTCGACGCCATCGGCGACCTCTACCTGCTCGGACACCCGCTGCTTGCCGCCTATTCGTCATACAAAGGCGGCCACGCACTGAACAACCAGCTGGCCCGCGCCCTCCTGCAACAGCAGGACTGCTGGGAATTCGCCACCTTCGCTGAAGAAGCCCACGCGCCGGCCGGCGTCATCCGCTGGCTCAACCAGCCGGCCTGAGGCACTGACCGGTCATGTGGCTCCTCCGCCTGCTGGCCATCCTCCTCGTCATCACCATCGTGCTGGGTTTTGCAGCCGGCCTGCTGACCGGCCAGCGGCGCTATCTGCAGATGAGCCTGAAGCTGTTGCGCTTCGGCATCCTCTTTGCACTGATCGTCTTCGGCCTGCTGATTCTCGAACGACTCGCCGTCATTCCGATTTAGCCACCCGTGCCAGCAACTGATCCAGGGCCGCCTTCAGCGGCCCTTTTGGCAGGCTCTCGGCGGTCGACCGCAAGGATTCGAAGGATTTCACCGACAACGGCTTGACGGTGCCCGGCGCGATCTCCCGCGCCGCTTCGCGTGGCTGCACCCGGACATCCACTCCGTCGCAATCGACCCCGGCCTTGCTCAGTTCACCGGCCAGGCGCTGGCTCATCTGCCGCACCTTGGTGGCCACCGCACCGTTGTCGGCGAGGATCACCGCCCGGCCATTGCGAAAATTGGCCAGCCGCGCCGATGCCGCCAGCGGCCCGGGCAAGGCAGCCGCCAGGCGTTGCCCTAGACGGGCGAGCAACTGGGCATGGACGACAATGCGTCCGACAGCCGAATCAGCGCGAAGGTAGCGGTCGACTTCCTTGATCATGGTGTTTTGGTCAGTGTCGGCGGATTGTACCGCGAGCCCTTTCAGCATCCCGCAAAGCCATATGCGGCTTTTGACGACATGCTAGAATCGACGTTTTGCCGCAGTGCGCAAACTCGAGCCAAAACCTGATGATTTCCGGCCTACTCAAGAAGATTTTCGGCAGCCGTAACGACCGGCTGATCAAACAATACGCCCAGACCGTCAAGCGCATCAATGCGCTCGAACCGGCGATGCAGGCGCTCTCCGACGAGCAACTCAAGGCGAAGACCGACGAATTCCGCCAGCGCCACGCCAATGGCGAATCGCTCGACGACCTGCTGCCGGAAGCCTTCGCCGTCGTCCGCGAAGCCGGTGTGCGCGCCCTCGGCATGCGCCACTTCGACGTCCAGCTGATCGGCGGCATGGTCCTGCACTACGGCAAGATCGCCGAAATGCGCACCGGCGAAGGCAAGACGCTGGTCGGCACCCTGCCGGCCTACCTGAACGCCATTTCCGGCAAGGGCGTCCATGTCATCACGGTCAACGACTACCTGGCGACCCGCGACTCGGAATGGATGGGCCGCCTGCACCGCTTCCTCGGGCTGACCGTCGGGGTCAATCTGTCGCAGATGGAGCACGAGCAGAAACAGGCCGCCTACGCCGCCGATATCACCTACGGCACCAACAACGAATTCGGCTTCGACTACCTGCGCGACAACATGGTCTACCAGACCGAACAGCGTGTGCAGCGCGCCCTCAACTTCGCGATTGTCGATGAAGTGGACTCGATCCTGATCGACGAGGCACGCACGCCGCTGATCATTTCCGGCCAGGCCGAGGATCACACCGACCTCTACCTGCGCGTCAAGGATGTCGTTCCCCAGCTGAGCCGCGCCGCCGAGGAAAATGGCGAGGGCGATTACTGGGTCGACGAAAAGGCCAACCAGGTTCACCTGTCGGAAGCCGGCTACGAGCACGCCGAACAGCTGATGACCGAGCACGGCCTGCTGGCCGAAGGACGCAGCCTGTACGAGGCCGCCAACATCACGCTGATGCATCACCTGAACGCTGCCCTGCGTGCGCTGACGCTGTTCCACAAGGACCAGCACTACGTCGTGCAGAACGGCGAAATCGTCATCGTCGATGAATTCACCGGCCGCCTGATGTCCGGTCGCCGCTGGTCCGATGGCCTGCACCAGGCCGTCGAGGCCAAGGAAGGCGTGCAGATCCAGGCCGAGAACCAGACCCTGGCCTCGATCACCTTCCAGAACTATTTCCGCATGTACAAACGCCTGTCCGGCATGACCGGCACGGCGGACACCGAAGCCTACGAATTCCAGCAGATCTACGGCCTGGAAACCGTCGTCATCCCGACGCATCGCCCGATGCAGCGCAAGGACATGAACGACCTCGTTTTCAAGACGGCCGAGGAAAAGCACGCGGCGATCATCGCCGACATCAAGGACTGCGCCAAGCGCGGCCAGCCGGTGCTGGTCGGCACGACCTCGATCGAGGCGTCCGAACTGCTTTCGCACCTGCTCGACAAGGAAAAGCTGCCGCACCAGGTGCTCAACGCCAAGCAGCACGCCCGTGAAGCGGAAATCGTTGCCCAGGCCGGTCGACCGGGCATGATCACCATCGCCACCAACATGGCCGGCCGCGGTACCGACATCGTGCTCGGCGGCAACATCCAGAAGGACATCGACGCCGTCGCTGACGATGCCACCAAGGTCGCGGCCCTGAAAGCCGAATGGCAAAAGGTGCACGAGCAGGTACTGGCGGCCGGCGGCCTGCACATCATCGGCTCAGAGCGTCATGAATCCCGCCGTATCGACAACCAGCTGCGCGGCCGTTCCGGTCGCCAGGGCGATGCCGGTTCCTCGCGCTTCTACCTGTCGCTCGACGATCCGCTCCTGCGCATCTTCGCCGGCGAGCGCCTGCGCGCCATCATGGACAAGCTGAAGATGCCGGAAGGCGAAGCGATCGAGCATCCGCTCGTCACCCGCTCGCTCGAATCGGCCCAACGCAAGGTCGAGGCCCGCAACTTCGACATTCGCAAGCAACTGCTCGAATACGACGACGTCGCCAACGACCAGCGCAAGGTGATCTACCAGCAGCGCAACGAACTGCTCGAGACCGACGACATTTCCGAGACCATCACCGCGATGCGCCAGGGCATGATCGCCGAGATCTTCCGCACCTACGTTCCGCAGGACTCGGTCGAGGAACAGTGGGACCTCGAAGGCCTGTCACGCGCCCTCAACAGCGAATTGCAGATCGAAGCCCCGGTCGCCGAGTGGGTCAAGGACGAGCCGACGCTGACCGACGATGAAATTCTCGCCCGCATCGTTGCCGATGCCGATGACTCCTACGAGGCCAAGGTCGCGCTGGTCAGCGGATCGGTCTTCCACCAGTTCGAGCGCAATGTGATGTTGCAGACGCTCGACAACGACTGGCGCGAGCACCTCGCCGCCCTCGACCATCTGCGCCAGGGCATCCACCTGCGCGGCTACGCCCAGAAAAATCCGAAGCAGGAATACAAGCGCGAGGCCTTCGAACTGTTCGAGGCGCTGCTCGACAACGTGCGCAAGGAAGTCACCCGCGTCGTCTTCACCGTGCAGATCCGCAGCCCGGAAGACGTCGAGGAAACGGCACCGCATGCGGACGTCCAGAACGTCAAGTACCAGCACGCCGATTACGACGAGGCGCTGGCCGGCAACTCGGAAGAAACGGAAGTCGCTCGCCAGCCGACCCAGGCCGGACCGAAAGTCGGGCGCAACGACCCTTGCCCGTGCGGTTCCGGGAAAAAGTACAAACAATGTCATGGTCGACTGTCCTGACCGATTGAAACCCCAAGGCGCCCAACCGGCGCCTTGATGCATTTGGAGCACGCCATGCCCGTCAATTATTCGACGCCCGCCGCCGATCAACTCAAGCCCGTCGCCGGTATCGCCCTCGGCGTCACCGAAGCCGGCATTCGCAAACATCATCGCCGTGACCTGACCCTGATCACGGTCAGCGAAGGCGCCAGCGTCGCCGGCGTGTTCACGCAGAACCGCTTCTGCGCCGCGCCGGTCCAGCTTTGCCGCGAACACCTGGCCACCGGCAAAGGTATTCGCGCCCTGGTCATAAATACCGGCATCGCCAACGCCGGCACCGGCGAACCTGGGCGCCGCACGGCACAGGCCAGTTGCGATGCAGTCGCTCAGCTGCTCGGCATCGACGCGCAGCAGGTACTCCCCTTCTCGACCGGCGTGATTCTCGAACCGTTGCCGGTCGACCGCCTGATCGCCGGCCTGCCGGGTGCACAGGCCGAGCTCAAGGCGGACAACTGGCATGCCGCCGCCCACGGCATCATGACCACCGACACCGTCGCCAAGGCCGCTTCGCGCGAGCTGACGGTCGACGGCCAGAAAATCAGCATTTCCGGCATTTCCAAAGGCGCCGGCATGATCAAGCCGAACATGGCGACCATGCTCGGTTTCCTTGCCACCGATGCCGGCGTTGCCCAGCCCCTGCTCGAAAAACTGGTCAAGGAGGCAGCGGATGCCTCCTTCAACTGCATCACCGTCGATGGCGACACCTCGACCAACGACTCCTTTGTGATGATCGCCACCGGCCAGGCCGGCACCACCTTCACCACCGGCCAGGAAGCCGGCTGGAACGAGGTTCGGGCCGCCATCATCAGCGTTGCCGTCGAACTCGCCCAGGCCATCGTCCGTGACGGCGAAGGCGCCACCAAGTTCATCACCGTCGCCGTCGAAGGCGGCAAGGATATCGAGGAATGCCGCAAGGTCGGCTACGCCATCGGCCACTCGCCGCTGGTCAAGACCGCCTTCTTCGCGTCCGACCCCAACCTCGGCCGCATCCTTGCCGCCATCGGTTACGCCGGCATCACCGACCTCGACGTCGACGGCCTCAAGGTCTGGCTCGACGACGTGCTGGTCGCCGAACTGGGCGGCCGCGCTGCCGCCTACCAGGAAGCCGAGGGCGCCCGCGTGATGGCCCAGTCGGAAATCACCATTCGTGTCGACCTCGGCCGCGGCAATGCCGCCAGCCAGGTGTACACCTGTGATTTCTCCTACGATTACGTCAAAATCAACGCCGACTACCGTTCCTGACACCCCCTCCATGGCCGAAATCCGCCGCGACCTGACGCGCAACATCCTCGCCATCCTGGCGATTTTCGGCCTGATCGCCCTGTCGATCTGGGTGCTCAAGCCGTTTCTCGCGGCAACCGTCTGGGCGACCATGCTGGTCGTCGCCACCTGGCCGGCTTTCCTCGCGCTCGAACGCCGCCTGGGCGGACGCCGCGCCCCCGCCGTGGTCTTGATGACCTTGTGCCTGCTGGTGCTGCTCGTGGTACCCATGGGTTTCGCCGTCGGCACGGTGATTCAACACAGCGACGAACTGGCCGTCTTCTTCAAGCACCTCGGCGCTACAGGCATTCCCGCACTCCCAAACTGGATCGTCAAACTGCCGCTGATCGGCAGCAAGATCGGCCAATGGTGGGCGCAGATTCGCATCGACGGCACCAGTGGCCTGCTGATGAAATTCCAGCCCTATACGGTCGACGTCGGTTCCTGGCTGCTGGCCCGCATGGGCGGACTGGGCGGGATGTTGCTGCAGTTCGTACTGATCGTCACCGTCTCGGCCATCCTCTACGCCCAGGGTGAAGCCGGTGCGACGCTGGTCAAACGAATCGGCCAGCGTCTGGCCGGCGATCGTGGTGAAAATTCGGCGATTCTGGCCGGGCAGGCGATTCGCGCGGTTGCACTCGGCGTTGGTGGTACGGCCATCATTCAAACCCTGTTTGGCGGCGTCAGCCTGGCCATTGCCGGCTTCCCCTTTGCCTCGCTGCTTTCGGTCTTGATGCTGATCCTGTGCATCGCCCAGATCGGCGCCCTGCCGATCCTCCTGCCGGCCGCAGGCTGGTTCTTCTGGCAGGGCGACACCGGCTGGGGCATCTTCCTCCTCGTCGCCAGCGCACTGGTAGCCAGCCTCGACAATGTCCTGCGCCCGCTGCTCATCAAACGCGGCGCCGACCTGCCGCTGCTGCTCATTTTCGCCGGCGTAATCGGCGGCCTGCTCGGCTTCGGCCTGATCGGCATCTTCATCGGCCCCGTCGTCCTGGCCGTCACCTACACCCTGCTCCAGGCCTGGATCGCCGACGCCCTCGGTCCTCATCGCGAATAATCTCCCGTCCCGGCGGTCGACCGCAAACGGCTGGGTTAGAATCTTCGGCATGATCGGCATCCTTCTCATCACCCACGGCAGCTACGGCGAGGCACTCGTCCAGAACGCCTGCCATGTGCTGAACAAGCGTCCGGCCGCCCTCAATCAACTGGGCGTCGCCGCACAGGATGATCCACTCGATCTGCTCCCCCTGGCCCGTGCGACGCTCAAACTCGTCGACCATGGCAAGGGGGTCCTCATCCTCACCGACATCTTTGGCGCAACACCGAGCAACCTGGCGATGAAATTGCTGGAACCCGGACACATCGAAGGCCTGGCCGGGGTCAACCTGCCAATGCTGCTGCGCGCCCTGACTTACCGCGAAAAAGACCTGCCGACCCTGCTGACGCGCGCTCGCGACGGCGGCCGGGATGGCATCATCAACATGCTGGAACACTGAACATGCTCACCCAGGAAACCGAAATCATCAACAAGCTGGGCCTGCATGCACGCGCCTCGGCCAAGCTGACCCAACTCGCCAGCAAATTCCAGTGCGAGGTCTGGATGAGCAAGGGACCGCGCCGCATCAACGCCAAGAGCATCATGGGTGTCATGATGCTGGCCGCCGGCAAGGGCTCCAAAGTCACCATCGAAACCGCGGGCAACGACGAGGCCGAAGCCATGACAGCCCTGTTGGCCCTGATCGCCGATTATTTCGGGGAAGGCGAGTAAAGCGATGAGCTTCACCCTGCACGGCCTGAGCGTCTCCGGCGGCATCGCCATCGGGCGGGCCATGCTGATCTCGCACGCGACCCTCGAAGTGTCGCACCTGACCATTGCCCCACGCATGGTCGACAAGGAAATCACCCGCTTCCGGACTGCCATCGACTCCGTCAAGGGCGAGTTGATGCTGATGAAGGACAACACCGAGCACGCCCCGGCCGAGCTCAATGCCTTCATCGACATCCACACCATGTTCCTCGAGGACCCGGAACTGGTCGACAAGCCCTGCCAGATCATCCGCGAGCGACGCTGCAACGCCGAATGGGCGCTCGTCCAGCAGATGGAACATCTGGTCGACCAGTTCGAGCAGTTCGACGACCCCTACCTGCGTGAGCGCAAATTCGATGTCGTGCAGGTCGTCGAGCGCGTCATCAAGGAACTGCTCGGCCACCCCGGGCGCGCCGTCCTCAAGACCGCCAAGGGCATCAAGGAAGAAACCCTGATCGTCGTTGCCCACGACCTGTCGCCGGCCGATGTCATCAACTTCAAGGAACACCGCTTCGCCTCCTTCATCTGCGACGTTGGCGGCGCCACCTCGCACACCGCCATCCTGGCGCGCAGCATGGCGCTCCCGGCGGTCCTTGGCCTGGAAAACGCCCGCGCCCTGATCCGCGACGGTGAACAGCTGATCATTGACGGGACGCGTGGCGTCGTCATCGTCAATCCCGACCCGCGCATTCTCGAGGAATACCAGCTTCGCAAGAACCAGATCGAGCTGGAAAAGAGCAAGCTCAAGCGCCTGAAAACGGCACCATCGCGGACCCTCGACGAGGTCGATATCCAGCTCTTCGCCAACATCGAGCTACCGGGCGATGTCCCCGTGGCCCTGGAAGCTGGCGCCGAAGGGATTGGGTTGTTCCGTACCGAGTTTCTCTTCCTCGACCGCGGCGATATGCCCGACGAGCAGGAGCAGTACGAAGCCTACAAGAAGGTCGTCAAGGGCATGGCCGGGCGGCCGGTCACCATCCGCACCTTCGATCTCGGCGCCGACAAGGATCTGAACCCGGAAGGAACGTTCGGCGATCGCGTCCAGACCAATCCGGCGCTTGGACGACGCGCTATTCGCCTGTCGCT
>JACCDQ010614140.1_pt1 | contig 13265 bp, 8 predicted proteins | sample 7446031 | NCBI WGS metagenome assembly JACCDQ01 (sample SAMN15323442, study PRJNA562643) | freshwater metagenome | isolation source: river surface water | place: USA:Blue River Watershed | collected 2017-08-17 | reverse complement strand
GTTTGGCAACGTGGTGCCGGTGGGTTACGACATCCACAACCGGGTAGCAATGCAGATCAACAAACTTCCTGCGACTGAAACCCTGCTTTATGAGTCAGTCAACCGAACTTTCTTGTCGAAGCTTCGCCGATTCCCGGGGGTTGATCCATCGGTCCCAGACGAACCCCAATTCGTCGAAATGATCGAATACCTCCGAAAGTAAACATCATGTCCGATCGCCGGGTTTTAATCGTTGAAGATGATGCGCTGTTGCGCACTCTTTTGTCGGAGAACTTGATTGCCCACGGCTATGTCACCGACGTAGCAGCTACTGCAGCAGAGGCACGTGCCAAAGTCGAAGAATTTCGCCCCCATGTGATGACTATTGACGTTGAATTAGGTGCAGGTCCAACAGGTTTAGATCTTGCCGAATCAATTTTGCGCACATTTCCATCTATCGGTTTGGTGTTCCTCACACACTTGCCAGATCCACGATTCATTGGCAGTCGCTCAGACAGCATCCCCGCGCATGCCGCCTACATTCGCAAGGATTCCATTGCAGAGCCAGGCGCTCTTGCAGCAGTAATCCAACGAGTTCTCGATCGCGAAATCAGTGACGAAATGCGAGAGCACAAAGATCCAGATCGTCCCCTCGCAAAACTTTCTCGCTCCCAAATCGATGTCCTCCGCATGATTGCCCTTGGCATGTCTAATGCTGACATTGCGCAGGAACGCGACACCACGATTCGTGCTGTCGAGCATCTCGTTCGCCGCACCTTAATTGCACTCGATGTCAGTGCAGACAGCACCGGCCACGCCCGCATTGCTGCTGTCCGCAAGTTTGTTGAGTCAGCCGGCCTTCCGCTGAACCGTGCTTAAAGGATTTTTTGATTTCACCCCCTTCGCCGACATCATGCGGCGAATCGCTGGACCCCAGGCAGCTTCGTTTTCGGTGTGGCTGTGGTCTGCACCTTTCTCTTTACTCACCACCATTGTCTTCGACCGGGCTCGTTTTGGCGGGGATTTTTCTCAATGGATACTTGTCGGTTCCCTCGGACATGTAACTGCCTTACTTGGTGGGTTCATTGCTGTAACCATTTTCGGTAAACCTTTCTTCAGCACAATCAGACGTGTCACAGCTTTATACGTCGCCGTCGGTGCATGGCGAGGAATCGTCGTTGCATCATTTCTGGACATCACTGAAATTGTTCCGAATCCTGAATACTTTTATCGCGTTACACGTGGCGGCATCACTTTCTTCACCATCTTTTGTTTCACCTCTTTGCTCGTTTCGGTTCTGAATGAGCGAGTTGCAGTATTTCAAGAATTACGCGACGTGCGCGAAGATCTCATCAAAACGCGACAAAACGCTTCGACATACATTGAAGAAGCGGAAGTTGAAGTTCAGGAGATTCTAGATCGAGATATATACCCAGCTATTTTTGCCATTTCACGTGAACTTGAGCGTGCTGGACATTCCTCACACGAAACATCACACGATACGTCACAGAGAATTACTCAGATCATTGGTGACGTAGTTCGTCCGATTACGCACATGCTTGCAGCCATTCCTTCAACACCAAGTAGTGATCAACTTTCAGAAAATGAGCTTCAGCTCCCGAAATTGTTTGTTAAGTTCGATTCGATTCGACCTTCCCGCCTTGTTTCGCCGGCTTTGTGGTGGCTCTACATGATTTTCCCGGGGATCACAACCGCTTTCGTTTTCATAGGTTTCAACGCGGCATGGATTGTTCCGAGCGCAGCCGTGATCGCAGCGCCATTGGCTGCCCTTATCAAGTTCGCAATAGAGCGAATCCCCGCAATCAACATGTGGCTCGGTCTTGGTATTTCAGTGCTGTCATATGCGATGGCTTTTGCTCCCTCCTTTTTGCTTTTGAAATTTCAGATTGCAATGCTGGACTCACCATTTTCAGATGTACTACCAACGCCGTTTTATTTCGCTATGGTCTCTGGTGGAGTTCTTATCTCCTACTTCGAAGAGCTGTATCGACAACGAGAAGTTTTCCAAATTCAGTTAGCTCAAGAAAATGAGCAATATGCGCGTGAAACCCGGAAAATTCAACAGCAGATTTGGCATTTGCGCCGATCCAAGGCGCGATTGCTGCATGGCTCAGTTCAGTCATCATTGACTGCTGCCAAAATGCGATTATTGAGCGAACCCACTCCTTCACCAGCAACAATCAGCGCGGTCAAAGACGATCTTGAACGTGCAGTAAACGCACTTGAAGACGATGCAGCAGATCAAGTAAGTATTTCTGCCGCTCTTGCTGAACTCGAGCAAACGTGGAGTGGCCTATGCCTCATTCAGTTCGAAACAAATGCGAATCTTGATGAAGTACTGCGCTGCGATGAGGTCGCTCGCGATTGCCTCAACGAAATCGCAAAGGAATGCGTCAGTAATTCAATCCGACACGGACATGCCGATGTAGTGAAGTTCAGCTTTGACGTGCTTCCTTCAGAAACTCTGTTCGTGAAAGTTGAAGACAACGGCAAACATCGCCCTGGAAATGAATCGGGTTTCGGCTCCCAACTCTTCAACACGCTATCAAGCGGCTGGGAACGGACTCACACACCTCACAGCACCATTGTCACGATCTCTGTGCCCTTTAGCCCTTGTAATTCGCAGTAACCCGCGTATTCTGTGAATTGCTCCATGAGTTACTCAATCTAAGAAGGTGAAGACCATGCGAGTTAGAAACATTTTCATAGCACTATCGATAGTGGCCGTGGTGAGCGCATGCACACCGCAGCCAGAACCCACCCCCAGCCCGACCACGTCGAGCCCTTCACCAACAGCAACTACTAATCCTGAGTCGGTAGCTCTTTACTACCTTGCCGATACCCAATTGGGATTCCGCCTCTTCCAAGAGACTCACACCATCGAGACAGCGGAATCTGCAGAAATTGCAGCAGTCCGCGCCATCATTGAAAATTCAGAAGCTCCACTAGACCCCGACTACACAAATGTATGGCCATCGGGTTCTGTCCTCACTAGCGTTGTGCGATCAGGTGACACCGTCATCATTGATGTGAATCCTGGCCAGTTCAGCGTTGGCTCCGAAGGTGAAGCTCGTGCTATTGACCAGGTCGTGTGGACTCTCACCGCTAACGATCCTTCGATTACTCGCGTGCTGTTCCTCATTGAAGGTGTGACGAGTGAAAGTCTTGCTGGACACGTTGATCTCAGTCCGGCCTTTACGCGTGGCGAAGGTTACGAAGTTCTTAGCCCCGTCATGATCACTTCACCTTTTGAAAATCAAATCATGAGCGGCAACGTCATCGTCTCGGGCCTCGCTTGCACCTTTGAAGCAAACGTAGCTTGGCGTCTCTATCGCAATGGTGAAAAAATCATGCAGGCTTCTACCCTTGCACGGGAAGCATGTCCTGTGACTTCACCTTGGGAAGTTGACCTCGGTGTTCTTGATCCAGGCGGTTATGAATTCCGTGCCATTGAATTCTCTGCAAAAGACGGCTCGATCGTCGTCAAGGACACTCGGTCGTTCACTGTTGAGTAGTCGCTCTAAGAAATAAGCGCGACTGCTTGCGAAGCAATCTCCGCCTCTTCATTGGTGGCAATCACACCAATGCGGATGGCGGAGTTTGTTGTTTGAACAAAGCGGTCTACTCGACTGTTGGCGCAGTTCAGTTCTGCATCTATCTCAATGTTGAGGTGCAGAAGATTTTCAAGAACTTCTTGGCGCAATTCTGCGTCATTCTCGCCAACGCCAGCAGTGAACACGATGGCGTCTGGCTGTGGAACTGACATCAAGAACGCGCCGATGTACTTACGAATTCGGTGCGCATAGACCGCACGCGCGAGGATTGCTTCGGGATCGCCTTTCAATGCGCGCTCCCGCACGGCACGCATGTCATTTTCTCCCGTTAATCCCAAAAGTCCGCTACGGCGATTTAGAAGCTCATCTATGTCGTGAACTCCGAAATTCAAAGTGCGCGCGAGATGGAACAAAACCCCTGGATCAATGTCTCCAGATCGGGTTCCCATCACCAAGCCTTCAAGAGGTGTAAATCCCATCGACGTATCAATGCTCTTACCGCCAACTACAGCTGCCACTGATGCACCGTTGCCGATGTGACAAATAATTGCATTTACTGAGTGCAGAGGTTTGTTGAGAATTTCCGCAAGCCGGCGTGTGACATATTGGTGACTCGTGCCATGGAATCCGAATCGTCGAATACCTTGTGAATGAGCCAGTTTTTTATCAATCGCGTACGTGTAGGCATAGTCAGGAAGAGTGGAGTGAAATGCTGTGTCGAACACAGCTACTTGTGGAACTCTAGGTAGTAACTGCCGTAGTGCCTGAATGCCCATTAAATTCGCTGGATTATGAAGTGGGGCGAGCGAGTTCAAACTTTCAATTTGAGTTGCAACCACATCATCAACAACGACAGGGTGCGAAAAAATAGCGCCACCGTGGACCACTCGATGGCCAACAACTTTCACTTCTTCGAGGTTAACCCCGTTTGCAGTGAGGTCATCGAGAACGGAGCTCAAAGCAATGGAGTGGTCCGTAATTCTTTCAATGTTACCTTTACGAATGACATCGAAATTCGATTCATTGAGTAGCTGATACTTCAGTGAGGATGAACCTGAATTAATGACGAGAACGTATCCCATAGGGCGCTCAGCCCTCCACAGTTGCTGAATGAGCAGGCGTTGACTGCGCTTGAATCGCAGTGATTGCCACCGTATTCACAATGTCTGGCACCGTGCAGCCGCGTGACAAATCGTTCACTGGTTTCTTCAAACCTTGAAGAACTGGGCCGACAGCGACTGCGTTCGCTGATCGCTGAACCGCTTTGTATGCAGTGTTACCAGCATTGAGGTCTGGGAAAATCAAAACCGTTGCTCGACCAGCAACTTCGTTGCCTGGCATTTTGGAACGTCCCACGTCAAGATCGACTGCAGCGTCGTATTGGATAGGACCGGCGATCGGAAGATCTGGCCGCATCGTTTGCAAATACTGGGTCGCATTGCGAACTTTGATGACATCTTCACCGCTACCAGATTGGCCGGTTGAGTAGGACAACATTGCAACCCGAGGATCTATCCCAAAAGCTTTAGCCGTGTCGGCAGTTGATGAAGCAATTTCTGCCAACTGCTTGTCAGTTGGGTCGGGATTTACAGCACAGTCTGCAAACGCGAGCACTTTGTCAGGCAAACACATCAAGAATGTGCTCGAAACGAGTGAAACCTCAGGCACCGTCTTAATGAATTCCAACGCTGGACGGATGGTCTCTGCAGTTGTGTGCGTCGCACCTGACACCATGCCGTCGGCATATCCCAAGTGCACCAGCATGGTCCCGAAGTAACTCGGATCAACCATGCGATCGAGCGCTTCGGTGACAGTCATACCTTTGTGAGCACGAACGCGTGCATACTCTTCTGCGAATTCTTGAATCAGTTCAGAATCATCTGGATTCATGATTTTCGCATGCGAAATATCAAGGCCAAGATGCAGCGATTTTGCTTGAAGCTCGGCGGGTTTTCCGAGCAAAATCAAGTCGACGATGTCACCGTGCAATAACTCGTCAGCTGCACGCAAGATGCGCTCGTCATCTCCTTCAGGCAAAACGATGCAACGACGATCCGCTCGAGCGCGTTCCAACAAATTCACTTGGAACATGAGCGGTGTGACAACCGAAGTGTGTGACAACTGAATTCGATTAGCGAGTTCTTCGCTATCTACTCCGGCAGTGAACTCGGCCAGAGCAGCCGCAATCTTGCGACGACTGCCGGCGCGGATTTGTCCATGCAATTGGTCAAGCGCATGGAGTGTTTGATACGTGTCCGGTTCAACAACAATGACGGGTAAGTGAGCAGATTCCAAGAGTTGTGCCGTCACCGGATCTGGCTCCACCCCGCACGTCAACACCAAGCCAGCTGGCGAGGGCATTTCAGGACTACTCGCGACAGCTGCCGCAGCAACAGCAAGGTCTGCGCGATCACCTGCTGCAACGAGCAGGGTTCCAGCATTTAACAAGCCAAGCACCATCGGAACGTGTCCGCTACCTGCAACGTAGCGATCTACTTCGCGCTGCATGTCTGGACCTTCACCAGCGATTACTTTTCCGTGCAATCCCCGAGCCACTTCATCCACTGTCAGCGCTGATAGCAGTGGCACATCGCGTAGAACATAGACAGGGGATTCAGCATCTGAGGTGGCAAGTTGTGCAGTTACCTGTTCATGGAGTTCAGGTGCAACTCGATTCACAATTGTCGCCACGAGTGAGCAGCCATGTTCTTCAAGAACATTTGCGGCATTACTCATCGAAGTTCTCATTTGATCTTGGTTCTTATCAGCACCTGACACCACCATCAACACTGGTGAGCCTAAGTTCGCAGCCAACATTGCATTCAGTTCAAGTTCTGACGCAGCGGCAGGACCAACATAGTTCGTGCCAATGATGAGAACGAACTCATACTTCGATCGCATGGCGGCGAAGGCCTCGACCGCCGTCGAGATGATTCGTTCTGGTTGTCCTGCAGTAATGAAATTGGCGATGTCGTCATACGTCATCGGGCACACTTCATTGATGTCGATGTCAAGATCGTATTTCTCAACGAGAAGTTCCACGAAAGGTTCTTCCGACGCTGCATAAGGAAGAACGGGGAAAAACAAGCCGATTTTGCCCACACGTCGAGCGAGCACGTCCATTACTCCGAGTGCCGCCATACCCTTACCAGCACGCACCTCTGCGGACGTGATGTACAGACTTTGGGACATTCTCACCTCAGGCGCTTCGACATGAACGATGTGCACAGCCTACCCACGGAACATTTGTTCACACCTGCCCAAAAGACCTAGAAAATTCCGTCCATGCGACGATTGCGCGCTCAGAGAAAAGGTGGAGTTCTCATGTCACAATCTTGGTGGTCAGACGCAGTTTTTTACCAGATTTACCCTCGATCATTCTTTGATGCCTCGGGTGATGGCGTCGGTGATCTGCGAGGAGTCATTTCCAAACTTGACTACATCGCTGAACTTGGCGTGACAGCTCTGTGGCTCAGCCCGTTCTATCCCAGTCCTCAAGTTGATGCTGGTTATGACGTTTCCGACTACTGCGATGTTGATCCACTGTTTGGTTCACTTGCAGATTTCACAGAATTACTGCAAGCAGCGCATGCGCGAAACATCAAAGTAACCATCGACATTGTTCCGAACCACTGCTCCAATCTGCATCCCTGGTTTCAAGCTGCCGTTGCTGCCGGGCGCGGATCTGCTGAGCGCGCACGGTTCCATTTCGTTGATGGTCGTGGAGAAAATGGTGAACTTCCCCCTACAAATTGGACAAGCGTTTTCGGTGGACCGTCATGGACCCGCGTAACCGAACCTGATGGCACACCAGGTCAGTGGTACTACCACTTATTTGCGGCAGAACAACCAGACTTCAATTGGGACAACCCAGAAGTGCTCCAAGAATTCATTCGAGTGTTTAGATTTTGGCTGGACCTAGGTGTCGATGGTTTTCGCATCGATGTTTCCGATGCTCTCATCAAAGACACGAACTGGCGTGACACAGATGGCGGGTGGCCCATCATCCCTAAGGACGACAGCAGCGGAGTGCACGAGATTTATCGAGCGTTGCGGCGCGTCATGGATGAATACGACGGCGACCGAATGGCGGTGATTGAAACTGGAGCAGATGATCACACCGTTGCACTGTTCTTGCGGCCAGATGAAATGCACTTGGCTTTCAACTTTTCTTTTGTAAAAGCTCAATGGCGCGCAGATAGTTTTCGTCAAGCAATTGATAACGCTCTCGCAGCAAACGCTCTTGTGGGCGCTCACACGACATGGGTTACAGATAACCACGACACTCCGCGGAGCGTCTCTCGCTACAGCTCGGACGTTTCGCTCGATGGCAGTTACATTCCTGCTGTCTCAAGCGATCAGGCATCAGTCACCGAACAAGGCAAACAGCGAGTCACCGCATTGGCTGCGCTGTTGCTGTCACTCCCTGGCGCTGCTTACATCTACAACGGACAAGAACTTGGCTTACCGAATATTGATGATTTGCCAGAAGAAGTTCTTCAAGATCCTTTATTCGCTCGAACACAGGGTGAAATTCGCGGACGTGATGGCTGCCGTATCCCGATGCCCTGGGACCAAAGTCTGAACTGCGGTTTCAGCGCGGCCGCCACTACCTGGCTACCACTCCCGCCAACCTATTCCCAGTACTCAGTGTCGACGCAAAGCTCGATGAGCGACTCAATGCTGATGAACTACAAGACGCTCTTGGCGCTGCGCTCGCAGTACCCTGCGATGCGTCGAGGAACTGTGGAATGGGTAGAAACGCAGGAAAATTGCCTGGATATTCGACGTGCTTACGAAGGTGGCGAAACAATGCGTTGTTTCGTTAATTTCAACAACAGCGCTGTTGCAGCTCCAACCGCGACGCCGCTATGGAGTTCCACAGCCATCGTCGATGGACAGTTGGCAGGCAACAGCGCTGTGTTGTGGCTTGAGAATTAATCGCGTCCGAACAATCCACCGAGGCTGGTGACAGCACCGCCTGCACCTGAGCCTTGTTGGCCGATTGAGTTGGAAATCCAGCTGAGGAAGTCGCGCGGATTACGGTTTTGCACCCAAACGCGACCTGGGCCTGAGAAGTTCAATACAAATCCTTCAGCGGATTTCACCATGCCGGCAAGACCTGCCGTGGCACGTTCAAGAGTGACGTTCACGCCGATCTCATAGGCAACCATGTGACCTGAATCCACTACGAGATTTTCGCCAGGATTCAAAGTCACAACTTCAAGTGCACCATAGCAACCAACGACAACACCGCCCTGCCCTGATGCTGTGAGGGCGAAACCACCTTCGCCACCTACCAGGTTGGACATGCCACGCCACTGAGTTTCGAGAGTGACGCCACCACTCGAAGCGAGCCAAGAACCTCGTTGAATCACAAGACCATTCGCTGGAATGTCGATGATGCCAACGTCGCCCGGCAGGCGAGCAGCAATATCAACCCATCCACCATTGTTGCCTGCAGTAAAAGTGGTGATGAAGAAAGACTCACCACCGAGTGCTGCGCGCTTTAAGCTCTTCAGCACTCCACCTTCGGCCCGCGCATCAATCGTGACGTTCTGCAGCATCATCATGCAACCAGATTCGGCACGTACTTGTTCACCTGGTTCAAGTGTCAGTCGAGCCGAACCGAACCCTGGATTGTGTTTTACATCTACACGCATTTTCTCTCCTTACGAGGGCTTACAGAGTAGCGCGGAAAACGAAACGAAAGTAGTCCTTGAGGGACAAGCACTTTTTTCGGCTCAACCACGGTTTTTTATGCGTGAATCCGCCCTTGACTTCGCTTTCGAAAACAAAATGGGCTTTTTTGGTTTCATGCCGATACCGAAAAGGATGCACAAATCGCTGAGAAATTGCTACACTCACCAAGCAAAGAACGCAAAGGAGCGTACTAACTCAACGCCGGACAACTAGGTCCGCCTTGATCGTACAAACACATCATGAGTGCTAACAAGCATCACCAAGAAACACATCGATCACACAATTCATCTTCAAAGCCGCTCGACCAAGATCGAGTCGCATCACTGCTCGCTGCTGAGTGGGAAAAATACAACCACGCCACCCAAGGCTCTGGTCGCGAATTCCACCAGGCGAGTGACGTTCTCCCGCTCGGTTCAACCTCGAGCTTCCAGCACTGGGATCCCTATCCCATCTCCATCGTTTCAGCCAAGGGCGCTTGGATGAAAGATGTCGACGGTCGTGATTTGCTTGATCTCTCCATGGGCTTCGGTGCCATGCTGGCAGGTCATTTGAACGACGCTGTCGTTGAAGAAATTCGCAAGACCCTCGACATCGGCACACTTTTCGTTACGCCATCGCCTACGGCTCGCGATGCAGCAGAGCGCATGTGCAAGCGTTTCGGTATTGATCAGATTCGCTTCACGAACTCTGGTACGGAATCGACAATGTACGCAGTTCGCACAGCACGTGCGTACTCAAACAAAAACGATGTCGTCAAAATCGAAGGTGGCTACCACGGTAGCTACGACCCACTGATGGTCTCTAGTAAGCCATCAGTTGAAGATGCAGGAGATCCACATCGCCCGAATGCCGTCGTGCCTCACGGCGTTGTTGCTGGCGAAGTTTTCGTTGTGCCTTACAACGATCTGGCTGCTCTTGAAGAGGTTTTCTCTGAGCATGCCGACACCATTGCATGTTTCGTTGTTGAACCTGTTCTCGAAAACATCGGCATCGTCCTGCCAGACGCTGGATACCTCGAAGGTGTTCGCGCGCTGTGCGACAAGTTCAACATCATTTTGATTTTCGATGAAGTCAAGACTGGTCTCACTGCAGGCCCACAAGGTGCAGCGCAGCGACTGAATGTCTTGCCAGACTTGATCACTCTCGCAAAATCTATTGGTGGCGGCACACCGATTGCTGCTTTCGGTGGAAAGCGACACATCATGGATGCTGTGACCGATGGCCGCATGGCACATTTCGGCACCTTCAATGGCAACCCACTCGCGCTCGCGGGTGTTCGCGCCATCGATGAAATTTGCACGCCAGAAGCTTTAGGCAAAGCCGAGGCACTCAACATGCAAGCGCTTGAAAGAATCACTGCAATCATTGAAGAATTCGAGTTGCCAGCCCACACCGTCGGATTCGGCGTGAAGGGCTGCATTACATGGTCAGTCGACCCTGTGCGCAACTACCGCGATTACAAAGCGACCGACTTTGCTATCGCAGAGTTGTCATGGCTCTGGTCATTGAATCGTGGCGTGATTACGCCTCCAGGACTCGATGAGCAGTGGCTCGTCAGTTTGGCACATGGTCAGCGAGAGATCGACATTCTTGTCGAACACTTCCGCGACCTGGCTGAAACGCTGCGTGCATAAACAATTACCAAATAGTGAGGGCGGTGAGCATGTGCTCACCGCCCTCACTATTTCCGCTTCACTTAATCAAGATTGGGAACTACCTTGTACGTAACAGTCACTTTGACTGAACGACCTCTGTAGTCACGGAACTTAGATACGCCCTTTGCAACGCTCGGAACCGCTGCAACTTTGCGAACCAGTTTGAGCCACTTCGCAGCATTCAAAGCACGCGCCTTGGAAAGGGATTGTGCGTTTCCTGCTGGTTTGTAGCCCTGAACATATCCAATCGCGGTTGCCTTAACAATTTGCTGAGGCAACGCCCTGAGTTTCTTGAGAGACTGCTTTGTTAGCTTCGGCGAAAGTTCATCGAAGTACAGCCACACAACCTTGCGCTTGAGCACTTCACCGCCTCCGACTGTCGCTGAGTAGACAGCATCCACGAAGTAGCCGTTAGCAGCTTTGACTCGGAATGTGATTGTCGCTGTTCCTTTGAAACCAGCAATCGGAGTGAATGTCAGATCACCATTCTCATCGATAGCAAATGTGCCTTTGCCTTCAACTTCAAAAGATGTAACTTCTTCATCCTCGATGCCTAACAACACAAGTTCAAGACCTGAGGCTAGATTCAAGTCCTTCACGTGCACGAGTTCATCTGTGCGAGTTGTTGAAACATTCGAGACGTTGACGGTGACACTTACGGTGTAGGTGTACAACTCAGAGAAGTTTGTTCCTAGCAAGGCGAATGTTTGCTCGTACTCGCCGTAGAAACCCTCTTCTGGAGTAAAGATGATTTCTTCAAGCTCGTCGTCGTAAACAAACGTTCCGACACCATCAACGACTACAGAATCAGTCCATTCCCCTTCACCATAGGGGAAACCAATTGATGCGCCACCTGGCAAATCCGGCAGAGTCGTTGACTGCGGATCCCAATCGGTGTCGGTTGACTCTTGATCCGAAACACTTACGGTGATGACTTCAACGGTGTAAGAGTTCGTTGCAAATGTGCCGTTAGGACCGTATTCGAGATACGTGATTGTTTGACTGCCAAAGAATCCTTCGATGGGCAAGAATTCAATCGCGCCATTCAGAGCATTCACACTGAATGTACCTACGTTATCAATTGTCCAGTTACGAATTTCGTTGCCGTTTTCATCGACAATGAATCGTGTACGACCCTCCGAAGCTGCAGGTGTGGTCTGCTTGGTGTAGTCCTGCTTAGAGGTCTCGTAGCTAGGTACTGTGAGACCGACACTCGCCTTGTAGTCATTGTCCATGTAGTCACCTTCAGCACCAGTGAGTCTGTAACGGACAGTGGAACTACCGAGGAATCCATCCTCTGGGGTGAACGTGATGACGTTTGTCGTTGTGTCGACTGTGTACGTTCCTTCGCCGTCAATCGTAAGAGTTGTGACGAGGTTTCCATTGTCAATCAGGCGAACGTTGCCGCCTTCAGGAACTGTCAAAGATGGCGACTGCGGGGTGTAATCCAAACTTTCAGTTGCGAGTTTGGGTGCAGTCACTGTTGGCGGCAAAACTCGAGTACGAATTGTTGCGGTTCCAGACAAATCAAACTTGTTGTAAACCCTGTAGTCGATTGCTGGTGGCCAACCCGTGTAATTACGTGCTGGTGTAAAGACCAGCGCTCCCGTGACCTGATTCAGAACGTACGTGCCCTGGCCAGATAACGTCACAGTGGTGACTTCGTTGTCGTTCTCATCAAGAAGCCATGTCTCGCCGCTAGGCAAAATTGGCAGGGTGATCGTCTTAGCAACGTTCTTGTAGGTGTAATTGCTAATCGCGGCAGGGTTAGGTGGTGCCATTGGCCCGTTTTCTGAAGGCATCGCCATAGTTACAGCAAGGCTTTCGGAGCGAGACAGAGGCAAGCCGACATCACCAGAAGTCATGTCGAATGGAGTTGCCACCATGCCGAAGGACGCATTGGATGTTTCATACGTAGCCGGATCATCGCTGTTTGCGTAATCCGCCCAATCACTTTCGTTCGCACCAGCAGTTGGACTGGTCACTGGATACTCAACCGACCAAGCGTCGCCTGGAATAGCACGGTTACCAACAAAATCAACAAGCACACCTGTCACTGCTGTGACATCGGCTGGTGCCTGGTCATCCCAGTTGGTCCAGTTCGCAGCGGTACAACCTCCTGGTTGGTGGTTACCCACTTCAGGGATACAAGGGTTTACTTCTGTCGTCCAGTACATCACGTAAGCCTCTGAAAAATCGCCCGCGAGGTTCTGAGCAGTGACGACGGGTTTGCCACGCAAAATCATCGGGAAAGTATTTGAAAGCGCGTTACGAGGTGTTGCCGTAACGCTGCCATCATCACCTGGTCTTGCGAGCATGGTGACAACGCGAACATTCGTCAAACCGGTAGTGC
>JACCDQ011974180.1_pt1 | contig 13266 bp, 14 predicted proteins | sample 7446031 | NCBI WGS metagenome assembly JACCDQ01 (sample SAMN15323442, study PRJNA562643) | freshwater metagenome | isolation source: river surface water | place: USA:Blue River Watershed | collected 2017-08-17 | reverse complement strand
TTTCCAGATTTTGCCGTCGCGGTCAGCCATGGACATGTCAGGTTCTCCAGTTCGAATGAGTATTTGTTTGCAAAAGGGGGATTTTAGCGGATTCAATGCCGGTCGCGGCTTGCTCGGTAGAATATGCTCTTTGTGAAACCCAATGGCCTGCCCCCTGCGTGCGGGCCGTTGCCTTTTCGGGGACTCGTTTTTTACGCCATGCTCAATCCCGACACCCGTCAGTCCGAGCGCGACCACGAACGCGACCAGGAACGTGAAAATGCCGCCTTCTGGGATGCCGTACGCATCAGCACGCAGACCGTGCCCGGTCTGTTTGCCTGGGGGGCCGTGTCCGGCATGGCGATGGTGCAGTCGGGGCTGTCGGTCTGGCAGTCGCTGGTGATGACGCTGGTCGTCTACGGTGGCTCGGCGCAGCTGGCCGTGCTGCCGCTGATCGCCACCGGCGCGCCGATCGGCGTGATGGTGCTGACGGCGCTGATGGTGAACCTGCGCTTCGTGATCTTCAGCGCCGTGATCGGTCCGCATTTCATTCACCTGAAATGGTGGCAGCGCCTGTGGTACGGCTATAACAACGTCGATCTGGTGATGGCCTTCTTCCCGCAGCGCTATCCGGCGCATACGGTCGGCAAGCATGCCGGCAAGCTCGGTTATTTTCGCGGGCTGTTCATTCCGAACTGGTGGGGTTGGCAACTCGGCACGGTCGTCGGCATCCTGCTGGCCAGCCAGATACCGCCGAGCTGGGGAGTCGGCTTCGCCGGCTCGCTGGCGCTGCTGGCAATGACGATCCCGCTGGTGAAAAGCCGTCCGACGGTGGTCGGCGTGATTGCTGCCGGCGTGGTCGCCGTGGCGACGGTCAGCTGGCCTTACAAGCTGGGTCTGCTGACGGCCACGGTCTGCGGCATCGTCGCCGCCGTGATGTCGGAAAAATTCTTTGACAAGCAGGAGCCTGCGCAATGAATCTGAACGCCTGGGAATACCTGCTGCTGATCGTACTGATGGCTGCCACCACGGTCATCACCCGTTCCTTCTTCTTCATGGTCGGCGGCTCGCGGCGCATGCCGGGCTGGATGCAGAAATCGCTGGGCTATGTGCCGGCGGTGGCGCTGTCGGCGATTCTCGCACCAGACCTGCTGATGACGCAGGGCGCACTGGTGGCGCCCTGGCTGAACATCAAATTCCTGGCGGCTGCGGCGGCCACGGTGTTTTTTCTGTATACGCGTCACCTTCTGGCGACGCTGGTGTTCGGCATGGTCTGTTACACCGCGCTGCGCCTGTGGATCTGAATTTCAGCCCGCAACGATCCCGCGCAGCCCGGTGTACCGGTGGATGCCCGGGGATGCCGGTCTGGCAACGGTTTTGCGGGCCGGGGGCTGCGGTAAAATACCGGGTTTTCAATAATCCGCCCCTAAGCTCGCCATGCAATTCAAGCGCCTGACCGACCTCGTCCAGAACGACCAACTGCGCGGCAAGCGCGTCTTCATCCGTGCCGACCTGAATGTGCCGCAGGATGACGCCGGCAATATCACCGAGGACACGCGCATCCGTGCGTCGATCCCGGCGATCCGCGCGGCGCTGGGCGCCGGCGCGGCGGTGATGGTCACCTCGCACCTGGGCCGTCCGACCGAAGGCGAGTTTAAGCCCGAAGATTCGCTCGCGCCGATCGCGCAGCGCCTGTCGGAATTGCTCGGCAAACCGGTGGCGCTGAAGGCGAACTGGGTCGACGGCGTCGATGTCGCTCCGGGCGAGGTGGTTTTGCTCGAGAACTGCCGCGTTAACAAGGGCGAGAAAAAGAACAACGACGAGCTGGCGCAGAAAATGGCGAAGCTGTGCGACGTCTATGTCAATGACGCATTCGGAACCGCGCACCGCGCCGAAGCGACCACGCACGGCATTGCAAAATTTGCACCGATCGCTTGTGCCGGTCCGCTGCTGGCGGCCGAACTCGATGCGCTCGGCAAGGCGCTTGGCCAGCCGGCGCGCCCGCTGGCGGCCATCGTTGCCGGCTCCAAGGTGTCGACCAAGCTGACCATCCTGAAGTCGCTCGCGCAGAAAGTGGACAGGCTGATCGTCGGCGGCGGCATCGCCAACACCTTCATGCTTGCCGCCGGCCTGCCGATCGGCAAGTCGCTGGCCGAGGCCGATCTGGTCAACGAGGCCAAGGCCATCATCGACATGATGGCGCAGCGTGGCGCAAGCGTGCCGATCCCGATTGACGTGGTGTGCGCAAAAGAGTTTTCGCCGACCGCAACGGCGACCGTCAAGGCGGTGGCGGACGTCGAGGCCGACGACATGATCCTCGACATTGGCCCGCAGACGGCCAGGCTGCTCGCTGCGCAATTGCTGGACGCCGGCACGATCGTGTGGAACGGCCCGGTGGGCGTGTTCGAGTTCGATCAGTTTGGCGAAGGCACGAAGACGCTGGCGATGGCGATCGCCGCATCGACAGGCTTTTCGATTGCGGGCGGCGGCGATACGCTGGCCGCGATTGCGAAATACAACATCGCCGATAAAGTCGGCTATATCTCCACAGGCGGCGGTGCTTTCCTCGAATTCCTCGAGGGCCAGGTGCTGCCCGCCGTCGACGTGCTCGAGCAGCGCGCGAATTCTTGAAAAAAGAGGCTTGAATGAAACAGCGCGCCACCAAGATCGTTGCCACCATTGGTCCCGCCTCCAGCACGCCCGAGGTGCTGCAGCGGATGATCGCCGCCGGCGTCGATGTGGTGCGCCTGAATTTCTCGCACGGTAAAGCCGAAGACCATGTCGCGCGCGCGCAGATGGTGCGCGACGCAGCGGCGGCCTGCGGGCGCGAAGTCGCGATCATGGCCGACCTGCAGGGGCCGAAGATCCGCGTCGGCAAATTCAGCGACGGCAAGATCGAGCTGGTCAAAGGCGAGCCGTTTGTGCTCGATGCCAACTGCGAGCTTGGTAATGGCCAGCGCGTCGGGCTCGACTACAAGGAATTGCCGAATGACCTGAAGCCCGGCGACGTGCTGCTGCTGAATGACGGCCTGATCGTGCTGACGGTCGACCGTATCGCCGGCAGCGAGATCTTCACGACGGTAAAGATCGGCGGCGAGCTGTCGAACAACAAGGGCATCAACAAGCAGGGCGGTGGCCTGTCGGCGCCGGCGCTGACGGCGAAGGACATGGAAGACATCAAGACGGCGATGGCGCTGGGCGCTGATTACATCGCCGTGTCTTTCCCGAAAAGCGCGACCGACATGGCGATGGCGCGCCAGCTGGCCACGGTGGCTGGCGAGGCGCAGGGGCGCAAGCCGCGCATGATCGCCAAGATCGAACGTGCCGAAGCGATCCCGCGGCTGCAGGAGATCCTCGACGCGTCCGACGGCATCATGGTCGCGCGTGGCGACCTCGCAGTCGAGGTCGGCAATGCGGCGGTGCCTGCGCTGCAGAAGCGCATGATCCGCATGGCGCGGGCGAGCAATAAGCTCGCGATCACGGCCACGCAGATGATGGAATCAATGATCCAGAATGCGGTGCCGACGCGCGCCGAAGTGTCCGACGTCGCCAATGCAGTGCTCGACGGTACCGACGCGGTGATGGCGTCGGCCGAGACGGCAGCGGGCAAATATCCGGTCGAAACGGTGGAAACCATGGCGGCTGTGTGCATCGAAGCAGAGAAGGCCGATTCGTCGACGCTGGATACGGACTTTCTCAATGCGACCTTTACGCGCATCGACCAGTCGATCGCGTACGGCGCGTTGTTCACCGCGCACCACCTGCGCGCCAGTGCGATCGTTGCGCTGACCGAATCCGGTTCGACCGCGCTGTGGATGAGCCGGCACAACATCGAGATGCCGATCTACGCGATGACGCCGAACCTGGCCACGCAGCGCAAGATTGCCCTGTTCCGCAACGTCCATCCGCTTGAACTGAAGACGGCCGGCATGGAGCGCGAGACCGTGATCGCCGAGGCGGAGCAATTGTTGCTGGCCAATGGGCTGGCAAAGAAAGATGACATGATCGTCGTGACCTGGGGGGAGCCGATGGGACAGACCGGCGGCACCAATGCCCTGAAGATCACGAAGATCGGGGACCGATAACCTAGTTTCAATTCAGGAGAAAGCAATGCCTCTCGTATCTATGCGCCAGCTGCTCGACCACGCCGCCGAAAACGGCTACGGCCTGCCGGCTTTCAACGTGAACAATCTTGAGCAGGTCACGGCCATCATGCAGGCGGCTGACGAAGTCGGCGCGCCGGTGATCATGCAGGCGTCGGCGGGCGCGCGAAAATATGCGGGCGAGGCCTTCCTGCGCCACCTGATCGAAGCGGCCGTCGAGGCCTATCCGCATATCCCGGTGGTGATGCACCAGGATCATGGCCAGTCGCCGGCGGTGTGCATGGCCGCGATCAAGTCGGGCTTCACGTCGGTGATGATGGACGGCTCGCTGATGGAAGATGGCAAGAGCGTCGCCAGCTATGAGTACAACGTCGAAGTGTCGAAGAAGGTGGTCGAGTTTTCGCACGCCATCGGCGTGACCGTCGAGGCCGAGCTCGGCGTGCTGGGCTCACTCGAGACCATGATGGGCGACAAGGAAGACGGTCATGGCGCCGAGGGCACGATGACCCGCGAGCAGCTGCTGACCGACGTCAACCAGGCGGCCGACTTCGTGCGACAGACCCAATGCGACGCACTGGCGATCGCCATTGGCACCAGCCACGGTGCGTACAAGTTCTCGCGCAAGCCGACCGGCGATATCCTCGCGATCGATCGCATCAAGGAGATCCATGCGCGCATCCCGAACACCCATCTGGTGATGCACGGCTCGTCGTCGGTGCCGCAGGAGCTGCTGGCCGAGATCCGCCAGTTCGGCGGCGACATGAAGGAAACCTATGGCGTGCCGGTCGAAGAGATCCAGGAAGGCATCAAGCACGGCGTGCGCAAGATCAATATCGACACCGACATTCGTCTGGCGATGACGGGCGCGATCCGCCGCTTCTTCGTCGAGAACCCGGCCAAGTTTGACCCGCGCGACTACCTGAAGCCGGCGCGCGAAGCAGCGAAGCTGGTCTGCAAGGCCCGTTACCTGTCGTTCGGCTGCGAAGGCCAGGCTGGCAAGATCAAGCCGGTCCCGCTGGAGAAAGTCGCCGAGCGTTACAAGAAGGGCGAGCTGGCGCAGCTCGTCAAGTAAACCGCAGCTGCAGCCCGCGGCGCAAGACACCGGACCCCGGCCTGTGCCGGGGTGACGCTTTTTAGGGCAGGCAGTTTGTATAACGTCATTCCGGCGCAGGCCGGAATCCAGCGTCTTTGGAATGACCCGAAAGCCAATTCAGATGAACAGTCTCTACGAATCCACCATCACTTCCCTTCCGCTGCTGGGCCGCGGCAAGGTGCGCGACAACTATGCCGTCGGCGACGACAAGATCCTGATCGTGACCACTGACCGATTGTCCGCGTTCGACGTGGTGATGAACGAGCCGATTCCGTCCAAGGGCAAGGTGCTGAACCAGATGTCGGACTTCTGGTTCGAGAAGCTCGGCCACATCGTGCCGAATCATCTGACGGGCGTGGCGCCGGAGAGCGTGGTCGCACCGAACGAAGCCGGGCAAGTGCGCGGCCGTGCGGTGGTGGCCAAGCGCCTAAAGCCCATCCTGGTCGAGGCGGTCGTGCGTGGTTATCTGATCGGATCCGGCTGGAAGGACTATCAGGCGACCGGCGCAGTGTGCGGTATCCCGCTGCCGTCCGGCCTGAAGCTCGCCGCCAAGCTGCCGCAGCCGATCTTCACGCCGGCTGCGAAGGCCGACATCGGCGAGCATGACGAAAACATTAGTTTCGATGAGATGGTCGGCCGTATCGGCCGCGAGCTCGCCGAACAGATGCGCGATATCAGCATCCGTCTGTACCAGACCGCCGCTGACTATGCGGCCACGCGCGGCATCATCATTGCCGACACCAAGTTCGAATTCGGCCTCGACGACAACGGCACGCTGCACCTGATGGACGAAGTCCTGACCGCCGATTCGTCGCGCTTCTGGCCGGCCGATTCGTATGCGGAAGGCATCTCGCCGCCGTCGTTCGACAAGCAGTTCGTGCGCGACTATCTCGAGACGCTGTCCGACTGGAATAAGACCGCACCGGCGCCGGCGCTGCCGACCGATGTGATCGAGAAGACCGGCGCGAAATACCGCGAGGCGCTGCAGCGCCTGACCGGCAATGAACTCAAGGACTGAAGGAGCGGCGATGAGCGACGCAAACAAGCCGGTGGTCGGCGTGGTGATGGGCTCGTCTTCCGACTGGGAGGTGATGCAGCATGCGGTGGCGATGCTGAAGGAATTCGGCGTGCCGCATGAGGCGCAGGTGATCTCGGCGCACCGTATGCCCGACCAGATGTTCGACTATGCGAAGTCGGCGCGCGCGCGCGGGCTGCGCGCGATCATCGCGGGCGCCGGCGGCGCTGCCCATTTGCCCGGCATGATCGCCTCGCAGACCATCGTGCCTGTCCTGGGCGTGCCGGTGCCGTCGAAATACCTGCGCGGCGAAGATTCGCTGTTGTCGATCGTGCAGATGCCCAAGGGCATACCGGTGGCCACCTATGCGATCGGCGAGGCCGGCGCAGCCAATGCGGCGTTGTCGGCGATTGCCATGATTGCCGTCGACGATGCAGCACTGGCCGACAAACTTTTGAAATTCCGTGCGCAGCAGACTGAGGCTGCGAAGGCAATGACTCTTCCCGCATGAACGCCAGCCATTCACAACAAGCCTATATTCCCGCAGCGACGCCGGCCACCTGGCTGGGCGTGATGGGCGGTGGCCAGCTCGGCCGTATGTTCGCGCATGCCGCACAGGCCATGGGCTACAAGGTGGCGGTGCTTGAGCCGGCACAGGACTGTCCGGCCGGCCATGCGGCCGATCATCTGCTGTCGGCCGGCTATACCGATGCGGCCGCGCTGAGCGAGCTGGGTGCGCAGTGTGTCGCCGTCACCACCGAATTCGAGAACGTACCGGCCGACAGCCTCGCGCTGCTGGCCGGCCAGGCCTTCGTGGCGCCGTCGGCCGCCTGTGTATCGGTGGCGCAGGACCGCTTGGCCGAGAAGCAGTTCTTCACTGACTGCGCAGAGCGCTCTGGCGTGCTGCCGGCGCCGCATCGCGCGATTCGTTCGGCGGCTGATATCGATGCGCTGCCCGATGAACTCTTCCCCGGCATCCTGAAAACGGTGCGCATGGGCTATGACGGCAAGGGTCAGGTGCGCGTGCGCTCGCGCGACGACGCGCGCGCGGCGTTTGACACCATGAACGGCGTCACTTGCGTGCTCGAGAAAATGCTGCCGCTGGCCTATGAGGTGTCGGTGCTGGCCGCACGCGGCGCGGACGGCGAAGCGGTCGTTTATCCGATCGCGGAAAACGTCCACCGCGACGGCATCTTGTTCACCACCACGGTGCCGGGCCCGAACGTGAGCGCCGATTGCGCGGCGCGCGCACAGGCAGCGGCGCTGGAGATCATTGCGCGGCTTGATTATGTCGGCGTGCTGTGCATCGAATTTTTCGTGCTGCAGGATGGCGCGCTGGTCGTCAATGAAATGGCGCCGCGCCCTCACAACAGCGGCCACTACACGATCGATGCGTGCATCACCAGTCAGTTTGCGCAGCAGGTGCGTGCCATGGCGAAGCTGCCGCTGGGCGACGCGCGCCAGCATTCGCCGGCAGTGATGCTGAACATCCTCGGCGATCTCTGGTTTGCCGACGGCAGCGACACGCCGCGCGAGCCTGCATGGGAACGTGTGCTGGCACTGCCCGGCGCGAACCTGCACCTGTATGGCAAGGACGATCCGCGCCGTGGCCGCAAGATGGGCCATGTGACCTTTGTCGCATCGACGCTGCGCGAAGCGCAGGAGCACTTTGCGCAAGCCTGCCGCATCCTCGGCATTGCGCTCTGAACCGATGAGCGCTGACGTGAACGCGATCCGCGCTGCGGCACGGCTGCTTGAGGCCGGTCAGCTGGTCGGGATACCCACTGAAACGGTGTACGGGCTGGCCGCCGATGCCGGCAATCCGGACGCGGTAGCGGCGATCTTCGCTGCGAAGGGGCGGCCGTCGAATCATCCTGTGATCGTGCATGTTGCCCGTGACGCTGACCTGTCGCGCTGGGCGAGCGAGGTGCCCGAAGAAGCGCAACGGCTGATCGCTGCGTTCTGGCCGGGCCCGTTGACGCTGATCCTGCCGCGCGCGGCCAGCGTGCCGTCGGCCGTCACCGGCGGACAGGATTCGGTCGGGCTGCGCTGTCCGTCGCATCCGGTCGCGCAGGCACTGCTGAAAGAATTTCGCCAAGGGCAGGGCGGGCTTGCCGCGCCGTCGGCCAACCGCTTCGGTCGGGTCAGCCCGACCACCGCGCAGCATGTGATCGATGAATTCGGTGCGCCGGGCGCAGGCCCGCTGGCGGCCGTGCTGGACGGCGGCCAGAGCGATGTCGGCATCGAGTCGACCATTGTCGACCTGACGCGGCTGTCCACGCGCGGACCGGTGCTGCTACGTCCCGGCCGCATTGGCGCAGCGCAGATCGAGCAGGTCTTGGGCCGCGCACTCGGTGCGCCGGATACCGCCGCGCCGCGCGTCTCCGGCAGCCTCGACGCTCACTATGCACCGCGCACGCCCGTGGCGCTGGTCCCGTCCGCTGCGCTCGCCGACGTGGTCCGCCGGCTGCGACACAAGGAGAAGCGCGTTGCGCTGATGACTTGGTCAGACGCGGCGGCCGTCATGCCGGCCGATCCGCAAGGATATGCGCATGCGCTGTATGTGCGCCTGCGGGTCATGGATGCACAGGGCGCCGACCTGATCGTGGTCGAACAGCCTCCCGAGGACGATGCGTGGCAAGGGGTGAATGATCGGCTGCGCCGCGCCGCTTTCGACTCGGCGGGCGTACTCGACCGCTTGCTCGGCTAGCAAGCCGGACTCAGTCGTTGCCGCTGCCGCCGATCTGCGCAAAGCGGCTGCCGTGAAATACCAGCGCCGATTTTTTCTCGAATTCGCAGCGCTCCACTTCGCCGACAAAAATCACATGATCGCCTTCCGGGTAGCGGCTGCGGTTATGGCATTCAAACCAGGCTGACACGCCGCGCAGGATCGGCAGCCCTGTCTGCGACAGCACGTAATCGACCCCCTGAAAGCGATCTTCGATGCGGCTGGCGAAACGTTCGGCCAGCCACGCCTGGTCGCCGGCCAGCACATTGATCACGTAGTGCGAATTCTCGGTGAACAGCGGCAGACTGCGCGAGTGGCCGCCCAGGCTCCACAGCACCAGCGGCGGCTCCAGGGATACCGAATTGAACGAGCTTGCGGTCAGGCCAATGAAGCCGCCGTCGGCGTCGCGCGTAGTGATGACGGTGACGCCGGTCGCGAACTGCGACAGCGCTGCGCGCAAATGGCTGCTATCGAATTCGGGGTCGGCGGCACGGGTGGTCGAGGTGAGCATGCTGGATTCAGGGTTGCAGTTCCCGAATTATGCCCAAATTGTCCGCGACACGCGGGCGGCCCCGGCATCTTGCGTAGAATCACGGCATGGAGACAGAACAACATTCGATGCTGGCACTGCTGCAATTGCAGGCGACCTTGCACACCGAGCAGCTTGCGCATGTGCTGCCAGACCGCGATATCACGTACCGCCGGCTGTGGTCACGCATCGAGCGAGGCTCGGCGCGGCTGCAGGGCGAATGGGGTGTGCGTCCCGGTGACACGGTGGCCTATGTCGGCGCTGGCCATCCGGATGCGATCGTGCTGTATTTTTCGCTGCTCCGCATCGGCGCATCGCTGTTGCCACTGGAGGGTGTCGCGCCGGCTGAGTTAGCCGTGCAGTGCGCAAGGCATCGGGTCGTGCTGGCCGTGCATGATGATGGTGTGAACGTGCGCGGCGTTCCTGCGCGCCGGCTCGAGGACCTGTTGGCCGTGTGGTGTCATTACGACCCCCTGATTGCCGACGATGACGCGACACGCCGTGCCCTCTGGCTGCCAGCGGCCGACGGGCAATGGCGGGCGATCAGCCTGACCGAACTGTGCGAGGACGTGCCGCCGGAGCCGACGGCGACTGCGGTCGGCGACAAGATCTTCAACCTGGAAACATTGCGCGAGGTCGTGCTGCCGTCCCTGCGGGCGGCTATCCAGATCCGGTTCGTTGCGCCCGCTGCGGCCTGGAAAACGGGGTCGTGATCCGTTGGCTGAACGCGCTTGGCAGGACGCTGGCGCGCCGTCTGCAGCGCGCCGCAAGTTGCGCTACAGTTGGAAGCGCTCGCAACAACGTCACGGAATGCGTCATGATCACGGAAATTGCAACGCTCGGAGGAGGCTGCTTCTGGTGCCTCGAAGCGGTCTTTCAGGAGCTCGAGGGCGTTCGCCAGGTGGAGTCCGGCTACAGTGGCGGCCGCGTCATCGATCCGGTCTATGAACAGGTATGCGACGGCAATACCGGGCATGCTGAAGTGGTGCGTGTGCATTTCGATCCGGCGGTGGTCAGCTATCGAGACATCCTCGAGATTTTCTTCACCATCCACGATCCGACCACGCTGAACCGGCAGGGCAATGACGTTGGTACGCAATACCGGTCAGTGATTTTCGCCAACACTGCGGAGCAAATGGCAACCGCGAAGCAGGTCATCAAGGAGATGGCGCACGTCTGGGATGCGCCGATCGTGACCGAATTGTCCGAAGCGCCGGCTTTCTACCGGGCCGAGGATTATCACCAGAATTATTTCGTCAACCACCCTCTGCAGTCTTACTGCGCTTTCGTGGTCGCGCCCAAGGTCGCGAAATTCCGCAAGACCTTTGGCGACAAATTGCGGCGCTGAGGCAATCGGGCACGACAGGTGCCTGGCTCATGCAGCAGCGCCGCGCTCGTCAGGGCTGCAGCCGTTCGCGTGACCAGCTACCGTCCGCTTGCAGCGTGTAGGCAATCCGATCGTGTAATCGCGAGCGCCGCCCCTGCCAGAACTCGATCCAGTCCGGCGTCAATCGGTAGCCCCCCCAGTGTGGTGGCCTCGGTGGCTGCTCGCCGTACGTTGCTTCGGCCGCGTGGAATTGTTGTTCCAGCTGTTCGCGGCTGGCGATCGGCCTGCTCTGCATCGACGCATGTGCGCCGATCCGGCTCTTGACCGGGCGGATCGCGTAATACGCATCGCTCTCTTGCGCCGGTACGCGCTCGACGCGGCCTTCGATGCGCACCTGCCTCTCCAGCTCATGCCAGTGAAAGGTCAGCGCTGCGTGCGGGTTCTGCAGCAGGTTCTCGCCCTTGCGGCTTTGGTAATTGGTATAAAACGTAAAGCCCCGCTCGTCGAAGTCCTTCAGAAGAACGATGCGCAACGACGGCCGGCTGCTGGCATCCACGGTGGCCAGGCTCATGGCGTTCGGCTCGTGCAATTGCGCTTCGAGCGCCTGATGAAACCAGTGGCCGAATTGTTGGATCGGGTCGGCATCGACCTCGTGCTCCGACAGCGTCGCATGGCTGTAGTCGCGGCGCAGGTCGGCAATAGAAATGTGCTTGCTCATGGTGATAGTGGATTCATCGGTGAGAAATTTTCAGCGCTCGGCGTGCGGCAATGGGAATGCCGCACGCAATGATCGCGCCCAGTCCCCAGAATACGGCAAACAGCCCCAGGGTTGCACCGGCGGCGCCGAACGCTAAAGGCAGCGACACGGCTGACAGATTGCCGATGCTGGCGCGGATCGCAATGGCTTCGGCGCCGCGCCCCGGCGGCGCGCCCACATGCAGCAGCGCGAGCACGTTCGGCTGCCCGCTGCCCAGGGCCAGGCCAAGCGCAAAGGCGATGGCGGCCATCGACAGCGGCTGCTGCATGAAGGGCAGCAGCGCGTAGCACAGCGCGGCGGCGCACAGTGCCCCGGTGAGCACCTGCCATTCATGGAAGCGGCGCACGATGCCGGGCATCGCAATGCGCACGACAAAGGTCGCCGCAGAGAATGAGGCGAGGATCATGCCAATCGTCGACGCAGAAAAGCCGAGCTGCGTGCCGCGGATAGGCGTGACGAAGGTGAACAGGTCCCACGCTGCGGCCAGCAGGATGCCGACCATATACACACCGCGCAGATCCCGGTCACGCAACAGCTGTAGCGGGCTGCCTTTGTCGCGCTGATGGCCGGACGCCTGCAATGGCAGGTCGCGCAGTGCGCGGCCGGACGCGATGAACAAAGCCAGCAAGGTAAAGGCGCCGCAGGCGACGAAGGCCATCGCATGGCTGAGATGGTCGATCGTGAAGCCGGCCAGCAGCGGCCCGAGAAAGGCCGAGATCGAGAAGCCGACCGATAATTTGCTGAAGCCTGCAGCCTTCTGGTCGGGCGCTGCCAGCGTGCCGACCGCATGCTGGGTGCCGATAAAGATCGCCATGAAGCCGGTGCCGATCAGGATCGCTGCGACATACAGCGCCGCTATCGCTTTCACCGACGCAGCGATGGCGACGCCGAGCGATGCAATCACACAGCCCGCCATCAGCGGCCGGCGTACGCCGCTGCGATCGATCACGCGCCCCATCGGCACGGCGAGCAGCATCGGGAACACCGCAAACAGCGCAATCAAGGTGCCCACGGTGAATTCGGACGCGTGCAACGACAGGGCATACAGCGAGGTCGTTACGCGTGCCGCGCCCAACGCGACATGCGCCGCCACGGCAACGGCAATCAACGATAGCAACGGGGAGAGGCGAGGCACTGACAGACGGGGCCGGTGTCGGCCGGGCTCTTAAGAAACTGAACAGATCGTAAGTTTAAGCCGGGCAAGAAGTTTACGTCCGCTAAAATGCGCGAATGTCCACCGCACTGTCCAGCCCCATTGCCGCTCCTGATATCGACTTTGACCGCCGCTTCGGCGGCATTGCGCGCGCGTACGGCGCGCCTGCGCTGAGCGCCTTTTGCGCCGCACATGTGTGCGTGATCGGCGTCGGCGGCGTTGGTTCGTGGGCGGTCGAGGCGCTGGCGCGTAGCGCGATCGGGCGTATCACCATGATCGACCTCGATCATCTGGCCGAGTCGAACGTGAATCGCCAGATTCATGCGTTGACCGACACACTCGGGCAGGCGAAGGTGGCGGCGCTGACGGACAGGATCGCGCAGATCAATCCGATGTGCGAGGTCACTGCCATCGAAGAATTCATCGATGCCGACAATGTCGCCACACTGGTGACGCCTGGACGCTTCGACTATGTGATCGATGCGATTGACGATGCGCGCGCCAAGACCGCGCTGATCGTGCATTGCCGCGAACATCAGATTCCGCTGCTGACGATAGGCAGCGCGGGCGGTCAGACCGATC